>ERZ773062.413-NODE-413-length-23636-cov-11.688944_pt1 | contig 23636 bp, 18 predicted proteins | sample MGYA00580626_ERZ773062 | MGnify/ENA primary metagenome ERZ773062 (study PRJEB29015, sample SAMEA2738003) | human oral metagenome | biome: human oral; feature: human-associated habitat; material: dental | place: China | collected 2058 ...
AGATAGTACGGCAAGGCGAGGCAACGCCGTACTGGTTTAAAGTTAATCCACTATACTTTGATAACAACGGCGCGTTTGCAGCTAGACAACCCATGCAAAACGGTCTAATGTTCCGCCTGCATATGCATATACTTGATAAACCAACGAATGAGAAGGTAAGAGAAATGACTGTCCGTATCGAACACGATTTGCTGGGCGACCGCGAAATTCCCGCCGAGGCGTATTGGGGTATCCATACTTTGCGCGCGGTGGAAAACTTTAAAATTTCCAATCAAAAAATTTCCGACGTGCCGCAGTTTGTCCGCAGCATGGTGATGGTGAAAAAAGCAACTGCGCAGGCAAACGGCGAATTGGGCGCAGTAAAACCCGAAATCGCCGCTGCCATTGAAAAGGCTTGCGACGAAGTGTTACTCAAAGGCCGCTGCCTCGACCAATTCCCGTCCGACGTGTATCAGGGCGGCGCGGGGACTTCGGTCAACATGAATACTAATGAAGTCATCGCCAACCTTGCTTTGGAAGTGTTGGGCTACGAAAAAGGCCGCTACGACATCGTTAACCCGATGGACCATGTGAACGCCAGCCAGTCCACCAACGACGCGTATCCGACCGGCTTCAGGCTGGCGGTGTATTACAGCGTCGGCGGCCTGCTGGAAAAACTGGCGTTGCTGAAGGACGCATTTGCCGCCAAGGCCGATGAATTTAAAGATGTTTTGAAAATGGGGCGCACCCAGCTTCAAGATGCCGTACCGATGACGGCGGGGCAGGAATTCCAATCTTTCCAAGTGTTGCTGGAAGAAGAGATTCTGAATCTGGACCGCACGCGCGCCTTGTTGTTGGAAGTCAACTTGGGCGCGACCGCCATCGGCACGGGTGTGAACACGCCGAAAGGCTACGCGGTTTTGGCGGTGAAAAAATTGTCCGAAGTCAGCGGCTTGGATTGCAAACTGACTGAAAACCTGATTGAAGCGACTTCCGACTGCGGCGCGTATGTGATGGTACACGGCGCATTGAAGCGCACGGCGGTGAAATTATCGAAAATCTGTAACGACTTACGCCTCTTGTCGTCCGGCCCGCGCGCCGGTTTGAAAGAGATTAACCTGCCGGAAATGCAGGCAGGCTCGTCGATTATGCCCGCCAAAGTCAATCCCGTGATTCCCGAAGTGGTCAACCAAGTCTGCTTCAAAGTCATCGGCAACGACACCACCATAACCTTCGCCGCCGAAGCGGGGCAGTTGCAATTAAACGTGATGGAGCCGGTCATCGCGCAATGTATGTTTGAAACCATCTCCCTCTTGGGCAACGCAGCCGTAAACCTCGCCGAGAAATGCGTCAAAGGCATCACCGTCAACCGCGAAATCTGCGAACGCTATGTGTTCAACTCCATCGGTCTGGTTACTTATCTGAACCCGTATATCGGACACGGCAACGGCGATTTGGTCGGCAAAATCTGCGCCCAAACTGGCAAAGGCGTGCGCGAAGTCGTACTCGAACGCGGTCTCTTGAGCGAAGCGGAACTCGACCGCATCCTGTCGCCCGAAAACCTGATGAACCCGCATTTGTAAGATAGGATATAAGGGAAAGGTCGTCTGAAAGCCTATGGACAAGGTTTTCAGACGACCTTTGTTCGTTGTATCCTTTCATTATGTTTCACGGTATAGGGAAATTTTCAGGCATATTCAATTTCTTTGATCAGGCTGTTATCCGCTTTTTCAGACGACCTTGAGGAGATAACTGATGAAGCGGATACATACCTACGGGTGAAGCGTCGGCAGAGCTTTTAAGCCGTAAGCCCGATGGAAATCAGCCGTTACGAATAGGTCGTCTGAAATCCTGTTTTCTGCAAAAAAGGCTGCATCATGAACACCGTTTCCATCCAAAACCTTTCCCACCGCTACGGTAAGACCCTTGCGCTTGACGATGTGTCGCTGGACATCCCGAAAGGCGCGACGGTCGGTTTGATTGGGCCGGACGGTGTGGGCAAATCGACGCTGCTCTCACTGATGGCGGGGGTGAAGGTGATTCAGGACGGACGGGTGGAAGTGTTGGGCGGTGATATGGCGGACAAGGATGTGCGGCGGGATTTGTCGCACCGCATCGCCTTTATGCCGCAGGGTTTGGGGCGCAACCTGTATCCTACCTTGTCGGTGTATGAAAATATCGATTTCCATGCGCGGCTGTTTGGTTTGGACGGGCAGGAACGCACGCGGCAGATTGCGCGGCTGATGGAGGCGACCCGCCTTGCGCCGTTTTCCGGCAGGGCGGCGGGCAAGCTATCGGGCGGGATGAAGCAGAAACTGAGTTTGTGCTGCGCGCTGGTACATAGTCCGGATTTGCTGATTTTGGACGAACCGACCACGGGCGTGGACCCTTTGTCGCGTCGTCAGTTTTGGGCGTTGGTGGACGATTTGCGGCGGGAACACGCGGGTATGACCGTGATTGTGGCGACCGCCTATATTGAAGAGGCGCAGCGTTTCGAGCGGCTGCTGGCGATGGACGCGGGCAGGCTGCTGGAAAACAAGCCCACTGCCGATGTGCTGGCGGATTACGGCACCGACGTGTTGGAAGAGGCCTACGTCAAAATGCTGCCGCCGGAGAAACAGCAGGGTTCGGGCGGTTTGGACATTACGCCGTTCGTTCCCGATCCCGATGCGCCGCCTGCGATGGAAGCGCACGGGCTGACCAAGCGTTTCGGCGATTTCACCGCCGTGGACCATGTCAGCTTCACCATTCAAAAAGGCGAGATTTTCGGCTTTCTCGGCAGCAACGGCTGCGGCAAGTCCACCACCATGAAAATGCTGACCGGCCTGTTGGAAGCGACCGAAGGCGACGCCACGCTATTGGGCAAGCCGATAGACGCGGACGGCTTGGATACGAAAATGCGCGTCGGCTATATGTCGCAGGCGTTTTCGCTGTATGAGGAACTGAGCGTGCGCCGCAATCTGGATTTGCATGCCAGACTCTACCAAATGGGCGCTAAAGGCGCGGCGGCGGTGGAAGAGGCCCTGCAACAGTTTGATTTGGCGGACGTTGCCGACACCGCGCCCGCATCGCTGCCGTTGGGCATCCGACAACGCCTGCAACTTGCCGCCGCCTGCCTGCACCACCCCGAAGTATTAATTTTGGACGAACCGACTTCGGGGGTCGACCCCGCCGCCCGCGATATGTTCTGGCGGCATCTTCTGAAACTCTCCCGCGAAGACAAAATCACCATTTTCGTTTCCACCCACTTTATGAACGAAGCCGCCCGCTGCGACCGCATTTCCTTTATGCACAAAGGCCGCGTGTTGGCAGTGGGCACGCCCGCCGAACTGGCGGCAAGGCAGAATGCGCCGGATTTGGAAGAAGCGTTTGTGCAGTATCTGATTGAGGCGGAATCGGATAATGGGTATTCCCAACAAGGTAGGTTGGGTCAAGACCCAACAATGCTTTCGGATTCGACAAGGTGGGTCTCGACCCAGCCTACGGCTACGGCGGCTGATTTTTCAGACGACCAGTATGAACAGAACGCAAGGTCGTCTGAAAGTGAGCAAAGCGAGTTTCGTCAAAATACAGACGGCGTGTATTTCGAACAGGGTAGGTTGGGTCAAGACCCAACAATGCTTTCGGATTCGATAAGTTGGGTCTCGACCCAACCTACGGCTGCGGCGGCTGATTTTTCAGACGACCTGTATGAGCAAAACGAAACGTCGTCTGAAAGTGAACAAAGCGAGTTTCGTCAAAATACAGACGGCGTGCATTTCGAACAGGACAGGTTGGGTCAAGACCCAACAATGCTTTCGGATTCGGCAAGTTGGGTCTCGACCCAACATACGGCTACTGAATTTTCAGACGACCTTCAAGGAAAAGATACAGGGTCGTCTGAAACCCAAAACGATGTGCGTGAACCAAGTTCACACACACTACGAGACAACCCAAACACCCAAAGCTTCAAATACCGCTTCTCCATGATTTGGACTTTCGCCCGCCGCGAAGCCAAAGAACTCCTACGCGACAAAATCCGCCTGTTTTTCGCCGTGTTCGGCCCGCTGATTATCATGGCGTCGGTATCGTGGGGGATTTCGTTTGACGTGCGGAATCTGAAATTCGCCGTTTACGACCGCGACCAAACCGCCGCCAGCCGCGAGCTGGTTGAGTATTTCGACGGTTCGCGCTATTTCCTCCAACAGCCGCCGATACAGTCCGAAGCCGAAATCGACACCGTGCTCAAAAGCTCCGGCGCCATATTGGTCATCGATATTCCGAGCGGTTTCGGGAGTGATTTGGCGCGCGGGCTTAAACCTGAAGTCGGGTTCTATGTGGACGGCTCCATGCCGTTTAACGCCACCAACATCCGCGGCTACATCGGCAGCCTGATCACCGCCTACACTAAAGACCGCATCGCCGAAAGCGGGCTGCCCGTTTCGCTCAAAGCCCCCGCCGGCATCGAACCGCGCTTTATGTACAATCAGGATTTCGACAGCATCAACGCCATCGCCCCGGGCGTGATGATGCTGGTGTTGATGATGATACCCGCCATGATGTCGGCGGTCGGCGTGGTGCGCGAACGCGAAATCGGCTCTATCGCCAATTTCTACGCATCGCCCGCTGCCGTGGCGCAATATCTGATCGGCAAACAGCTTCCCTATATCGCCGTCGGTATGGTCAATTTCGCCGCCATGATGCTGATGATTATTTACCTGTTCGGCGTGCCGCTCAAAGGCTCGTTTGCCGGACTCGCCGTCGGCACGCTCTTGATGGTGTCCGCCAGTACCGCGCTGGGACTTTTGATTTCCTGCTTCGTGCGCTCCCAGCTCGCCGCCATCTTCGCCACCGCCATCATCACCATGATTCCCGCGCAAACCTATTCCGGCTTTCTCTACCCGCTGTCCACCATGGAAGGCGGCGCACTGGTTATCGGCAAAACCTTCCCGTCGTCGTGGTACTACACCGTCAGCGTCGGCAGCTTTACCAAAGGGCTGCACACTGCCGACCTGTTGCATGAATACGCCGCCATCGCCGCCTTTGCCGCCACCAGCCTGATTTTGGCGTGTGTGTTGTTGAAGAAACAGGAGAAGTGAGAGGTCGTCTGAAAATTTTTCAGACGACCCCTGTCTATACTATTCCTTCTTGAGTCAATGCCACCCGCTGCCCGAAGTCTTTCAGTTTGGAATATTGTTCAACCAATCGCGGCAAGTCGTCCAGGCTGATGATGAACATCCACATATAAATACTGACTAAATCTGCGCAGAAGTACGCGTATCAATGACCGGCGTTGCCGCACCGACCGGCAACAATCAAAAAAGCCACCAAGCCGCAGAACATGGCTTGCCAAACATTGTTGTCAATAAGCCTCCGGTTTATCCGGTAAGTGTTCCAATATTTTTACTCAAATTGGCGTGTTGTCTTTGTCGAAATGATATATGCTGATTTTTTTTTAAAGGAGCGTGCAAGATGAAAATCAAAGGATTGTTATTATTAGGAGCTATGTGTTTTGCTGCTTACGCACAGTCGGAAAGTTTGCCTCCGCTTCAAACCGTTCCGAAATTAGATGTGCAGCGTTATGCAGGACAGTGGTACGAAATCGCGCGATTGCCTATGCCTTACCAAAGTCATTGTGTATCGGATGTGACGGCGTTTTATAAGATTAAGAGCAAGGACACTATCAGCGTGACCAACCGTTGTTTGAAGGCGGATGGAACTTGGTCGTCGGCGGAAGGGCTGGCACGTGTGCAGAACGCCGAAAACACCAAGTTGAGCGTGACTTTTCTGCCCAAAGCGATTCGATGGCTACCTGTAGGCAAGGCACCTTATTGGGTGATGGCTTTGGACAGCAATTACCAATATGCGATGGTAGGACAGCCCGATAGGAAATATTTGTGGATATTGTCACGCACACCGAATATGGATGAAGCGGTATATCAAGCGTATTTGCAGCGTGCAAAAGAGCAAGGCTATGATTTATCTGCGCTTATTCATACCAAGCATAGGAAGTAAAATACTTTGGATGCATCTTTCAAAGCAAAAAAGGTGTCTGCCTGTGAACGAAACCGACAGCCTCCCGCCCATGTTTGACAGCACCGCCATCCATGCGCTCTCGGCAGTGGATGCGGCGCGGGCTGAATAAGTGGGGCTTTTGATGAAACCGCTACGGAGTGGGTTTGCCGGGGATCGTAGAGGTCGTCTGAAAAACTCGATATGGGCGAGGGCGGTCTGACGGAAATCGTCAACGTCAAATGCCGCCCCGAACACATCGGCTCATGGCGCGCGACGGCAGGCATCCTGCCCGCCTACCACATGAACAAAGAACACTGGTTGAGCATCGTATTGGCGCAAACGCCCGCAGAAAATGTGTGGCGGCTGATAGACGACAGCTTCCTGCTGACACGCTAGGATTGGTTAACTTCACACATTAGATACAAGAGAACATATGTCCGACATTACCCTTATCCCCGTTCAAGAACACGAAAAAGACGAGTTTATCCGCGCCTTGCAGCAGTCGTTCAGATTGGCGATGGCAGACGATTTGGACGACGGAGAAGAAGTTATCAGCCGAGAAGAAATCGAAGAATCCATGAATGCACCCAAAGCAGAGAGCTATCACATTGTTGCCGACGGCGAAAAAGCAGGCGGCGCGGTAATTGTCGTCAATGCTGAAACGAAGCGCGGGTCGTTGGATTTACTGTTTATGTTCCCGCAGAAACACGGGAGCGGCTTGGGCGGGAAAGCGTTGCGGGCGATAGAGCGGCTGCACCCCGAAGTACGCGTCTGGGAAACGCATACGCCTTATTTTGAGAAGCGCAATATCCATTTCTACGTCAATAAATGTGGCTTTAAAATCGTGGAGTTTTTCAATCCGCACCACCCCGATACCACTAGAGCGCAAGCAGCGGGGCAAGATGAAGCCTTTGAATATTTCTTCCGTTTTGAAAAAGAAATGCCGCAACAGCCGTAGAATGTGCTTTCTTGTCTTGAGCTTTTCAGACTTTATAGTGGATTAAAATTGCAATGATACGGCGTTGCCAACGCCCTTATGTACTACCCGTACACGGCGGGCGTTGCCGCCTTGTCTCATTTTTATTTTAATCCACTATATTTATTAAATTTCAGGAGAAAACATGAAAACCATAGGCATCATCGGTGGTATGAGTCCCGAAAGCACCGTGCTCTACTACCAAATCATCAACCGCGAGACCAACCGCCGTTTGGGCGGCAACCGCAGTGCCAAAATCCTGCTCGACAGCGTGGATTTTGAAGAAATCGTCCGTTTGCAGAAAAGCGGCGATTGGGCGGCGGCGGGAAACGTGTTGGCGCAAAGCGCGCGGAAGCTGGAAGCGGGCGGCGCGGATTTTTTGCTGCTCGCCACCAACACCATGCACAAAGTCGCCCCCGCCATCGAACAGGCGGCCGGCATCCCCTTGCTGCACGTCGTCGATGCCACCGCCGCCGCCATCAAACGGCAGGGCTTGTCCGCCGTCGGCCTGCTTGGCACGCGCTTTACCATGAGCGACGGCTTTTATACGGAGCGCATGGGTTCGCAGGGCGTACAAACCATAGCTCCGACCGCCGCCGAACAAGACGAAATCCACCGCATTATTTTTGACGAACTGTGTCTGAACCGCATCCGCCCCGAATCCGCACGCTACTTTTACGACGTGATAGGTCGTCTGAAAAACGAAGGCGCGCAGGGTGTGATACTCGGCTGTACCGAAATCTGCCTGCTTGTGAACGAAACCGACAGCCCGCTGCCCGTATTCGACAGCACCGCCATCCATGCGCTCTCGGCAGTGGATGCGGCGCTGACGGAATAAGTGGGACTGCTGATTAAACTGTTACGGAGTGGGTTTGCCGGGAATCGCGGTAGAGCATGTTTTGGAGTTTTAGATTGGATGGTTTATCTGAATTGTCCAATCCCAAAAAAGATTCAAGCGGTTTTATAGTGGGTTAAATTTAAATCAGGACAAGGCGACGAAGCCGCAGACAGTACAAATAGTACGGCAAGGCGAGGCAACGCCGTACTGGTTTAAATTTAATCCACTATACCAAAAATCCCAGCCTACTATCCAAAACACCATACACAAAAGCCCCCACTATGCCCAGTCGCACCGCCACCATCCTGACCACCGCGCTCGCCCCGCTGATTTGGGGCAGCACTTATCTCGTAACCACCGAATTTCTGCCACCAGACAGGCCGTTTACTGCTGCGCTTATCCGTGTTTTACCCGCCGGGCTTTTGCTGTTGGCGTGGACGCGGCGCATACCCAAACGCGACGAATGGGCGACCGTTGTCTTGCTCGGTTTTTTGAACATCGGCTTTTTTCAAGCTATGCTGTTTGTGGCGGCGTATCGCTTGCCGGGCGGACTGGCGGCGGTATTGAGTTCGACGCAGACGCTGATGGTGCTGGTGTTCACTTGGTTAATCGGCAAAACCATGCCGCCCAAAGCGGCTTGGGCTTGGTCGGCGGCAGGGGTTTTGGGGATTGCGCTCTTGGTATTGTCGCCGCAGGCGCGCTATGACGGTACGGGGATTTTGGCGGCATTGGCGGGCGCGGCGGCGATGGCGTTGGGCGTTTATTTGTCGAAACACCGTCGCACTTCGCTGCCCGTGTTGGCGTTCACAGGCTGGCAGCTTTTTATCGGCGGCTTGTTTTTACTGCCCGTCGCCCTGCTTGCCGAACCGCCGCTTGAATCTTTAAGCCCCGCCAATATCGGAGGCTATCTGTATTTGTGTCTGTTTGGTGCCGTGTTGGCTTATGTATTGTTTTTCAGAGGAATTGCGAAACTTTCGCCTGCTGCGGTTTCATCGCTGGGACTACTCAGCCCTGTCTCAGCATTTGTCTTGGGCTGGCTGTTTTTAGGACAAAGCATGGACGCGAAATCGCTGGCAGGATTTGCGTTGGTATTGGTATCGATATTCGGGGTGCAACGTGCAGTCATGAAAAAGGTCGTCTGAAAACCCAAACTTCGGTTTTCAGACGACCTTTTTGCTTTTTAAATTCAAATCAATCTATTTAAGTTCAAATCGTACCGCTGCCTTGCGCTTTCGGTTTGGCGGCACCGAATTCCAGTTTACTCAAGGCGGAGAGGTAGGCTTTGGAAGTGGCGACCAAAACGTCGGTATCCGCGCCTTGTCCGTTGACGACGCGGTTGCCGCGTGCCAGCCGCACACTGGTTTCGCCTTGGCTTTCCGTGCCTTGCGTTACGGCGTTGACGGAATAAATCTGTAAAGTCGCGCCGCTTTGCGCCACGCTCTCAATCGCTTTGAAAATCGCGTCTACAGGGCCGGAGCCTGTGGCGGAAGCGCGTTTTTCTTCGCCTTTGATGCTGAACACGATGTCGGCGCGCGGTTCTTCGCCGGTTTCGGTACTGATTTTTTGGGAGATGAATTTGTAGCTCTCGGCGTTCATGCTGCCCATTTCGTCGGACACCAGTGCGTGCAGGTCTTCATCGAAGATTTCGCGTTTTTTGTCGGCGAGTTCTTTGAAGCGGGCAAACGCGGCGTTCAGTGCCTCTTCACTTTCCAATTCGATGCCCAAATCCGCCAGTTTGCTGCGGAACGCGCTGCGGCCGGACAATTTGCCCAAGGTCAGGCGGTTGGTTGACCAGCCGACCGATTCGGCAGTCATGATTTCATAGGTTTCGGGGTGTTTCAACACGCCGTCCTGATGGATGCCTGATTCGTGTGCAAAGGCGTTTGCGCCGACCACCGCCTTGTTGGGCTGAATCGGATAGCCGGTAATGGTAGACACTAGTTTGGATACCGGCACGATTTGCGTGGTGTCGATGCCGGTTTCCAAGCCGAAAAGGTCATGGCGCACTTTCAACGCCATCACGATTTCTTCAAGGCTGGCATTGCCTGCACGTTCGCCCAAACCGTTGATGGTGCACTCCACCTGGCGCACGCCTGCCTGAACAGCGGCTAGCGAATTGGCAACCGCCATCCCTAAGTCGTTGTGGCAGTGGGTCGACCAGACTACTTTGTCGCCGTTGGGCACGCTTTTGATGATGTTGCTGATACGTTCGTACCACACGGAAGGGATGGAGTAGCCGACAGTATCGGGAATATTGATGGTGGTCGCGCCTGCTTCGATAACCGCCGTAAAGATTTTGGCGAGGAAGTCCAAATCCGAACGCACGGCGTCTTCGGCGGAAAATTCCACATCGTCGGTGTATTCTTTGGCGATTTTGACCGCTTTGACCGCCGCATCGATGACCTGCTGCGGCTTCATTTTCAGTTTGTGCTCCATGTGGATGGGGCTGGTGGCGATGAAGGTATGGATGCGTTTTTTCGGCGCGGGGGAAACGGCTTCGCCCGCTTTGCGCACATCGTTTTCAACGGCACGCGCCAGCGAGCAGACTGTGGATTTGGTGATGATTTTGGCAATCGCATTGACCGACTCGAAATCGCCCGGGCTGGCGGCGGCAAAACCCGCCTCAATCACATCCACGCCCATTTTCTCCAACTGGCGGGCAATGCGGATTTTCTCCTCTTTGGTCATGGATGCACCGGGCGACTGCTCGCCGTCGCGCATGGTGGTGTCGAAAATAATTACGCGGTTGGTCTGTGTCATTTCTGTTCTCTCCAGAGATTCGTTTTTTTGTAAAAAAGCATTCAAATCCAGCGGCCTGCCTTGCGCTTCCGCCAGCGCGGTCAGCTTTTGAAGTTGCGCCAAGGGCAGCGACCCGCGCGTGCGCCATTTATAGATGGCAGCGGTTGTTGCGGCATTTTCGGGATCGTGCTGTTTCAACGCTTCGGCAAGCGCATTCACGCCGCCGAAATAAGCAACTAAGCGGTCAATGTCTAATTGCATGATGTTCCTTGTCCAAACTTTATCGAAATTATGGTTTGCTTTGGAAGGGGATTATACGCATTTTAGACAAAACGACAATCTATTTTTCTAAAAACACGAATTTACTTTTTAAAACTGGATTAATTTTATACTTTTTGTCTAAAAAGAATTGAATTAAAGGTCATCTGAAAAGCTTCAAGCTTCTTTTTCAGATGACCTTGATGACGTTTGTCTGGCTGTAATAAACCAGAGGGGAAAGAAAACAGGGTTATTGTGCCGGAGAAAAAGCGTCGGAATAGAAGGCTGTCTCAGGCAGGCTGCATTGTGCGGTCAACACGGATTTCGCGCTTTCGATCATGGCGACAGAACCGCAGGCATAGACTTCGTAACTGCTTAAATCGGGATAATCTTTCGCAGCAGCGGTTTGGACGTATCCTTTTTCGCCTTGCCAGCCCTCATCGGCTTTTGAAAGGACGGGGGAGAAGCGGGCGTTTTTCAGACGACCTGCCAGCTCTTGCGCTTCTTCGAGGGCGTACAAATCATCTTGATGACGTGCACCCCAGTAAAGATGGACGGCGCGGCTGCTGTCTTGGCGGATAAGGTCGAGCAGGATGCTTCGGATGGGGGCATAGCCTGTACCGGTTGCTAGCAGGATGATCGGTTTGTCACTGTCTTCTAGCAAGGTAAACGAACCGAGCGGGCCTTTGATGCGGACGATGCCTTTTTCTTTGACTTTGGGTTCGCTGCCGAAAATCATTTCCGAGCAGACGCCATTTTCGCGCCTGCGGATGTGCAGTTCCAAAATGCCTTCTTGGTCGGGCGAATTGGCGATGGAGTAGCTGCGGCTGACGTTGCCCGGCAGCAGTAAATCAATGTATTGCCCGGCGTAGAAGGCAAACGGCGGAGCTTTGGGCAGCGCAAGTTTCAAGAGGGCGGCATCGTGTTTGAAAACAATGCTTTCGATACGGGCGGGCAGGGTGCGGACGGGGAGGGCATTGGCGTTGTAGCCGGGAATGTTGATGCTGATGTCGCTTTGCGCGGTGGTGCAGCACATCAAAATCTTGCCTTGGGCTTTTTCTGCTTCGGATAAGGCCTGTTCAGAGTGTTCGCCCATTTGAATATCGCCTCTCACCAGTTCGGCTTTGCATTGCCCGCAGGCACCGCTTTTGCAGGAATGGGGCAGATTGAGGTTTTGACGGGCGGCAGCGGCTAAAACCGTTTCGCCGTCGTTGGCGGTAAAGGTGGTTTGGTCGGGTAGGGTAATGGTGTGGGTCATGGTTTGGTGTGGTTTGAATAGATTAAGTTAAAAGGTCGTCTGAAAGCTTGTTTCCCGTTTTACCTTCGTTGGAACTTTGCTTTCAGACGACCTGTGTGATAACGGATTAAGCCAGTTTGGCTTTAATCAGTTCTTGAACTTGTGCGGGATTCGCTTTGCCTTTGCTGGCTTTCATCACTTGTCCCACGATCGCATTCAGGGCTTTTTCGTTGCCGGATTTGAATTGTTCCACGGCTTTTGCATTGTTTGCCAGCACTCCGTCTACCATCGCTTCAATCGCGCCGGTATCGGTCATTTGCTGCAAGCCGTGTTTTTCGATGATTTCGGCAATGGAGGCTTCAGGTTCTGCCCACATGGCTTCAAAGGCTTTTTTCGCCAATTTGCTGCTTAATGTGCCGTCGGCGATTTTGCCTACCAGAGCGGCGAGGCGTGGGGCGGTAATCGGGCTGTCGGCAAGTTCCATGCCTTCTTTGTTCAGCGTGGCAGCGAGTTCGCCGTTCATCCAGTTAGCAGTCAGCTTGCCTTGTCCGCTGGCTTTGGCGGCTTCTTCAAAATAGGCAGCCTGCACGCGGCTGGCGGTGAGCAGGCGCGCGTCGTAGTCGCTCACGCCATAATCCGCCACGAAACGCGCCGCCATTTCTTTTGGCAGCTCGGGCATTTCTGCTTTGGCTTTTTGCAACCGGTCGTCTGAAATGATGACGGGCAGCAAATCGGGGTCGGGGAAGTAGCGGTAGTCATGCGCGTCTTCTTTCAAACGCATAACGCGGGTTTCGCCTTTTTCCGGGTCGAACAGCATAGTTGCCTGCTGTACTTTTCCGCCGTCTTCCAAAATCTCGATTTGCGCTTCTACTTCGTAATTAATCGCCTGCTCCAAGAAGCGGAAAGAATTGAGGTTTTTAATCTCGCGGCGCGTGCCGAATTCCGCTTGGCCCTTCGGACGCACGGATACGTTGGCATCGACGCGGAACGAACCTTCCGCCATGTTGCCGTCGCAGATGTCCAGCCATGTTACCAAGCTGTGCAAGGCTTTGGCGTAGGCAACGGCTTCGGCGGCGGAGCGCATTTCGGGTTCCGATACGACTTCCAACAGCGGCGTGCCGGCACGGTTCAGGTCGATACCGGTTGCACCGTTCAAGCCCTCATGCACGGATTTGCCCGCGTCTTCTTCCATGTGCGCGCGGGTGACGTTGATGGTTTTCACATCGTCGCCAACCACGATTTCCAATTTGCCGTGTTCGACAATCGGCAAATCCAATTGGCTGATTTGATAGCCTTTGGGCAAGTCGGGGTAAAAGTAGTTTTTGCGGTCGAACACGTTTTTCTGGTTGATTTTCGCATCCAACGCCAAGCCCAATTTGATAGCTTTTTCAACGACTTCTCGGTTCATTACCGGCAGCACGCCCGGCAGCGCGCATTCCACCACGCTGGCGTGCGCATTGGGTTCCGCACCGAATGCGGTTGATGCGCCGCTGAAGATTTTGGATTGGGTGTTTAATTGGACGTGGATTTCCAAGCCGATTACTGTTTCCCAAGTCATAAGAGGTTCTTTCTTTTGATGTCAATAATATAAAGTGGTCAGCTGTTTTTAGACGACCTGTTTTGGTTTGTAGAGACAACAGGTCGTCTGAAAGCCCGGTATCAAGTCTTCTGAAAGCAAGCCTGCATCTCAGTCGCCATGTTATCCAGCATTTGGTAACGTTTGCGGTACATCGATCGTTTTTTGCTTTCGATTTCCGCCAAGTCTTTTCGCGGCGGGGTTTGCGGCAGATGCCAGTAGCCGTCGCTTTTGAGCGTTGCGCCGTTTTCCTGCCAAAACAGGTCGTAATTCATTTTGACCCGTTTCTTCAGCCGCCAGCGCAGTTTGACCTGATGCTCTTGGGCAATGCCGATAACGCCACCCAACTTGAGTGATGCCGAAAAATATTGTAGGGCGGTTACCATCAGTTGCTGCGGGCGCAGGCCGTGGAGTTGTTTGGTCAGGCTGCGGACAAGGTTTTTGGCTTCTTCCCCTGCGGGGCCTTGGATAGAAGCGACCAGCAGTTTACCGTCAACTAGAGCGAAGGTTGCCATGTAGAGACGTTTTCCTTCGTTATCGCGCAAGGATAGCGACCACATTCCTTCATCCACGCAATTATCGTTCCGGTTCAGCCACAAAGTCAGGTCGTCTGAAAGATGTGCTAAGACGATATGGAATTCGCGAGTCTCCATACCGGTAAGTGTTTCCTGTCCGAACAGTTTTTCGGCTGCCAACAGGTCTTCTTTCATAGCTTGCAGTCTGCGCTGTCTGTCAAAACGCTTATCAATAAAGGCATGAATCAAAGGATAGGCATCTTGTGGCAGCTTTTGGAAAAAAACACGACGTAGTGCGGAAGCATTGACAAAGGTCTCAAAATCCTTAATCTGCCTCCGTGCAAACAACTTGCGCAAGGTAAATTTCAAATGTTGGATTTGAAATTTTGGAGCGTTTTTATACACGGTTTTGAAGTCAGGAAAAACGAACTGCTCCGGCATCATGCTTTTCCATTAGGGGTTTTTGTATGCCAATCGCTCACCAGCTGCACTTGATGCGCTGCACCGAGGATTTTGGCTTCGGAGAAGTGGTTACCGATAAATTGCACACCGATGGGCAGTCCGTTACCGCTGAAACCTGCGGGCAGGGTCAGGGCGGGCAATCCTGCCAGATTCACTGCGATGGTGTAGATGTCGGAAAGGTACATCTGCACGGGATCGTGGATGTCGCTGCCGAGTTTGGGGGCGGCGGTGGGCGCAGTTGGGGCAAGGATGAAATCACATTGCGCGAATGCCGTCTGAAAATCGTTGGCAACGAGGCGGCGCAGTTTTTGGGCTTTCAAGTAATAGGCATCGTAGTAGCCGTGCGACAACACATAAGTGCCAATCATGATGCGGCGTTTGACTTCGCTGCCGAAGCCTTCGGCGCGGGTGTTGCTGTACATTTCTTCAAGGTCGCCGAATTGGGCGGCGCGGTGGCCGTAGCGCACGCCGTCGTAGCGGGAAAGATTGGTGCTGGCTTCGGCGGAAGCGAGGACGTAGTAAGCGGGGATAGACAGAGAAGTTTGCGGCAGGGAAACTTCAATGGTTTCCGCGCCTTGTGCTTTTAAAAGATTGATGACGCTTTGTAAAGCAGCCTGCACATCGGCATCCGCGCCTTCGCCGAAATATTCTTTAGGCAGACCGATTTTTATGCCTTTAAGCGGTTTGTCCAAGTCGCGTGTGTAGTCTTCTTTGCTGCGTTCCAAGCTGGTGGAATCGCGCTCGTCGAAGCTCGCCATTGCATTGAGCAAAATCGCGCAGTCTTCGGCAGTTCGCGCCATTGGGCCTGCTTGGTCGAAACTGGATGCGTAGGCAACCATGCCAAAGCGGGAAACCGTGCCGTAGGTGGGTTTGATACCGGTGATGCCACAGTGTGAAGCAGGCTGGCGGATAGAGCCGCCGGTATCTGAACCGAGTGCGACAGGAGCAAGGCGTGCGGCAACGACCGCTGCGGAACCGCCGGATGAACCGCCTGGGACGTGTTCGGGATTCCACGGGTTTTTAGTCGCGCCGTAGAACGAGGTCTCATTGGTCGAGCCCATGGCAAACTCGTCCATATTGGTACGGCCAAGCGTTACCATGCCTTCGTCAAGCAGATTTTGAACGACGGTGGCAGTGTAGGGGGAGACAAAGTTGTCCAGCATTTTGGAGCTGCACGCACTGCGCCAACCTGTTTGACAGAAAATATCTTTGTAGGCGATGGGTACGCCGGTAAGCGCGGTGGCGGTACCTTGCGCGATACGCGCGTCGGCGGCACGGGCTTCTTCGAGGGTTTTGTCTTGGTCGAGGGTGATGTAGCCGTTGATAGCCGGGTTCTGCGCAGCAATGGCGGCGAGGTATTCGGTTGCCAGTTCGACGGCGGAGATTTGTTTGGATTGCAGCAGCTGGCTGGCTTGTTTGAGGGTGTATTGGGTCATTGCGCCATGATTCCTAATTAAGACGGTTTCTGTTTTCAGGCAAATATTCGGGAAAGTGTTGTCGAAAACGTAGGCTGAACAGTGATTGAAATTTCGAAGGAAAAAGGAAACGAGTTTCAGACGACCCAAGTTTAGATTTTACATTTCAATATAATGAGGTCGTCTGAAAAATTATTCTTCAATTACCTGAGGCACGATATACAGGCGGTTACGCACTTCAGGTGCAACGGCTTGATATTCGGCGGCATGGTCGGTTTCGGTAACTTTATCCTCACGCAGGCGTAGGGCGGCTTCGTGGGGGTGTGCCATCGGCTCGATACCGTCGGTATTCACGCTCTGCATCTTTTCGACCATAGCGAAAATGTCGTTTAATTCTGAGAGGGTTTTGCCTTTTTCTTCCTCGGTCAGTGAAAGGCGTGAGAGTTTGGCAATTTTTTCCACATCGGTTAAGCTTAGAGCCATAAAAAATCCTTGTCTGATAGCAGGCACCCCCTTATTTGGGGTATCATTGCAGCATTCTTCTTCGATCAAACGAGGAATTATAACCGAAAACTACTCAAACGGCGTGTGATTTCGCCATGCGTTTCATACGGGAAGTGGGGAGGTCGTCTGAAAAGGTGCTGTTCCCATGTTTTTAATATTTTGAATAACAATTAAATAAAATCGGTGCTGGGCCGATATTCAGGTATTTTATGTTTCGTTTTTTATCCCGTTTTTTCTCCAACGATATCGCCATTGATTTAGGTACGGCGAACACGTTGATTTATGTGCGCGGTAAAGGCATTGTTTTGGACGAGCCGTCTGTGGTGGCGGTTCAATCGGGTACGGGCGGTAAAAGTAAGATTGTCGCCGTGGGTACGGAAGCCAAGAAAATGCAGGGGCGTGCGCCGCGCAATATTGAAATCGTCCGGCCTATGCAGGACGGAGTGATTGCCGACTTTACGATTGCCGAGCGTATGCTAAGCATGCTGATTAAAAAGGCCACGGAAGGTCATTCAGTCGTACCTCCGCGCGTAGTGATCTGCGTGCCGGGTGGTGCGACTCAGGTTGAACGCAAAGCGATTTTGGATTCTGCATTTGCGGCAGGGGCGTCATCTGTTCATTTGATTGAGGAGCCGATGGCGGCTGCTTTGGGTGCGGGTCTGCCGGTTGAGGATACTGTCGGCTCAATGGTAGTGGATATTGGCGGCGGCACAACGGAAATCGGTATTTTGTCTTTGGGCGGTATGGCTTACTCCGCATCCGTCCGCGCTGCCGGTGATGAATTTGATAAAAGCATCGTGCATTATTTGCGCCGTCATCGCGGTGTACTGGTTGGTGAAGCGACGGCTGAAGAGTTGAAGAAAACGATTGGCTCTGCCTATGGCTTTGCAACGGAAACCGCAATGCGGATTAAAGGTCGAGACTTGGCGGAAGGAACCCCAAAATCGTTGGCTGTTACTTCTGAGGAAGTGCGCGAAGCTCTGAGCGAAACGGTTAATCAGATTATCCGCGCCGTACGCCTTGCATTGGAACAAGTATCACCGGAGTTAGCGGGTGATATTGCCGACAGGGGTATTATGCTGACGGGTGGCGGCGCACTATTGCACGGTATGGATACGGTTTTGGCAGATGCGACGGGACTGCCTGTCGGCATTGCCGACCAGCCTTTGAACTGTGTGGCTTATGGCGCAGGCAAAGCCTTGGATTACATCGGCAAATGGAATGCCGTTTTTGTGGATAACCCGTAAGGCAGGCTGAAATGGAACATTCTTCTTTACGGTTTGACGAGGCAAAGGGCCAAAAGCTGTTGCCTCGTTTTATTGCGTATCTTTTACTGGGTGCAGGCATTATGGTGGCGGATGGTCGTTTCGACCTGATGCAACCCGTGCGCACGGCTGCAGCGGAGATTCTTTATCCGGTGCAGTGGCTGGCAAACCAGCCGGTACGTCTGTATCAATATATTTCCAACCAATCTCAATCACAAACCGAGCTGTTGGAACAAAACCGTCTCCTTTTGGAGGAAAATGGTCGTCTGAAAATCCAGCTTCAACGTGACAAGGTTAACTTGAGCGAATTGCAGGAGCTGAAAAAGCTATACGGCTTGCAACAAAAAGGCATCAGCAGTTTCATCGGCGCTGAAGTATTGTCCAGTGGCAAAGACCCGTTGTCCGAGCGTTTGGTTATCAATAAAGGCATTGGCGAAGGGGTAATGGCAGGCGATGCCGTTATCGACCAAAACGGCTTAATCGGGCGGATTACCTTAGTTCACGCAAACAGCGCGGAAGTCGAGCTGATGGCGGCTGCGCAAAGTATCGTCCCTGTTGCCGTTGAGCGGACGGGCGAACGCAATCTCGCCTACGGCAACGGCGTGGGTTTGGATTTGCGCTATTTTCCGACAGGATCGGATTTGAAGCCGCAGGATGTTTTGATTACCTCCGGTTTGGACGGCATTTATCCGGCAGGCATTCCCGTAGCGCGCGTGGATAAAGTCGTCCGCGCGTCCGGTACGCCTTATTACGACACAGAACTGACCCCGTTTGCCGCCTTGCGCCGCAGCCGCTTTGTTTTGGTTCTGTCTTCTTCCCATTCTTCTCAATAAATCATTCATGAACGATTTTGACGATTCCTACCGTGCCATGCCTGTCGGCGTGATTGCGGCAAGTTTTGCCGTAACCATGCTTGTCGATTTCATGCCTTTTCCCTTTGATGGTTTTTTCTGGTTGCCGGAACTGACCGCGCTGATGCTGCTTTATTGGTCGATGCACCATCCCCAACGTGTCGGCATGGGCATTGCGTTTTTACTCGGCTTGATAGTCGATGCCGCAACGGCAGCGACTTTGGGGCTGCACGCATTGTCTTATACGGTCATGGTGTATTTCGTATTGAACACTCGCCGTCAAATTATGCTCTACGGCCACATCATGCAGATTGGGGCGGTATTGGCAGCTTTGTTCTGCCATCAGGCGGTATTGGTGGCGGCGCGCCTGTTTCTCAACAACCAAATCATCACTTGGCAAAGTTTTATTGCGCCTTTGACCGGTGCGCTGCTTTGGCCTTTCTTGAGCCAGTTGATGCTGGTACTGACCAATTTTTATCGCGCCAACAGATAACGTGAAACCATGTCCATACTGAATACTATGAAACGTCGTCTGAAAAATGGCGGTAGCGGTAAAACACAGACTGCAAAGGCGGCGCAAGCCGATTCTTTATTGCGTCTGCTGGTGGCGTTTATCCTGATTGTGGTTTTGTTTGCCGCATTGGTGGCGCGGTTTGTCTATTTGCAGGTGTTTCGGCATGACGATTTTTCCGGACAGGCATCCAGCAACCGCATCACATTAATTCCAACCCCGCCCGTTCGCGGCGAAATCGTAGATGTCAACGGCGTACCGTTGGCAAAAAACTATCCCGTGTTTTCTCTGGAAGTCATCCCCAGCCGCATTGAAGGCAAGATGGAAGATGTCATCGAATCACTGCGGAAGTATGTCGATATTACGCCTACTGATTTGAAACGTTTTTACAAATATCGCGAAAGCTACCGCAAATTTGAAAACATCCCGCTCAAGCTGCGCCTGACAGATGAAGAAGCGGCGAAATTGTCCGTGCATCTGAATGAATTTAAAGGCGTAGAAGTCAATTCGCGCACTTTCCGCGAGTATCCTTATGGCAAGCTGACTTCACACTTTTTAGGTTATATCGGACGCATCAGCGACAAAGATCAGGAAATTTTGGAAGAAGAAGGCTTGACTGCGCTCTATCGCGGCAGCACCCACATCGGCAAATCGGGGCTGGAAAAATATTATGAACCGCAGCTTCATGGCGCGCCCGGCTATCAAGAAGTGGAAAAAGACGCTTACGGCAATATTGTGCGCGTCTTGAAAAACGTACCCTCACGCATGGGGCAAACTTTGCGTTTGGGCATGGACATCCGCATGCAACAAGAGGCGGATAAAATATTGGGAGACAGGCGCGGGGCGATTGTTGCCATCAATCCGCAAGACGGTACGGTGTTGGCATTCGTTTCCAAACCATCTTTCGATCCCAACCTCTTTATCGACGGCATCGACAGCGAAACGTGGAAAGCCTTGAATGATGACTGGAAAAAGCCGTTGGTCAACCGCGTAACGCAAGGTCTGTATCCGCCAGGCTCAACGTTTAAGCCGTTTATGGGCATGGCTTTACTGGAAAGCGGCAAAATTACCCAAACGACGGTTGTCCCTGCGCCCGGAGCGTGGAGTATTCCCGGCAGCCGCCACGTCTTCCGAGATTCCGTACGCAGCGGTCACGGTTCGGCGAATTTGAGCAAGGCGATACAGGTGTCGTCCGATACTTTTTTCTACCGCTTGGGCTACGAAATGGGCATAGACAAAGCGTCGCCGTATTTAGCGCAATTCGGGTTCGGTAGAAAAACCGGCATCGACCTGCCCAGCGAATATACGGGCGTTTTGCCCAGTCGTGAATGGAAGGCGAAACGCTTTGCCAAATCATCCGATCCTACCGCCAAAGAATGGCGCGCAGGCGAGATGGTCTCGGTCAGCATCGGGCAGGGTTACAACGCCTACACCCCGCTGCAAATGGCACATGCCACCGCTTCGCTCGCTAATGACGGCGTGGTTTACCAGCCGCATTTGGTGAAAGAGTTGTTGGATTTCGACAAACGCAAAATCACGCGCATCAATCCGAATCCAGAATACAAAATCCCGTTCAAACAAGACAATTTCGAATACGTCAAACAGGCAATGGAGAAAGTCTTGAAACCGGGCGGTACGGCACACCGCATCGGCGGCGGTTTGGCTTACAGCATGGGCGGCAAAACGGGTACGGCACAGGTTGTGCAAATCAAGCAGGGCGGTCGTTACAACGTCGCAGCCTTGCGCGAGCAACACCGCGACCATGCGTGGTTTATCTCGTTTGCCCCCTTGGAAAAACCTGAAATCGCCATCGCCGTGATTTTGGAAAACGGCGGCTGGGGTGCATACGCCGCACCGCTTGCCCGCAGCTTAACCGACTTTTATATGTTCAACGTCAAGCCGCAGCAGTTTTCAGACGACCCCGATGCAGGCGGAATGCCCGAGCCACAACAACACCGCACACAACCCCAACCGCCGACCATATTCCAAAAAGCCTACGGTCTGAAACAGGAGGAAGCAAATCATGAATGAAACGGTCGGAATGTGGGCGAAAATCAAGCGCATCGTATCCGCCCCGATAGACCCGTGGCTGTTCTTCCCCATGCTCGCCATCTACATCATGAGCCTGTTTTTGCTCTATTCGGCGGACGGGCAGGATTTCGGTCAACTTGAACACAAAACCATGCACACCGTAACGGGCTTTGCGCTCCTCTGGTTTGTCGCTTCCTTCAAACCGCGTGATGCCGCAAAGGTTGCGCTGCCGATGTACCTGATTGGCGTGTTGCTGCTTGTCGCCGTCGAGGTTGCAGGCGTTACCGTCAATGGCTCTACGCGCTGGCTGGAGCTGGGTTTCACACGCATCCAGCCGTCCGAAATCATGAAAATCGTCCTGCCCATGACCGTTGCTTGGTATTTCCAACGGCACGAAGGTTGTCTGAAATGGTTTCACTACATCATCGCCATGCTTTTAATCCTTATCCCCGTTGCGCTGATTTTGAAACAGCCTGACTTGGGTACGGCGGTTTTGATTATGGCATCGGGTATTTTCATCGTCTTTTTCGCAGGCCTACCGTGGAAAGTCATCTTTGCCGCCATCGTCGCCTTTGTTGCTGCATTGCCGCTTTTGTGGAACTACGGGATGCACGACTATCAGAAAACCCGCGTTCTGACGCTGTTTGACCCGACGCAGGACCCTTTGGGCGCAGGCTACCACATCATCCAGTCCATGATTGCCATCGGTTCGGGCGGCGTTTGGGGAAAAGGCTGGCTCAACGGCACACAAACGCATTTGGATTACATTCCCGAGTCCACGACCGACTTCATTTTTGCCGTGTATGGCGAAGAATTCGGTTTGATCGGCAACATCTTGCTGCTGCTGGTTTATTTCGTTATTCTGATGCGCGGACTGCTGATTGCCGCCAAAGCCCAATCGCTTTACAGCCGCACGCTCGCCGGCGCATTAACCATGACTTTTTTCTGCTACGCCTTTGTGAACATGGGCATGGTGAGCGGCATTTTGCCCGTTGTCGGCGTCCCTCTGCCGTTGGTCAGCTACGGCGGTACTGCAACGCTTTCCATCATGACCGTACTTGCGCTACTAATGGGTATTTCCAGCGAACATAAAACCAAACGCCACTACGAATTCAACGATAAAGCGGACGTAAACGTCTCTACAAAAAACAAATAAGGGAATGAAAAATGGAATTAGGTGTAGAAATCGGCAAACTTTTGGTTGCCTTCCTTGTATTGATTAACCCGTTCAGCGCGCTTTCGATTTACCTCGATTTGACACAGGATCACAGCACCAAAGAAAAGCGCCGCATCGCCCGCACCGCCGCACTCGCCGTCTTCATCGTCATTACCGTCTTCACCTTAACGGGCGGGATGTTGTTGAAAATCTTAGGCATCAGCGTCGGCTCTTTCCAAGTCGGCGGCGGTATTTTGGTCTTGCTCATCGCTATTTCCATGATGAACGGCAACGACAACCCCGCCAAACAAAATATCGGCGGAGACAAAGAAGAAGGCGTCGTACAACATATCCAGAAAAACGCCAAAGCCATCGCCGTCGTTCCCGTCGCCATCCCCATCACCATCGGTCCCGGCGGTATCTCCACCGTCATCATCTACGCCTCAGCCGCCAAAAATTACAGCGATATTGCTTTGATTCTCGCCGCAGGCTTCCTTGTCAGCCTGATTTGCTACGCCATCCTCGTTGTCGCCGGACGAATCAGCAAAAAACTGGGCACGACAGGGCTGACCATCCTCAACCGCATCATGGGCATGATGCTTGCCGCCGTCTCCGTAGAAATCATCGTTGCCGGATTGAAATCCATTTTCCCGCAATTGGCAGGCTAGTTCGTCGGATTGTGCAGAAGGCAAACTTTACTGCCTATCCCCCCCATCCTTCCTAAAGGGAAAGGTCGTCTGAAAATAGGTTTTGTGTTTTCAGACGACGTGTCCTGTAATGTTCTTCAGTTGTCCTGACTTTGGATATATTGTCGAAATAATGCCTCATCAAAAATCTGAAATATTATGAAAAAACGCGATTTGATTTATGTCGTTTTGCCTGCCTTTACGCTTGCTGCCTGTACGTCAACCAGCATACTGCATCCCGAGAGGCAGCCGCATTCATCATCTTCACTTTTAGAAACGACAGAAGCTACGAATACCCTGATTATTTTTTATGACCCCGAAACCGGTTCGGAAAGGCTTATGAATGCAGTCCGCGAATATGGGGCAAAGATTGTTTATGAATATAGAAACTTCAATGGCATCGCAACCAAGCTGCCGAATGGCACGGATATGGAAAAAGCCGCCTCCCACTTCCGTACGGTCAAAGGCGTTTTGTCAGCCGAAGCGGACAGGAGGATGCAGCTTCATTCCGAACATAACGGATTGAGATAAAACGGGGTATTCTGTTTCTACTTCGCCATATTGACAACAAAGAAGGTCGTCTGAAACTTGAACTGGCCCCCAAATCTTGGACACTCATAAAAGCCTTTTCAGGCGCTCTGTG
>ERZ773062.416-NODE-416-length-23495-cov-44.290614_pt1 | contig 23495 bp, 22 predicted proteins | sample MGYA00580626_ERZ773062 | MGnify/ENA primary metagenome ERZ773062 (study PRJEB29015, sample SAMEA2738003) | human oral metagenome | biome: human oral; feature: human-associated habitat; material: dental | place: China | collected 2058 ...
TCGCCAGACGGAACGGGGGAGTGGGTCGACAACCGACGCGAGGGCGAGGATCGTCTCCATGTCCTTCATCGCCCCGCGAAGTCGGGGCTTGCCACCGCGTACGTCGATGGCATGGGCTGGGGCATCGACCATGGATACCCCTTCATTCTTCAGATGGATGCGGATGGGTCGCATCGACCCGTTGATCTGCCGAAGCTACTCAGCCGCATGGCTGGTCCGGACCGTCCGGACCTGGTCATCGGTTCGCGTTGGGTGCCGGGCGGAGCCATCAACGGATGGTCGGCGAAGCGTGTCGCCCTGTCCAAGGCGGGCAATTATTATGTCCGTTTTTGCCTCGGGACACCCGTGCGCGATGCGACGGCAGGCCTGCGCCTACACCGAGCGTTTTTCCTGAGCGAACACGAGGTTCTCGGTCAGGTAGCGACGACAGGATTCGGGTTCCAGGTCGAGATGACCGAGCTCGAACGTTCCCTGGGCGCAGTTATCGCCGAGGTTCCGATCACCTTTGACGAGCGCATGGCCGGTGAATCGAAGCTCGACTCGTCTATTGTCGTCGAGGAGCTCGTGATGGTAACGAAAGGCGGCCTGAGCCGACTGGCCCAGGCCGCACGACGGATCTTGCCGAAGCGTTAGCCCTTGCGGTAGGAGCCCTCGGGACGCAGCCGCCCCTCGCGGTACGCTGTGAGCTGCTCGGTCAGAACAACCTCGAGTTCGTCGATCGAGCGACGCTCGAGCAGCATGTCCCAGTGGGTACGTTGCGGCTTGACGGGCTTGTTTTCCTCGTCCTCGACGGTTTCGCCGATGAGCTCGGCCGTCTGGCCACACTTGCATTCCCACGTCGCAGGCGCGGTGGCCTCACTGGACAGAGTCACCTCGAACTCGTGGCCATTAGGGCACGCGTAACGAACGATGAAACGGTCGGCGAAAACGACACCGTCCTCAGACTCGAGGGACTTCGCACCGATCTGCATACCACGCAGCGCGCGGTCAGCCATAACAGCCTCCTGAACAAAAGAACGAAACGGGTCCATTCTATCTGACACGTCAAGCGGAACGCTCCCACGGCCTCATCCCAACCCCACCCCACGATCCGATAATGTACATTATGTCCGATATTTTTTGTCGACCGCTCTCCGACCACGCGGTACAGTTACACCCATGACGACAGACCATGACGCGCGCTCACAGCGCCCTCCCGCCATCCGAGAGACCATCGTCCTCGCGCTGGCGTGCCTGTCGTATTCAATTCTGTCATTCCTTGCGAAGGCTCCGGAATCCGTCGCTGTCGCGCATGCGCACGACGTCGCCGCCTTCGAGTTGCGCTTCGGATTGTTTATTGAAGGCCCCACAAACGCCTGGCTCACGACCCACCCGCTGCTCGCCTCACTTGCATCCACGCAGTATGCGGTCTCATTCTTCGCGATGACGGGTTTCGCCATGATCGTCCTATGGCTGAAGACACCGACCCACTATCGCAGCGCGCGGTGGACTCTCGTCATCATGACTATCGGAGCGCTCGTCACCTACTGGACCTATCCCCTGGCTCCCCCGCGTCTCGTTCCCGAGTTCGGGTTCGTCGATGCGGTCGCTGAGCACACGTCCGCATATTCTCAGCTGTTTGGCACGCTTGCGAACCCCTACGGCGCTATGCCATCGATGCACACGGGTTGGTCTGTATGGGTTGCAGTCATGCTTGGTACGTACGTCTGGCGCTCATGGTGGGCCCGGCTCATTCTCGCCGTCCACCCCGTTTTAACCATCGTGACAATCGTCGCAACGGCCAATCATTATGTGGTTGATGCCATTGCCGGTTGCGCATACTTCCTGCTCGCCTGGCTCTTTGTCACCATTGCAAACAGGGCCTTACCGGGGAATGTGCGAACGCCCGGCGAGACGTCCTAGGACCTCCCCTATTTAAACGCTAGTGTGGGTGCCATGAGACTCGGAGTTGATTTTGGCACCACGACCACTGCGATCGCTATCGTCGACCGGGGGAACTACCCGATCGTCTCTTTCGTCAACAATCATGACGATACGGTCGATTTCGTTCCATCTATCATCGCTCTTGACGGCGACCGCCTGGTTTACGGTTTCGACGCCGAAGACGCTGCCCGCGAAGGCGCTCCTCATCTGCGCTCCTTTAAGCGCTTGCTGTCCGATCCGTCGGTGACTGACACGTCCACGCTGCGTCTGGGTAATCACAGCATCTCGATCCTCGACGCGCTGACAGGTTTCCTCAGCTACGTCGTGCGCCAGCTGCGCACAAATTCTTCCATCGCTACGCTGCCGGATTCAGAGCCGCTCGAGGCCCTTGTCGGTATCCCGGCGCACGCATGGTCCGCGCAGCGCTTCCTGACCCTCGAGGCCTTCCGCCGCGCGGGATGGGATGTCCTCGCGATGGTCAACGAGCCTTCTGCCGCAGGCTTCGAGTACACGCACCGCCATGCGGGCACACTCAATTCCAAGCGCACCGCAATCCTCGTCTACGACCTGGGCGGCGGCACATTCGATGCCTCCATCGTGTCCGCTACGGGCACGCTCCACGAGGTCAAGGGCTCGCGCGGCCTCAACATGGTCGGCGGCGATGACTTTGACGTCGCGCTCGCTACCCGCCTCGCCGCTGCCGCTGGGACCGACTCAGGCAAGCTCGGGGACGAGGCGTGGGAGCGTCTCATCGAAGACTCACGCGATGCGAAGGAGACCCTCTCCCCTTCGACGAAGTTCATCACAGTGCCCGTCGATGGTCAGCCTGTGACGATTCCCGTCACCGACTTCTACGAGGCCGCCACTCCCCTGGTCGAGGCAACGATCGAGGCCATGGAGCCCCTGTTGGTGCCGGACGCATCCGGAGTTGGCCAGCTGGGCGGTGACATCGCCGGCCTCTACGTCGTTGGCGGCGGTTCGCAGCTGCCTCTGGTTGCCCGAGTGCTTCGTTCGCGCTTTGGCCGCCGCGTGCACCGCTCGCCGCACACGGCAGCTTCAACCGCGATCGGCCTGGCCATCGGCGCCGACCCCGAGGCTGCGTACACGGTGCGCGAACAACTCTCGCGTGGCGTCGGCGTCTTCCGTGAGCGCGAGGCCGGCTCATTCATCTCGTTCGACACGCTCCTGGAGCCGAACACTGAGCTTGTTCCCGGCGAGACCCTGACGATTAAGCGCCGCTACCGCGCCGCGCACAACATCGGATACTTCCGCTTCGTCGAGTATTCGTCGTTCGACGAGGCCGGGGTGCCCCGCGGCGACCTGCAGCCCTACGGCGAAGTGATCGTCCCCTTCGATCACTCCCTGCGCCGCTCCGACATCGATCTCTCAGTCGTTCCCGTCATCCGCACCGAGGATGGACCTCTCATCGAAGAGTCCTACATCGTCGACGAGAACGGCATGGTCACCGTGGAAATCACGGATCTGGAGGCCGCCTACACCGTGACACGTCCTCTCGGCCGGCGTTAGTCGCGCAGGTGGCGCTCGCCGCTTGATAAGTGTGGGGCCCAGGCATCGCGCCTGGGCCCCACACTTACATTGAAGACGCGTGTCAGGAAGCTGAAAGCTTCGAACGACGACGCTCAGCGAGCTCGTCGACGAACGCGGGCTCGGAACGCTCAAGGGGCAGCTCCGCGAGCGAACCCTCGACCTCGCGCCAGACGCGGCCAACGGCAATACCAAAGACGCCCTGTCCGCCCTGCAGAAGATCGATGACCTCATCGGTAGAGGTGCACTCGTAGACCGAGGCTCCGTCGCTCATCAGCGTGATGGAAGCGAGGTCATCCACTCCCCTGTTCTGCAGCGACGAGACGGCAACGCGAACCTGCTGGAGAGAAACGCCGGCGTCCAGGAGCTTCTTGACGACCTTCAGGACGAGAATGTCACGGAAGGAGTAGAGACGCTGCGAGCCGGAGCCACGCGCGGCGCGGATCGACGGCTGCAGCAGACCAGTGCGAGCCCAGTAATCGAGCTGACGGTACGTGATACCGGCTGCGCTGCATGCAACGGGACCACGGTAGCCCATCTCGTCCGTGTCGAGCCCCTCAAGGGGATCACCGAACAGCATGCCTTGCCGGCTTGCGGCGTTCGCTTGTGCGCTCACTCGGGGGCTCCTTGTCGGTAATACGTGATGAGAACAGGACTACGGTAGAGCACGAGCGATGCTCGGTCAATGACCGACCCGGCGAGTCTAACCTTCATGTTGAACATGAGACTTAGTCCCCGTCCTCCGCCAGCGACGACACCGCCACCGCCAGCATGTCCCGGTGCAATTCGGCGAACAGGTCGCCCAGTTCAATAGCTCGGGCGCGCGCACGCTCACGGTCCGCGCCACGGCCTCGTCCCCTCTGAGAGGAAACCGTCTGGTCGATGATATCCGCACTACGTTCCGCGCCCTGACGAACGGCACGCAGCACACGAACATCCACCCCTGCAGATTCGAGACGCGCGATGGTAGAAACGGCTTGCACGCAGCGAGAAGGGAAATAACCGGCAAGATCCGGAGTGATCAGCCCAAGCCTCGCATAGCGCTCGAGAGTGTCCATATCGACGCCGGTCAGGTCCGACAGATCCGCGGCCGGAATGGCCCGGCGGCCCCCCAGCGACACCGTCTGCCCCTCTGAGGACACAACCTGTGCGACACGACGGCGCACGAGCTCATGACCGGCATCGAGCGCATCAAGCTGCCCGCGAATCACACTCAGCGGAGTGAAAGAATCGCGCTGCTCCGTCAGGACATAGCGCAGCCGCTCGACGTCGGCGGCCGAATACTTGCGGTACCCGGATCCGGTGCGAGCGGGTGAGACAAGGCCTTCGCTCTCCAGGTAGCGAACCTTCGACAACGAGATCGCAGGGAACTCGTCCTTCAGTGCATCGACAACACGGCCGATCGACAGCTCCGGCGAATGGTCCGCATCATGCGGCCACGAGGTCACTTCCTGCGCGGAAGCAACCACGTGACGACGTGCGAGAGCTGCGCACACGTCAGGCCTGCTTGGTCGACGGCTGATAGGTCAGACGATACTTACCGATCTGCACCTCGTCACCAGCGTGCAATTCGATCGAATCGACGCGCTCACGGTTCACGTACGTGCCGTTAAGCGAACCGGAATCACGCACGATGTGGCCACCGTTAGAAGCGATGAACTGGCAGTGCTTCCGCGAGACCGTCACGTCGTCCAGGAAAATGTCGGCCTTGGGCGACCGACCAGCGTTCGTCACCTCGGGATCAAGCAGGAAACGAGCGCCCGTGTTAGGGCCCCGCTGGACGATAAGGAGAGCAGAGCCGGCGGGCAGCGCCTCAACGGCCTCACGATCGCGGGCGGACAGGGCAACGGGCGCCTCCTCGACGTCCTCCGTAACAGGCGCGAGGCCAAAGATGGAGGTTGCGGTCGGGTCAAGCGGCTGGTTGTCGGACATTGTGCGCTCCAAACGATCATTTCAGGGACTGTATTAAGTGTAAACGTTCACCATCCGACAAGCGCGGGCACGGTGACTCCCCCACCGATTATACGGTGGGAGTTCACTGGTAGGTGGCGAACTGGGGCGGACGCGGAGTCGCAATCGACTCGATCGTGATGTCCGTCGACGGCGTGATCCCCACATTGGCGCCCTTGGCGCGCATCTGCGCCGCCGAGCCAGCCTGAATATCCAACGCCGTGGCGATCGTCTGAGGCTCCCCGATCACCTTCCACGTGTAGGGCGACGAAATGGGAACTCCATCGACCGCAATCGAGCCGGCCTGCCCGGTGAAGGACGACCGGGTCGAGAGGCGAATACCGTTGAGTTCGATGGCCTCAGCACCCGCATTGCGCAATTCGCCCAGCGTCATAACGAACTGCGTCGACGCCAGGTTTGCGCCGGCGTCGACGACCGAGACTGTCACGCCGGGACCGTGGACTGGCACTGTCCCCGCAGCGATCTGTGCCTGTGTTTCGGCCTTACGTGCCGCCTGCTCTCGGGCCTGTGCCTCATCGGCGGCACTGCGCAGGTCGTCGAGTTCGCTGGACAGTTCGCCACGACGCGTGCGCAGGTTTTGCTCCTGCGTGCTCAACTCATCGAGCACCGTGACGAGATCTTGTTCGGACAGTCCTTCGAGGGGGTCGGATCGCTGCGCCCTCACCTGCGTGGCAAGAGCGAACCCCAAAATCATAAAGATCGCGAGCATCACGACGTGCAGCCCACGGGGCAGCGCGAAGAACGCTTGTCGCGCCCGTGCCCACAGGCGCGGGCCGCTGGGTGCCTCACGGTGAACGCCGTGCCATCGGGGCGCGGGCTCACTCTCGGGCGCGGAGGGAACCGTCTCCGGGTTCTGTTCGCTCATGTCAGGCCTTCAGGAGCAGACGGCGGATCGATGCGGTGTTCGAGAAAATTCGAATACCCAGCACAACGACGATGGCCGTGGTCATGGCGGATCCAACTCCCAGCTGAGTCCCCAGGAAAACCAGCAGGCATGCAACGACGACGTTCCAGAAGAATGAGGTCACGAACACGCGGTCTGCGAAGCGCCCCTCCAGCCATGCGCGTCCCGCGCCGAAAAGTGCGTCCAGGCCGGCAACGACCGCGACGGGAAGGAACGGGGCCAGCCACGCTGGCACTGTCGGGTCGAGCAAGACGCCGAGCACAATGCCGATGATCAATCCGATGACGGCGATCATTGAGTGTCTCCTTCGGGTTGTGTATCCAGCGGTTGTGCCAACTGCGATGAGCTCGGTGCCAGCGCTTCCATGCTCAGCGACTGGGAGACCTTCGAGCTCACAGTCATACCGCTGACTGATTGGGCGGCGGACAGGTAGTCGCCTGTCGCGCCCCGGACAAGCGCGACGGACAGCGCGTTCGAGTCCCCGATCGCCGTGACCTCGTAGGGAGAGGACACGGGGGTCACGTTGACCAGAATGGCCGACCCTGCCGTGCGCACGAAAGTATCTGGTCCGATGCGCTGGCCGTTGACTGAAATAGCCTCCGCACCGGCAGCCCAGAGAGCGTTGACAACCATCGCGACGTCCTGGTCTCGGACAGCTCCGCTACCCTTTCCCGGGCCGCTTCGGTCCGTGAGCGTGACGGTGATGCCGGGGCCGCTGACAGGTCGTGTCGCCGTCACCAAGTCTCGCGCACCATCCACGGCGATTGGTGAGCCAGACTGTGACAGGTCATCGATGGCGCGGCCGAGCGACTGTACCTCATCGCTCAAGGCTTCGACATTGCTCGACCGCGTGGCAGCCTGCTCTTTCAGGTCGGCTTTCACGTCATTGGCCGGGCGCCGCAGCGAATCAATAGCGATGACCGATCCAAACCCGAGCGCAACAGCTACTGCGAACACGGCGATGCGGCTGACAAGACCCGCGGGCCGGGAGCCGTGGTCTGCTTGGTAGTGCTCGTAACCGGCATCCAGCGGATTGGCGAGGAGCGCCGTGAGCAGGGACATCGAGGCCGCGGGGTCCACGGACAAGGCCTGGGCAGGAGCGTCGTCGTGCTCCTCCCCCGGCTTCGCGCCTCGATGTCCCGGCTGCGTCACTGGCCCGAACTCCAGCGGCGCTGCACGCGCTCGTCGCGTTCGAAAGAGTCGAGGTGCTCGACGACGATGCGGCGCAGCTGCGCAGGGGCATCCGCATGCTCGTCAATCCAGCGGCGCAGCAGTCCGACGGAGCGCTCGACGCTGCCATCGCGGTCAACGTCGACACCGAGAGCAAGGACGCCGTTGGCGTAGCGCAGCGCCATGCCGATCGTGTGACTCTCCCAGTAGGAGATCATGCGCTCGACGGCGCTCTCAATTCCGGTCTCGCCCTCCCACGACGAGGCCTGCAGGCCGGCCAGGGTTGCGGTCAGGTAGTCGTTCGACAGGGAATCGGAGAACACCGACTCCCAGGCCCGCGCGCGTGCTTCTTCCAACGGCAGTGACGCGAGGGCCTCGACGCTCATGCGAGCGGCTTCGCCTGACCCGTCGGCACTGCGCCAGGCCTCGATGGACTCCTCATCGACGAGGCCGCGTGCAGCCAGGGCGCGGCGCGCACGCCAGGCGATATCGGGGTTGTCGCTGCTGGCGAAGTCCCGAACCGTCGCCTCATACTCGTCGCCGCCACGGGCGGAAAACTCGGCGATAAATGCGCGCGTGTATGAACGCCACGCGTCGGAATCCTCGGTCTCACGAGACAGACGAATCGTCGTCGCAAGGACCTGGTCATGGACGTCCGAGCGAGCCTGCCCCGGCAGGAAGGAGGAGATGGCCTCGGCGACGAACAGGAGGAGACGATCACGGATTGCGGGCTCAGTTTCGGAGGGAACGGCGTTGAGGACCGCGACCACGAAGCGACGTGGATCCAGCAGACCGTCACGCACTGCGTTCCAGAGAGACGCCCAGATAACGGCGCGCGTGATAGCCGCATCAATGGTGCCCACGTAAGCCAGCGCGACGTCGGTCGAGCGCTCGTCGAGGCGCGAGATCGCGTAGGTGAGGTCATCGTCGTTCACGACGACAAGGTCAGCGGACGCGGCGCCGCCGGGCACCGCCACAACGCCCTCGGGATCAATGGGGGCGCTGTCGCCGTCGATACGGACGTCGAACACATGCGTACGCTCAAGCGCCCCGGCAGCGACGCGCCACGTCGAAACGGTCACGCGGTGGGGACGCAAAACACCGTTGCAGGCCTCGCCACCCTGATGAAGCGTGAAGTCCGTGATCGCACCGACGCTATCGGTGACCCACGAAGCAGACAGCGTCGACGGACCGGAGGTCTCCAGCCACGCGCTCTTCCAGGAAGAAAGCTCCTGTTGTGAGGCGCCTTCAAGCGCAACAAGCAGGTCCTGCAGGTTGGTCGCGCCGAACTGATGCTCGGCAAAGTAGCGGCGTGCGCCCTCGTAGAAGGCGTCCTCCCCCACCCAGGCAACCAGCTGCTTAAGAACGGAGGCGCCCTTCGCGTAGGTGATGCCGTCGAAATTTGTCTTTGCGGCGGCGACGTCCGGGATGTCGGCGGCGATCGGGTGCGTGGTCGGCATCTGGTCCTGCGTGTAGGCCCAGATCTTGCGGTTCATCGCGAAGTTCGCCCATTCGCCCACGTAGCGCGTCGCCGTCGCAATCGCGCTGGCGCCCTGGTTCTCAGCGAAGGACTCCTTGAGCCATAGGTCATCCCACCACGAGGGTGTGGCGAGGTCGCCGAACCACATGTGGCACATTTCGTGCAGCGTCGTGTTCGCGCGGCGCTGGCGCTCGGAGAAGGTGGGCGTCGAACGCGAAATGTAGTTCTCGTTGAAGGTGATGCATCCCGGGTTTTCCATGGCGCCGAGGTTGTATTCGGGCACGTACACCTGGTCGTAGGATCCCCACGGGAAGGTCACTCCGTAGCGCTCGTGGAAGAAGTCGAGTCCTGCACGAGTCACTTCAAACACGTCGTCGAAGTCGAGGTAGCGCGCGAGCGTGCGGCGGCACAGCAGGCGCAGCTCGAGCTCAGCGTGGTCACCATCCGAAGCTCCGCCGCTCCACGTGCCACCTTCGATGACCGCCCACGGGCCGGCGACAATCGCCGTGATGTAGCTCGAGAGCGGGCGGGTCGCCGTGAAGTCATGGCGCAGCGCACCCGAGTCATCCACGACCTCAACGGCAGTCTCGACTCCGTTGGAGGAGACGACCCAGCCTGCGGGAGCAATGACGTGGAACGTCCACTCGGGCTTCACATCCGGCTGGTCCACGCACGGCCACGCACGGTGAGCGTCATTGGGCTCGAACTGGGTGTAGAGGTAGACTTCGCCATCCTCGGGATCGGTGTAGCGGTGCAGGCCCTCGCCACTGCGCGAGTAGCTGGCTAGGGCGCGGACCTCGAGGGTGATCGTCTCCCCCACCGGCAGGCCATCGACCCACACGCGGTCGTCATCGTCGTCGAACGGGTGGGATTCGCCGTTAAGGAGAACGTCACTCACCTCGCCAGCGATGTCGATGAAGGTGCGTTCCTCATCCGACGTCAACGTCAGCGTCGACGTCACCGGATAAGTTGGATTCGTGGTGTCCTGTGCGTTTCGAACATCGACAACGACGTCGATGGCCGAGACATGAAGATGGGCAGCGCGATGGGTTGCTTCGTTGCGTGTCAAAATCTGCATGCCCTTATCCTACTGTGTCACCGCCGGTATGTGTGGCGCGCGCAGCCGTCGCGACGAACTAGAGTAGACCCATGACTTCAGTGACTGATATTCGTCCCACGATCGCGCCGATCTCGTTGAAGGCTGCCCTGGCGGGCCTGGACATCCAGGGGTTCTACGCCGCCGACGGCCAGCTCGCGCAGATCGCCGAGTCCCCCCTCAGCCTGCGCGGCATCACCGTGTCGTCCGACGATTGCGAGTCCGACTGGCTGTTCGTCGCAATTCCGGGCCTTAAGCAGCACGGTATTCGTTTCGCGCACGCGGCGATCGAGGCCGGGGCGAGCGTCGTTCTCACAGACGAGGACGGCCGTGCTCAGGCATTCGAACGAGGCCTGGGCGTGCCCGTCATTCAGGTGGCCGACCCGCGCGCCATCGTTCCGCAGCTGTGCGCGAATATCTACGCATCTCCCGCCACTCGCCTCACGACGATGGCAGTGACTGGCACGAATGGGAAGACGACAACCTCCTACCTGATGCGCGCTGCCATCGCCTCACGATTCCCCAACGCATCGCTGTGCGGAACCGTGGAAACGCACGTTGGCCCCATTTCGTTCGATGCCGTGCGTACGACCGCCGAGGCTCCCGTCGTCGCACGCTTCCTGGCAGCCACCGAACAGTACGAGTGCGGCGCGGGGGTCATCGAACTGTCCGCACACGCACTCTCCCTGCACCGCGTCGACGGCATCGTCTTCGACGTTGCCGCGTTTACGAACCTGCAGCATGACCACCTCGACTATTACGGTGACATGGAGAACTACTTCCAGGCGAAGGCGCTCCTGTTCACCCCCGAGCATTCCCGCCACGGCGTCGTCTGCGTGGATGACGAATGGGGTCGCCGCCTCGCGCAGCAGGCGACCGTGCCGGTCACGACGGTGTCCGCGCTGACCGAGGAGGCCGCCGACTGGCAGGTCCGAGATGTCACGCCCGATCAGACGATCGGACGCACCGTGTTCACCCTCGTCGACCCATCGGGCACCGGGCACCGCGTCGCTATGCCGATCCTTGGCGAGGTCAATATTCAGAACACCGCCGTCGCGATCGTCAGCGCGGTAAGCCTCGGCATCGACCTTGCAGATGTGATCGCGGCGATCGAGGATGCTCCCCAGATCCCGGGACGCATGGAGAAGGTCAACCCAACGCCCGGCGGTCAGCCGCTCGTCATCGTCGACTACGCGCATACGCCCGAAGCCCTCGAATGGACACTACGCTCAACCCGCGAGCTGACCTCCGGCCGTGTTGTCATCGTCTTTGGAACGGACGGCGATCGCGATGCCACCAAGCGTGAACACCTCGCGCAGATCGCCGCGCGTGAGGCCGACGTCCTGTGGGTGACGGATGAGAACCCACGCACCGAGGTCCCGCAGGAAATCCGCAATTACCTGCTGCGCGGCATCGCATCCGTGCGTCCGGGCATGGAAGACGTCACCGAGGTGACAACCTGCCGCCGCGACGCCGTACGACGTGCGATCCTCGCAGCTGAGCCCGGCGACACCGTCATCATCACGGGTAAGGGCGCCGAGTGGTACCAGGAAATCCAAGGCATCCACCACCGATACAACGACGTGCCCGTCGCCGCCGAGGTCCTCGCGGGCGACGTGCGCTCGCACGAATAAACGCTGCGAAGCTGTGAACTGGCGCGCCGCAGGGGCTCCCATCGGGCCTTAGCGGCGCGCCGCGCCGTAGACTGGGCGGGTGAATGACTTCGACAACCAGCCCGACGCGACCGCCGAATTCGACGCGGACGCGGCCGAGAACTACATCGCCGACGCAGCCGGAGCAGCGCCGGACGCGATCGAACTGAGCGACGAAGAGACCGAGGCTCGCGCCCGTCTCATGCGCGCAAACCTCGACCAATTCGACTTGGACGAGGAGGACCTGGCGCTCCTGGCCGGCGAGTCTGCGCTCGCGGACTCTGACGACGTCGCAGCCGGACTGCCCGTTCTTGCAGTCGTCGGCCGTCCCAACGTCGGCAAGTCCACGCTGGTCAACCGCATCCTTGGTCGCCGCGAGGCGGTCGTGCAGGACACACCGGGCGTCACCCGCGATCGCGTCTCATACCCCGCCGAATGGGCGGGTCGCGACTTCACGCTCGTCGACACTGGCGGCTGGGAGATCGACGTCAAGGGTTTGGATCGTTCTGTCGCCGAGCAGGCGGAGATCGCCGTCGACCTGGCTGATGCTGTCGTTCTCGTCCTGGACGCGACCGTCGGCGTCACAGCCTCGGACGAGCGCATCGTGGAGATGCTGCGTGCCAAGAAAAAGCCGATCATCCTGGCCGCTAACAAGGTGGACTCTCCCCTGCAGGAGGCCGACGCTGCCTACCTGTGGAGCCTTGGCCTGGGCGAGCCCCACCCCATTTCCGCCCTGCATGGACGTGGCACCGGTGATCTCCTCGACGTCGTCATGGAGGTCCTGCCGACCGAGTCAGCCGTTGCCTCGGCGCTGCCGTCCGGCGGCCCGCGTCGCGTCGCCCTCGTCGGTCGCCCCAACGTTGGCAAGTCGTCCCTGCTGAACGCGCTGGCCGGCGGCGAGCGCGTCGTCGTCAACGAACTCGCCGGCACCACGCGTGACCCCGTCGATGAGCTCATCGAGCTCGATGGCCGCTCGTGGTGGTTCGTCGACACCGCGGGTATCCGCCGCAAAATGCACCGGACGACAGGCGCCGACTACTACGCCTCCATCCGTACTCAGGCCGCGATCGAGAAGGCCGAGGTTGCCCTCGTCCTCATCGACGGTTCGACGCCGCTGACCGAGCAGGACGTGCGAGTCGTCCAGCAGGTCATCGACGCGGGCCGGGCGCTCGTCGTCGTCACCAACAAGTGGGATCTCGTCGACGAAGACCGCCAGAAGGAGATCAAGAACGAGCTCGAGCGCGAGCTGGTTCAGATCCAGTGGGCGCCGCGCATCAACCTGGCCGCGAAGACCGGCTGGCACACAAACCGCATCGTGCGCGCCCTCGACACTGCGCTCGAAGGCTGGGAGACCCGTATCCCGACCGGACAGCTCAACGCCTTCCTCGGTCAGCTCGTTGCCGCACACCCCCACCCACTGCGTGGCGGTAAGCAGCCCCGCATTCTCTTTGGCACCCAGGCCTCGAGCAAGCCCCCGCGCTTCGTGCTCTTCACGACGGGCTTCCTCGACCCCGGTTACCGCCGCTTCATCGAACGCCGACTGCGCGAGACTTTCGGCTTCGCCGGAACGCCGATTCAGATTTCGGTGCGTGTGCGCGAGAAACGACGCAGGTGAGGTCGCTCCGACTCGTGGCCCGCTTCCCCAGGAGGCGGGCCACACCCGTACCTGCACTCCCCCGGCGTGTATCCACAGGGTCGTTTCGCCCGGCGCCGTTATCCACAGGCGTCGCGGATGCCCCTTGACCGTTGAACGCTGGGCGCGCAGGATCGACACATGGACACAACACTCACCCAATCCACAGTTGCTCCCCTAGCCTCGGGTCTCACCCTGTGCGATGACGGACTCGTCCGGCCTACGTGGGCCTCCCATGACGAGCTGTTACGCAGTTACTACGACACCGAATGGGGGCTGCCCGTCCACGACGAGGCCGGCGTCTTCGAACGTCTCGTCTTGGAGGGTTTCCAGGCTGGTCTCTCATGGCGCACGGTCCTGGCAAAACGCGAGGCGTTCCGTGCGGCCTTCGAAGGATTCATTCCCGATCGCGTGGCCGCCTTCACTGAGCAGAATGTCGATTGCCTCGTGAGCACACCCGGGATTATTCATAATCGCCGCAAGATCGAGGCGGCGATCAGCAACGCTCGCGCGACGGTTGCGATGAGGAACGATTCTCCCACAGCAGACGGCCCGTCACATCTGGGCGAACTGGTCTGGTCGTATCGGCCGACGCTCAATCCGCTTCCGCGTTCGAAGGACGAGGTACCCACGCAGCTGCCAGAATCTGTAGCTCTCGCAGCCGACCTCAAGAGCCTTGGTTTTTGCTTCGTGGGTCCCACGACGATGCTCGCGCTGATGGCGGCGATCGGCATCGTCAATACCGATATCGTGGGAACGCACCGCAGGCCTCGATGAGGAGCACACCCCCCGTGGCGGGCGCGCTCACGTACGCCCAAGATCTGGCATGATGGTGCCATGTCATTGTCGAAAAAGCTTCTCAGTCAGGACGAGGTTGTCGTCCGCCACATGCACACGCACATCAAGACCCTGCTGCCCGCGATCAACATTGAGTCGATCCTCGTGATCGCAGCTGCAGTCGGTTCGTTCTTTGTTCCCGAGAACGCACGTTATTGGGCGCTCGCGACCATCTGGATCGCCGTACTCGTCCTGTCTATCCCCCTCCTCGTCATTCCGTGGATCAAGTGGTCGTCGACCACCTACACGGTCACGACGAAGCGAGTGATCACTCGCACGGGCATCTTCACGCGCACCGGCCACGACCTGCCACTCAGCCGCATCTCCGACATTCAGATCGAGAAGAACTTCGATGATCGTTTTTTCGGTTGCGGAACCCTCGCCCTTCAGACCTCCGCAGATGACCCGTTGCTGCTGCATGACGTGCCGAAGGTGGAGATGGTGCAGGTCGAGATCTCGAACCTGCTGTTCAACGACATTCAGGGAGCGATCGACGCGGATCCGACTAGCTAACAGCGCAAGTAACGTTCCAGCGAGCACTGCCCCGGCTTCGTTCTTCATTGGACGAGGCCGGGGCAGTGCATCGGGCCAGCTCGCGCGGCTCAAGCGGATATCGGTGTGTGCATTGGACGACGAGCGAATGCGCCGCGACCGCGCATGACCACCACTCTGGCGGCATAAGTAAGCAGGTCGAAATCATCCCCGTTGACGACTTCGACCTGTGAAACAGTTTACTGCAGTCCTTGAAGGAAATGTGTCCGTTGCAACGGGCAAATCCCGGCGCTTCTACCTGCGAAATTAAGTGAAAGATTAGCCGAAAACCCGCGTTTACCAGTAGAAATAAAACCGCAAAATACTGCATCACATTTCGGTTACAAAGCGAGGCGATACCACGGACCAGGGACGGAGGTCCCCACTGATCATCGGCACTTCAGCGTGGGTTCGACGCATACAAAAAACCACGAGGAGCAAGTCCTCGCGGTTCTTTTCGTCGGGCTGGCGGGATTTGAACCCACGACCCCTTGACCCCCAGTCAAGTGCGCTACCAAGCTGCGCCACAGCCCGTATTCAGTTCGTCGCCGTGGCGACCTGTAGAACTATAGCGCACCTAGACGAAGTCAGGCAAGCCGACCGCAGTGCGCCGCGCCACACTGTCGTCAGATCGAACTGGTATGCAGCTCAATCCCGAGCCACGTGTCAGAAGCCGGAACAGATGAACAGACGCGCATAAGGTGACTACACTGTCCTTCGTCCGCATCCCTTGCATCCACGAGAGCTCCTTTTGATGACCAGTCGACACCTCCTCTCCGTCACGGTGACCCTTGCTCTGGCAGCCGCAGGCCTGATTGCACCCACATTCGTCACGCAGGGGTCCCCTGCAGCGGCGAGCCCGATGGTGTGCGTGTCCTCAAGCGCTCCTGCATATGCCCCTGCCGCCGTCGCTCCAGGAACGCGAGCACAGAGCCAGCCCGTGACGGCACCGACGAAGCGCATCCGAATCCACTCGCACTCCAACAATCCCACCCTCACGATCATCTCCTGGATTCTGGCCCTCCTCATTGTTGGTGGCGGCATTCTGGTCCGCTTCGCGATCTTCAAGGCCACTCAGCGCAACTCGACCCCACCGACAGCCTTCAACGGCCCCAATGGGCCGCAGTACGGCGTGACAGGAAGCAACTACGGAACCCCTGGAACCGGATACGGCACCGCGGGAACCGGATACGGCACCGCGGGAACCGGATACGGCACCGCGGGAACCGGATACGGCACCGCAGCAGACGCGGCACAGCCGGGCTCCCCGGCATACGGCACAGGTACCTACGGTCATCAGCAGGGCGTCCAGGGACCCTACGGAACAGGATTCTGAGCCCTCCACCGTGAGTGCCCCGTACCGATAGGTACGGGGCACTCACGTGAATTGATACGCTGCCTCAGCGCAAAGCGTCGCGCACCTCGAGATCACGATCGACAAAGGCGAGGACCGCGTCGCAGACGCCTTCGATGTCGAGGCCCGTGGAATCAACGGTCTCGACACCGGGGGCGGCCACCATGAACTCAGAGACCTGAGAATCGGCCTTGTCACGGCCCTCAACCTGGGCCCGCACGATCTCCATGTGCTCCTCGGTGGCATCCCCGTAGAGTTCGAGGGTCCGACGACGCAGACGGGCCTCTTGATCGGCGAGCAACAGAACACGAACATCCGCATCGGGGCAGACAACGGTCGTGATATCGCGCCCCTCGGCGATCATGCCGGAGCCTTGTTCACGGGCCTCCATCATTCGGCGACGCTGCTCCGTCGCCATCCACGCGCGCACGTCAAGGTTCGTCGAGATGTGCTTAATCGCGAGGGCGATACGCGGCTCGCGAATCTCAAGGGTGATCTCTGAATCACCGATCCACACGTGCGGATCCGAAGGATCCGAGACGAGGCGCAGCGGCATACGATCCGCAGCAGCTGCTACAGCAGCCGTATCCTCCAGATCGATGCCTTCATCCAGGCAATACCACGTGAGCGCACGGTACATGGCCCCCGTGTCCAAGTACCCAATGCCCAGGCGGGTCGCCAGAGCCTTCGAGACCGTGGACTTGCCCGAACCGGCCGGCCCATCGATGGCAATCGTGATGCCGACGCGGGAAATCGCGTCTCGACGCTGCGTATCGTTCATCAAAACGTTCTCCTCACCGAGGTCGTTTAGTGGGTGATGAGTCGCCAACCCCGCTGTTGCAGGTCGGCGACAGCGCGGTCAACGACCGCCGGGTCAATCATGACGCGGGCGACGCCTGCCTGTGCGCCCGCAGAGTGTTCCAGAACCAAGTCTTCGATGTTGATACCCGCCTCGCCGAGCTCGCTGAACAGCCTACCGAGCGCACCCGGCTCGTCGGGGATGAGCACTTCGATCTCGCGATACCGAGAAGGAGCACCACCGTGCTTGCCGGGAATGCGCGCGACACCCTGATTACCCGCGGTCATGACCCGATTGATCGCGCCCACGGAACCGCCGCGCAGGGAGCCAAGTTCGGCAGCCGCGTCGAGATGCGTCAGCAAGTCATCGAGGTCGGTGCGTAGCTCCCGCAGGATGTCTGCGACCGGACCGGCGTTGCCGGCCAAAATCGCTGTCCACAGGCGCGGATCGGAGGCCGCAATGCGGGCAGTATCTCGAAGCCCCTGTCCCGCAAGCCCGAGCGCCTGAGCCGGTGCGTCAACAAGGCGCGCAGCGAGCATCGACGACACCAGCTGAGGTACGTGCGACACGAGAGCGACAGCGTGGTCATGCGTGCCCGCATTCATCTCAAGGGGCACGGCTCCGACGTCCGTTGCCAGCGCGCGAGCCACAAGCACCGCGCGCGGCCACGTCGACTCATGCGCAACGATCACCCACGGACGTCCGTAGAACAGATCGGCATCTGCGGCACCCGCACCGCTGCGCTCACGACCTGCCATGGGATGCGAACCGACGTAACGCGAGGCTTCCTCGAGACGTCCCTCACGCTCCAAGCCGCGTAGCACATCGGCTACAACCGCGTCCTTCACGGAGGCAACATCGGTGACGATCGCGTCGGGGAAACGCAGCAGCGATTCGACGATCACACGGTCCGCGACGTCCGGAGGCGTCGCGACGACAACGATGGACGGCGCCTGATAGGAAGGCGTATCCGAGCCACACTCGCGAGGGCGCACCCCGGCCTCGGCGAGAACGTCGCCGAATGCCTGCCCAGCGCCCACGTCGGAGGCCAGGTGCAAAGAGGTTGGCGAGGCATCTTCGAGATAAACGCGCACTCCCCCGGCCCGCAGCGCAAGGCCCAGGGACGCACCCAGCAGACCCGATCCGATGATGAGGACCGGGCCCGCTGTTTGCACAACGCGCGCGCCGACGCCGTCCGAGGTGTTCACAGTCCGACGGCCCCGTACAGTGCGCTCAACGCGTTGCCCTTCACGCGGCGGGTCGTCCCCTGCTTGAGATGGTCGAGAGAGATCGGACCGAAGCCCGTACGGACGAGCTCGCGCACCGGGTAGCCGACAGCCTCCATCATGCGGCGCACAAGGCGGTTGCGGCCTTCGTGCACGACGATTTCGACGGTCGTGATATCGCCGTAGGTGTCAACGATGCGGAAGGAGTCAACCTTGATCGGGCCATCCTCCAGCTCGATGCCGTTCATGAGGGTGCGCTTGACGCCGGGCTTGACCTCGCCGTGTAGGCGTGCCACGTAGGTCTTGCGGATCTCGTACTTGGGGTGGGTCAGACGGTTCGCCAGCTCACCGTCATTCGTCAGCAGCAGCAGGCCGGACGTGTCGATATCGAGGCGCCCGACATGGTAGAGACGCTCGGGGTAGTCGGCGATCAGGTCGGCGATCGTCGGGCGGCCCTCCGGGTCGCTCATCGTGGACACCGTCCCAATCGGCTTGTTCACGGCCAGGACGATGTGCTTCGTCTCATCCAGGATCAGACGCTCGCCATCCACGTGAATGACCTGCTTGGTTGGATCCACGCGCACGCCCTGGTTACGTACCACGGTTCCATCGACGCTCACGCGGCCGTCGGCGATCATCTGTTCGGACGCGCGCCTGGATGCGACGCCAGCCTGGGCGAGCACCTTCTGCAGGCGCACTCCACCCTCTGTGTAGGGGTTAGCCCTCATAGTTCTTCCTCCAATTCCTCCAGCGCGTCGGCGTCTGGCAGGTAGGGTGCCAACGGTACCAGCTCCGACAGGCTCGTTAATCCCATTTTCTCAAGAAATTCACCGGTCGTCCCGTACAGGCGCGCGCCAGACGGTGTCAGTCCCGTCTCTTCCACGAGGCCTCGGGCGAGCAGCGTGCGCACGACGCCGTCCACGTTCACCCCACGAATACGGCAGATTCGCGCCCTCGATATGGGCTGACGGTAGGCAATGACCGCCAGCGTTTCAAGAGCAGCCTGAGACAGGCGCGCGTGCGAGGAGCCGACGACAAAGCGCCCGACCACGTCGGCGTATGCCCGTGCGGAATAGATGCGCCAGCCGCCCGCCACTTCGCGCAGCTCGAAACCACGCGGGCGTTCCCGCCCTTCGCCGAGGTACTCGGCGGCGAGAGCGCGCATGTGCTGTTCGATGTCCGCAGTGCTCACGCCGAGAACCTCGGCGAGATCGGACGCGGCAACCGGCTCCGAGGCGACCATCAGAATCGCCTCGATCGCACCGCGCAGCGTGTTCTCACTCATCAGCATCTTCTCCTTCCGTCTCAATCGCGGCCACGTGCGGGGACGAGGCCGTGGCTGAGTGTGCGTCACCGGCACCCGTATAGTCGTCCACGTCGATGTCGATACCTCCCTCGCTGTCAGTCCACTGAATCGTCAGCGTGCCAAGCGCCCCGTCTTGCTCAAACTCGACGGCTCCGCGCCTGTAGAGCTCCAAGAGCGCAAGGAAGCGAGAGACGACGACGGCGCGCGTGGGCGTATCCTCGACGAGCTGATGGAAGGTTATGCGTCCTGCTTCGGCGAGCATCGATGAGACGAGCAAAGCCTGTTCGCGAACGGGCACAACGGGATCGTGCAGATGGGCGACCTGAACCGTCTGATTCGTCGATGACAGGGCATCGGCAGCCAAACGAGCGAGGTCTTCGGGGGTTGTCAGCCACCGGAGCTCGGGCAAGAGGCTCGCAAAATGCGGCTCGAGAGGCACGTCCCTGGCGACATACGAGCCGTACTCCCCCATCCGCGCGTTGATGTGTTTCGCTGCCTCCTTGAAAGCCCGATACTGCAGGAGTCGCGAAAACAAAAGATCTCGGGCCTCCAGATCAGCCTCGGACGCGTTATCCTCCTCATCGACACTGGGCAGCAAATGCGCGGCCTTCATGTCGAGTAGTGTCGCCGCGACAACCAGGAATTCGGTCGTGCGCGACAGATCCGGGGACGCCTTCATAAACGCGATGAACTCGTCGGTCACCTGCGCGAGCGCGACCTCGGTGATGTCGAGTTTCTTACGCGCGATCAGCGACAGGAGAAGATCGAAAGGACCTTCAAAAACCGGGAGCGAGACCGCGAAGAGGTCGAACTCTCCCTGAACCTCGAGACTGTCAGGCCGCGTCGCCACGGGCGATGACTTCCCGCGCAAGTCGACGGTACGCGTGAGCGCCCGCATGGTTGGGAGCGTAGGAGATGATCGGCTCGGTGGCTACAGAAGCATCCGGGAACTTGATCGTGCGTCCGATACGGGTATCGAACACGAGATCGCCGAAAGCCTCCTGCAGGCGCTGGAGGACCTCACGCGAGTGCAGCGTGCGCGAGTCGACCATCGTGGCGACGATACCGTCAATCTTCAGGCGCGGGTTGATGCGATCGCGCACCGTCTCGATCGTCTCAACCAGCAGGGCCACGCCACGCAGCGCGAAGAACTCTGCCTCGACCGGAACGATGACGCCGTGAGCTGCCGTCAGAGCATTGACAGCTAGCAGGCCGAGGGAAGGCTGGCAGTCGATCAGCACCACGTCGTAGTCGGATTCGACGTGACGCAGGACGCGGGCCAGGGCGCTCTCGCGGGCGACCTCGTTGACGAGCTGGACCTCCGCCGCGGACAGGTCAATGTTCGCGGGGATGATGTCGAGGTTCTCCGTCGACGTGTTGCAGATCGTCGCCTTGACGTCCGCCTTCGGGTTCATGAGCAGCGTATAGATCGTCTGTTCCATGTCGAGAGCATTGATGCCCAGGCCAACAGAAGCAGCACCCTGGGGGTCGAAGTCCACGATCAGCACACGGCGACCATACTCAGCCAGCGCGGCGCCCAGGTTGATGGTGGTCGTCGTCTTACCGACACCACCCTTCTGGTTGCACATCGCGATCACACGGGCGGGACCATGCCCCGACAGCGGCGCGGGCACGGGAAAATCGACCGGCTCTTCGTGCAGGTCGGGCGTCAGCGTAGGGTGCGAGTTCGTGGTCACGCCCCCATCCTAATTCATCACCGCGCGGATGCGTCGGTGCCACGCGCCCGAGGGTGCGAGAGCGTAAAGACTTCGCGCAGCACGGCGGCCGTCACCTGCGTGTAGATCTGAGTCGTCGCCACCGACGCGTGCCCAAGAAGCTCCTGCACCTCGCGCACGGATGCGCCACCCTCAAGCAGATGCGTCGCAAAAGAGTGCCGCAGCGTATGCGGAGACACCCGCTCCCCCAGCTGCGCGGCCTCAGCCGCGCGCCGGATCGCGGTCCACGCGCTCTGCCGGGACAGCGCGCCTCCCCGTGAGTTCAGGAAAAACGCGGTGGATCCCCGGCCTCGTGCGGCGAGCGCTGGGCGGGCGCGCACCCGATACGCGTAGAGGGCATCCACGGCGAACGACCCCACGGGAACAATCCGCTCTTTGCGCCCTTTTCCGAACAAGCGCACGACAGGAACGTCTCCATCCAGGTCGAGGTCATCAGCGCTGAGGGACACAGCCTCTGAGACGCGGGCACCCGTCGCATACAGGAGCTCGAGGAGGGCGGCATCGCGCAGGCCAATCGGAGAATCGTCGGCGTGGGCGGCGTCCAGCAGTCGTCCAACCTCGTCGACGGACAGGGCCTTCGGGAGGTGTCGCCCCTGACGTGGGGCATGTAGCTGCGCAGCTGCATCGGTTCCGACCGCCCCCTCGGTCAGCGCGTACTTATGGAGTCCCCGGATCGCCGCCGACGCGCGCGCCACCGACGATGCTGCCGCCGGAGTTCCTGTGACCTGCCCAGATGCCAGACGCATCGTGTAGTCCTCGATGTCCCTGGGACTGATGTCTTCGACGTTAACTTTGCCTCGACTCTTCATGTCAAACGCGTAGCGGGCGACGTCACGTCGATAGTTTGAAACTGTATGCGCAGACGCCCCCTTCTCGACGCACAGATAGTCCACCCAGTCGCGAACGAGAGCTTCGAGGGATGTCATGGTGACAGGGTAAGCGACTGTGCAACATATGTGCGTGAGCGCTATCGGCATGCGCACATTTTCGCTAGACTGTGACGCGGTAAACCATTTCCGCCCCAATGCAGGGGCCCAACAACTGGAGACCAACGTGTCACTACACTGGGATCACATCGATGACGAAGCGGTCAAGACCGCCAAGCTCCTCGCCGCCGACGCCGTCGAGCAGGCCGGATCGGGCCACCCCGGCACCGCCATCTCGCTCGCCCCCGCCGCCTACCTCCTCTACAACAAGGTCATGAACGTCGACCCGTCCGACCCGCGCTGGATCGGTCGCGACCGCTTCATCCTCTCGGCCGGCCACTCGTCGCTGACCCAGTACGTCCAGCTCTACCTGTCCGGCTTCGGTCTCGAACTCGACGACATCAAGACGCTGCGCACCGCCGGCTCCCTGACCCCGGGCCACCCCGAGTACGGCCACACCAAGGGCGTTGAGATCACCACCGGCCCGCTGGGCACCGGCATCGCCTCCGCCGTCGGCTTCGCCATGAACGCCCGCCGCGTCCACGGCCTGCTCGATCCCGAGACCCCGCTCGGCGAGTCCGTCTTCGACCACAACGTCTACGTCATCGCCGGCGACGGCTGCTTCGAGGAAGGCGTCTCCGCCGAGGCTTCGTCCCTCGCGGGCACCCAGGAGCTGGGCAACATCACCGTCATCTGGGACGACAACCACATCTCCATCGAAGACGACACCTCGATCGCCTTCAACGAAGACGTCCTGGCCCGCTACGAGGCCTACGGCTGGCACGTCCAGCGAGTCGACTGGCTCGGCGAGGACGGCTCCTACGAGGAGAACACCGCTGCCCTGAACGAGGCCCTCGACGCCGCTCAGGCCGAGACGAAGAAGCCCTCGCTCATCGCGCTGCGCACCATCATCGGCTGGCCGACCCCCGGCAAGCAGAACACCGGTGGCATCCACGGCTCCAAGCTCGGCTCCGAGGCCCTCAAGGGACTGAAGGAAGCCCTGGGCGCCGACCCCGAGAAGATGTTCGACGCTGACGCCGCGATCGTGGACGAGGTCCGCGCCCGCGCCGCCGCCCGTGCCGCCGAGTACCGCAAGGACTGGGACGCACGCTTCGAGGCGTGGAAGGCCGCTCACCCCGAGCAGGCTGCCCTGCTCGAGCGTCTCCTGGCAGGCCGCCTCCCCGAGGGCTGGGAAGCCGCGCTGCCCACCTTCGAAGAGGGCAAGGCTATCGCGACCCGCGCCGCCTCCGGCCAGGTCCTCAACGCGATCGCCCCCGTCCTGCCCGAGCTGTGGGGTGGCTCCGCCGACCTCGCCGGCTCGAACAATACTTTCCTGAAGGGTGAGCCCTCGTTCCTGCCCGCGCACCGTTCCTCCTCGTCCTTCAGCGGCGACGAGTTCGGCCGCA
>ERZ773062.418-NODE-418-length-23414-cov-9.409007_pt1 | contig 23414 bp, 16 predicted proteins | sample MGYA00580626_ERZ773062 | MGnify/ENA primary metagenome ERZ773062 (study PRJEB29015, sample SAMEA2738003) | human oral metagenome | biome: human oral; feature: human-associated habitat; material: dental | place: China | collected 2058 ...
TATAATAAAAGGTAATGACAAAAACAAACGAGGCAGAGATGAAACTACTTTATACCGATATACGGACTTCTTTGACAGAAATCCTAACTAAGGAGGCTCAAGGACTAGTTTACCAAGGAAAACGAGTCTTTTATATCGCCCCTAACTCTCTTTCTTTTGAAAAGGAACGCGCCGTGCTGGAGTGCTTGAATCAGCAGGCTTCTTTTGCTATCACAGTAACGCGCTTCGCTCAAATGGCTCGTTATCTGGTCTTAAATGATATTTCTGAGAGATCTAGTCTTGATGATATTGGTCTAGGTATGGCTTTCTATAAATGTCTGTCCGAGATTGACCCTAAAGATTTACGTGTTTACGGGGCAATTAAGCAAGATCCTCAATTCATCCAGCAACTGATTGAGATTTACCATGAAATGACAACTGCAAAGATGAGTTTTTTGGACTTGGAAAGTTTGACAGATGTTGATAAACGCTCTGATTTGCTCTTGATTTTTGAAAAGGTAACAGCTTATTTAAATCAAGGTCAAGTTTCTCAGGGGAGTCCATTATCCTTTCTGATTGATGCTATCGAAGAAAACAAGGTAAGTAGTGATTTTAGTAAGATTGCCTTAGTCATTGATGGTTTTACCCGTTTTTCTGCAGAAGAAGAGCACTTAGTGGATTTGCTTCATCGTAAAGGTGTTGAGATTATTATTGGTGTATATGCAACTAAGAAAGCCTATACTAGCCCTTTTAGCGAAGGCAACCTCTACCAAGCCAGTGTTGAGTTTTTACGTCATTTAGCATATAAATATCAGACCAAGGCAGAAGATGCCTGTCAAGAACATGAAAACCTTGATGCTTTTGCCAAAGCGTCAAAACTTCTCGAAAGTGCCTATGATTTTTCTAAAATCAGCTTAGACGTGAATGACGAAGATAGAAAGGACTTGCAAATCTGGTCTTGTCTGACACAAAAAGAAGAGCTGGAGTTAGTTGCTCGCAGTATTCGACAGAAATTGCACCAAGAAGCTAATCTAAGCTATAAAATTTTTCGTATCTTACTAGGAGACGTAGAGTCTTATAAACTGTCCTTGCAGACAATTTTTAATCAATATCAGATTCCTTTCTATCTAGGGAGAAGCGAGTCTATGGCTCATCATCCTTTGACTCAATTCGTAGAATCCATCGGACGTCTCAAACGGTACTATTTCCGTCAGGAAGATTTAATAAACCTCTTGCGAACCGGCTTATACACCGATCTCGATCAGGAAGAAATCGATAGCTTTGAACAATATATCCGCTATTTAGGTATTGATGGTCTTTCTAACTTTAAACAAGAATTTACAAAAAATCATCATGGGAAATTTGATTTAAAAAAATTAAATGAGCTACGTGTTCGTGTTCTAAATCCACTAGAAACTTTATTATCCAGTCGTAAGCAAAAGACTAAAAATATCCTTACAAAATGGAACAACTTTTTGAAGGATTCATCTGTGACCAAGCAATTACAATCTTTATCTGAAACGATGGAAGCAGCAGGGCAAGAAAGACAAGAGGAGGTCTGGAAAGCATTTTGCCACGTAATGGAGCAATTTGCGACTGTTTTTGAAGGGTCCCAGGTTACTTTAGATGATTTCTTGGCTCTTCTTCATTCAGGGATGTCCTTATCAAATTATCGTACAATCCCAGCAACGGTAGATACGGTTCTGGTGCAAAGTTATGATTTGATTGCGCCTTTAACTTCTGATTACATCTATGCACTTGGCTTAACCCAGGAGCATCTACCTAAAATTAGCCAAAATACTAGTCTTTTGAGTGATGAAGAAAGAGAAGTACTGAATCAAACGACTCAAGAAGGCTCTCAATTATTGATTGCTAGCCATGAAAATCTGAAGAAAAATCGCTATACTATGCTTTCTTTGGTAAACTCTGCTAAGAAGCAATTGGTCTTAGCAGCGCCAAGTTTACTCAATGAAAACGAGAGTAAAGAGTCGGCTTATCTGAAAGAATTGCAGGATTTTGGTTTTACCAAATTTGAAAAGAGAATCGACCGAAGAAACCTATCAAAGGATGATATTGGCTCTTATCACAGTCTTTTGTCTAGTCTTGTTGCCTATCACCAGCAAGGTGAGACGGAGACAAGTGAGCAGGACTTGACCTTTATTAAGGTTCTAGCTCGTGTCATGGGGAGAAAATTAGAAGATCAAGGTCTTGATAATCCTGTCCTACCGACAAGTCCAAAAAGTAAGACCTTAGCTACTGAAACTTTGGAAGCCTTGTATCCCCAAGATCAGGATTTCTATCTATCAACTTCTGGATTAACAGAGTTTTATCGTAATGAATATAGCTATTACCTTCGTTATGTCTTAGGCTTGCAGGAAGAATTACGTTTGCGACCTGATGCACGAAGTCATGGCAATTTCTTACATCGTATTTTTGAACGCGCCATGAAACTTCCTGATGATACATCTTTTGATCGTCGTTTAGAGCAAGCAATCTCTGAAACCAGTCAAGAACGTGAGTTTCAAGCCATTTATCAAGAAAGTTTGGAAGCCCAATTAACCAAGGAAGTTCTTTTGGATGTTGCTCGTGCAACTGGGCATATACTTCGTCACAATGCGGAAATTGAAACCATTCAAGAAGAGGCAGTCTTTGGTGGTAAGGAACAAGCTTTTGTTCAGTTAGAAAACGGCAGAAATGTCTATGTCCGTGGTAAAGTTGACCGTATCGACCGCTTAAAAACCAGTGATGCTATTGGTGTTGTCGATTACAAATCATCTTTAACTCAGTTTAACTTCCCTCTCTTTTATAACGGCCTTAATTCACAATTACCGACCTATCTAGCTGCTCTTAAGAAAGAAGGAAATACAGACTTCTTTGGTGCTATGTATTTAGAGATGGCGGAGCCAGTTCAGTCTTTACAAACTGTTAAAACTCTTTCAAAGGCTTTAGCAGAAACGACTAAGAGTATGAAATATCAAGGATTATTTCTCGAAAAAGAGATAAAGAACCTTGGGGAACTATATAATAAAAACAAGACCTATCAGTTGTCTGATGAGGAATTCCAGTTATTGCTGGACTATAACGCCCTTATTTATAAGAAAGCAGCAGAGAAGATTTTATCTGGTAGATTCTCAATCAATCCCTATACAGAAGACGGCAGAAGTATTGCCCCATATGTTCAACAATATCAAGCTATTACAGGTTTTGAAGCCAATTACCATCTGGGTCAAGCTAGGTTATTAGATAAGGTAGCTAAGAGCAATGATAAGGAAGCGTGGTTTAATAAAATAAGAGAGGAGTTAGAGCGATGAAATTTTTATCCCAAGAAGAGATTGAAAAGTTGCAAATAGAAGAAGCTCATTCTGACAAGAAACCCAAGAAAACTGCTGAACAAATTCAAGCTATTTACAGTTCTGGTCAAAACATTCTGGTCTCAGCATCAGCCGGCTCAGGAAAAACCTTTGTCATGGCTGAACGAATTCTTGATCAACTAACGCGTGGAGTAGAAATTCGCCAACTCTTTATCTCAACCTTTACGGTAAAGGCAGCAACCGAGTTAAAAGAACGCTTGGAGAAGAAAATTAGCCAACAAATCCAAGAGACTCAAGATTTGGAGCTAAAAAAGCATCTTGGAAGACAATTAGCTGATTTACCAAACGCTGCTATTGGAACTATGGACTCTTTTACTCAGAAGTTTCTAGCCAAACATGGCTATCTTCTCGACCTCTCCCCAAACTTCCGCATTCTTCAGAATGAAAGTGAGCAACTCCTCTTAAAGAATGATGTTTTTCGACAAGTTTTTGAAAAATACTACCAAGGTAAGGAACAAGAACAGTTTAGTCAGCTGGTCAAGAACTTTGCGGGTAAAAGTAAGGATGCACGTGGATTGCGTAAACAGGTCTATGAAGTTTATGAGTTCTTACAATCCACTAGTAATCCTCAGGTTTGGCTAGAGCAATCTTTCTTAAAAGGCTTCGAACAGGCTGATTTTACGATTGCCAAAGAAAAACTAGCAGAAGATATAAAGGAAAAACTCTGGGATTTAGAAAGCTTTTTCCGTCATCATTTAGAGAATGATGCCAAGGAATTTGGAAAAGCGGCCTACTTAGAATCTGTCCAACAAGTTCTTGATGAAATTGGGGCTTTAACGCCTGAATCAACTTTTAAGCAATACCAAGAAGTTTTAGAGCGAGTTGTGGGTATTTCTAAGGAAAAGGGTGGCCGTGCTCTTACAAATGCTAGTCGCAAGGCTGAACTCCTAGAACTGAAAGAAGCGTACAACCAAGAGAGAAAAGACAAGTTTGAAAAGCTAATTGCACTAAATGACCAAATTACTTTATTGAAATTCCAGGAAAAATATCATCAAGAGTCTTGGGACTTAGCAAAGACTTTTCAAATTTTCATGAGTGATTTTGTTGATGCCTATCGAAAGCGTAAGCGTGAAGAAAATGCCTTCGAATTTGCGGATATTAGCCACTATACCATTGAGATATTAGAAAACTTCCCTCAGGTACGTCAAGAGTATCAGGAACGCTTCCACGAAGTCATGGTCGATGAGTACCAAGATACCAACCATATCCAGGAAAGAATGTTGGAACTCCTCTCAAACGGCTATAATCGTTTTATGGTGGGAGATATCAAGCAGTCTATTTATCGTTTTAGACAGGCAGATCCCCAAATCTTCAATGAGAAATTCCATAGTTTTGCTCAAGATAGTGAAGAAGCTCAGTTAATACTGCTCAAGCAAAACTTCCGTAGTAGTTCTGAAGTACTAAATGCTACCAATGACGTCTTTAAGCATCTCATGGATGAGGAAGTTGGAGAGATTTCTTATGACGGCATGCATCAACTTGTTTTCGGAAATACTGATTTACACCCAGATCCAGAAAACAAGGCAGAAGTTCTTTTGTATGATAAAGATGTTGATGGTGATTCTAAGGAAGAGGAAGATTTTTCGACCAACAAACTGACTGGTGAAATGCGAATGGTCATTAAGGAGATATTGCATCTTCATAATGATAAAGGGGTTCCTTTTAATGACATTGCTCTCTTGACTGCCAGCAGAAGTCGGAATGACCAGGTTTTACTTGCTTTGTCTGAGTATGGGATTCCAGTCAAGACAGATGGTGCTCAAAGCAACTATTTACAATCTTTAGAAGTGCAGGTTATGTTGGATACTCTTCGTGTTATCCATAATCCTCTGCAAGACTTCGCGTTAGTAGCTTTAATGAAGTCTCCGATGTTTAGCTTTGATGAGGATGAATTGGCTCGTCTAGCTCTTCAAAATTCTGAGGATAAGGTTCAAGAGAACTTTTATGAAAAATTAGTCAATGCTCGAGCAAAAACTAGTCCTCAAAATGAGTTGATAACATCTGAACTACATAAAAAGCTTAGTCTTTTCATGGAAACTATTGATGCTTGGCGTTTGTTCTCAAAAACGCATTCACTTTATGATCTTATTTGGAAAATCTATAGCGAACGTTTTTACTATGATTATGTTGGTGCTTTACCAAATGGTCAGGCTAGACAGGCCAACCTCTATGCCCTAGCACTACGAGCTGACCAGTTTGAAAAGAGTAATTTTAAAGGCTTATCACGTTTCATAACTATGATTGATCAAGTCTTGGAAGCCAAGTACGACCTTGCCAGTGTCACTGTAGCTCCACCTAAGGATGCTGTGGAGCTTATGAGTATTCATAAGAGTAAGGGGCTTGAGTTCCCTTATGTCTTTATTCTCAATATTGATCAGCAATTTAACAAGCAAGATTCCATGTCTGAAGTTATCCTAAGTCGTAAAAATGGCCTTGGTCTTAAGTACGTAGCTAGAGTTGCTACAAATGCAAAAGAGGAATATCTTCCATCAACGATTAAGTTATCCATCCCAAGCTTGACTTATACTCAAAATGAGGAAGAGCTCCAATTAGCAAGCTATTCTGAGTTGATGCGTTTACTTTATGTAGCCATGACTCGTGCTGAGAAAAAACTCTATCTAGTCGGAAAAGGATCTCGTGAAAAGTTGGAGTCTAAAGTATTCCCGACAAATGGGAAAGGTCTTTTGACTCGTGAAACTAGACTTGATGCTCAAAATTTCCAGGACTGGATTTGGGCAATCTATCAGACCTTTTCTAAAGAGAACTTACACTTTAGTGTGCGATTTGAAGGTGAAGAACAACTGATAGAAGAAGCTATCGGTAAATTGGAAACTAAAAGCCAGCTCCAAGATCTTTCTCAGGCAAGCAACCGTCAGTCTGATACCATTAAGGAAGCTTTACAAATGCTGAAAGAAGTGGAGGTGTATAATGAAATCCACCGTGCAGCGATTAATCTTCCGAGTGTTCAGACCCCAAGTCAGATTAAGAAGTTTTATGAACCAATCATGGATATGGAAGGTGTAGTAGTAGCTGGTCAATCTAAACCAAAAGAATCTAATCTTCAATTTGAACTACCAGATTTTTCTAAGACTGAAAAAGTTACTGGAGCTGAGATTGGTAGTGCCACCCATGAACTTATGCAACGAATCAACCTTTCTCAGAAGCCAAGTATAGAAACTCTGGAAGAAGCTTTAGAACAAGTGCAAGCAAGCTCAGCTGTTAAAGATAAAGTGAATCTAGAAAAAATCTTGTCTTTCTTTGATACAGATCTTGGTCAAGAGATTCTTGCAAACCAAGATAAACTTTATCGAGAACAACCTTTCTCAATGTTAAAACGAGATGATAAGAGTCAGGAAGATTTTGTTGTCCGTGGAATCTTAGATGGTTATCTCCTCTATGAGGATAAGATTATTCTATTTGACTACAAGACAGACCGATACGATCATGCTAGTCAACTGATTGAGCGTTATCGTGGTCAACTAGAACTTTATGCAGAAGCCTTGTCTCGTTCTTACCAAATAAATAAAGTTGAAAAATATTTGATTTTACTTGGGAAAGAGTTGGTTGAGGTAGTCGAAGTGAACTAATCTTGTAAAAACTATTGCCTTTCTTGGCAGTAGTTTTTATTTATTTTCAGTTATGGTATACTAGTTTCAGAAAAGGATGTAAAAGAATCTATGTCAAAAGAAATCGATATTGAATACTACCACCAATTAGCATTACAGAAGCAAAAAGAACATCGGAAATTTTTTGGAAATTTAAAAAAGAAAGCTCCTAAAAATTTAGATAAAATTGCACTTGAAATCCATCAAGAGGTTTTTGAAGAAATTGACTGTACAGCCTGTGCAAACTGCTGCAAGAGCCTTGGACCAGACTTTAAAGAAGCAGATATCACAAGCATTGCCAAGTACTTTAAAATGAAATTACCAGCCTTCGAAGATGAATTTCTACAGGTAGATGAAGACGGTGATAAGATCTTTAAGTCAATGCCATGTCCATTTCTCGGTGGTGATAATCTCTGTTCCATCTATGATGTCCGTCCCAAGGCTTGCAGAGAATTTCCACATACCGACCGTAAAAAGATTTATCAAATTAATAATCTGACTATCAAAAATACTTTAACTTGTCCCGCAGCCTATCTCTTTGTCGAGAAATTAAGAGAAAAATTAGAGTAAATTTTCTATTTTATAATAAATTTCATCCTCAAGTAGACTTGCTATTTGAGGATTTTTTGTATATTTATTAACCTTGAATATTTTTACTTGCTAGAGAAAACTTGTTCTTATCTTAAAGTTTCTTTAACTTTTTCTTAAATAAAACTTATATAAGTTATCTTTAAGCGATATTCTGTATAGTTATACCATCACTAAGAAAGGAGTGCCGGTATGAACTATATAGTAATTCCAGCTTATCAACCTGATAATAAACTTATCAAACTCATTGAAAAAATTCACGAAAAAAGTGATTTTCATATTCTAGTTATCGACGACGGTAGTTCATCAAAGTGTCAAAATATCTTTGAAAAAGCTAAGCAATATGCTACGGTGCTCCGTCACCAAGTGAATCAAGGTAAAGGCCAAGCGCTTAAAACAGCCTTTTCTTATATCCAAGAACAAAACATTTATGGAACTGTCGTAACAGCAGATGCGGATGGGCAACACAAAATTTGGGATATTTTCCGTGCGGCTAACAAAGCTTCTGAAAATCCTAACAAGCTAATCTTGGGTGTGCGTGCCTTTACAGGTAAGGTTCCACTCCGTAGTCGTTTTGGGAATAGCTTGACAAAAGTACTCTTTAAATTACAAACAGGAGTAGGAGTAACAGATACTCAGACAGGCCTTCGCGCCTTTACAACAAATCTCATTCCTTTTATGCTAAAGATTGAAGGTCAACGTTATGAATACGAAATGAACATGCTTCTGGAAGCAAGCAAAGAATATGAAATCTTAGAAGTACCAATCGAAACGGTCTATATCAATGATAATGAGGATTCACACTTCCGACCAATAAAAGATGGGCTCATGATTTATAAAAATATCTTTAAATTTGCCTTATCATCCCTTAGTAGCTTTGTTGTAGACTATATCGTTTACGCTATTGCAATCTTGTTTTTACCGACAGTGCCAACAAGTTTCCGAATTTTCCTAGCTAACGGATTAGCCCGTGTGACCAGCTCCATTTTTAACTATTCTACAAATAAGAAACTAGTCTTTAAAAACGAGGATAGTCTTGTAAAAACAGGTTTGGGATATTTTGGTCTAGCAGTTGGACTCTTTGTTTTAGACACGCTTCTTATTCGTCTATTCTATGCAGTATTTGGAATGAATCTCTTAATCGTTAAAATTATTGTTGGAATTCTTCTCTTTGCTGTTTCTTGGACCGTTCAGAAGAAATTCATTTTTAAGGAAAGGACATCAACTGTATTATGAAATTTATAAAGAAACCATATGCTTACGCCTCGGTTCTCGGGTTACTCTTGACAGGATCATTTAGTTACTCAATGTTGAAAACTTTTGTACTTGCTGAGACTATTTCGACAGTAGCAACAACTAATACAAATTCCAACACAGCTCAAGCTAGTCAAGCAGCTAAAACAGCAACAGTAACTAACTCAAGTTATAAGGACGAGAATATCTCTATCAATTTGACTGAAACGACGGTTAATCATACCCAAGTATATGTTGCAGATGTTACAGTAAGTTCATCAGAATATCTAAAAACAGCATTTGCTCAAAACTCATTTGGAACAAACGTAACAGCTAAAACATCTGTCACTGCTGCAGATAATGATGCAATTTTAGCAGTCAATGGCGACTATTACGGTGCCAACTCTTCGGGTTATGTTATCCGTAATGGAGTTGCCTATCGTGATACTGTCCGTGAAAATTCTAATAATGGTGATTTAGCCATTTATAAAGATGGTTCTTTCAAGATTATTTACGAGGATCAGATTTCAGCTGAGCAACTAGTCAAAGACGGAGTTATTAATCTTTTAGCTTTTGGTCCTGCTTTAGTCGAAAATGGTGAAATAGCAGTAGGAAAAAACCAAGAAGTTGGGCAAGCTATGGCTTCAAATCCTCGTACTGCGATTGGAATTATTGATGAAAACCACTACATTATTGTAGTTTCTGACGGACGTACTTCTAAAAGTGAAGGTCTCTCTTTGTACCAGCTTGCTGAGGTCATGAAATCCTATGGTGCAAAAACTGCCTACAATCTTGATGGTGGGGGATCCTCTACACTTTACTTCAACGGTCAGGTTATCAATAAACCAACGACTGGAGGAAACAAAATTTCAGAAAGGGCGGTGAGTGATATTGTCTACATCGGTTATTAATCCTAACAAAAAACGTTTTAAAAAAACTGCCATCTCTTATACACTAATTACGATTTTCTTCTTTGCCTTCTCTAGAATTTATGAAGCATTCAGTTTTGGAGAGACATCAGTTCATATGCATTATTTATTTGCGGTACCTCTTGTAGGGGGGATTTTACTAACAATCTTTCTCAAAGTTCTTCCTCAATTTTCTCGTATTAGTCTTAATTTATGGAATTCGGCAGTAGCAATTGCTACAACAGGAACACTATTCCGAGGTATTGTCAATATTTCAGGACGCTCTACAACCTTGGATACGCCCTACTGGTATGTTGGGATTGGTTTTGCAGTACTAGCTATTTTATCCATCTTTATAAAACCGTTTCTAACTAATAAGCGTACCAAAGTAATAGAAGGGTAATTATCATAATAAAAAAAGTAGTCGTTCAGATATTGTTCGACTACTTTTTGTTGACTTTTATTTCTAAATTGTTTTAATAATATTACAACTTTCTTTCTTCTTAAAGACCTTACTTTTATAATTAAAATTATAATGTATAATAAAATAGAGATTGTCGTCTTTAAAACGATAAGTAAGAAGTAAAAAATATAGGGAATATAAAATTGAAAGGTTAAAAATGAAAAAGATATTACTAGCAAGTACAATTGTTCTTTCCATGGCAGGTATTTCTAAAACAACAGTATTGGCTGAAGAAAACCAAGCTACAAATAAAATAGAAAGTTCTGACAAATCTGTAGCAAATAGAACTAGTAAGGAAGCTAAAGAGAAAAAGCAAGCTCAAGGTCAAGAACAGGGCGATAAACAGAATCAGAACGAAACACAAAACAAGGCAGAAAAGGATTCTTCTCAGACTACACAGAAGCAAGAAACAGCCCTTACTAAGGATAACTCTTCAACAGAAGAAATTACTGAAGAGGTTAACAAAGAAGGTTGGCAAAAAGAGAATGGTCAATGGCGTTATTATGAAAATAAAAAGGCTGTCAAAAATTGGAAGAAGATTGCTGGAGTTTGGTATTATTTTAACCAGGATGGTATCATGCTTAGCAATACAGTTTATGATGACTATCTCTTTAATAAAAGCGGTGCTATGGTTGAAACTTCTTGGGTAAAAATAGATGAGAAGTGGTATTATGCCACAGAATCAGGAAAGATTATCCGCAACAAATGGGAAAAAATTAACGGTTCATGGTATCGTTTTGATGAAACTGGTATCATGTTAAGCAAAACCATTTATAATGACTATCTTCTTCAGACTAGCGGTGCTATGGCTGAAAAAGATTGGGTAAAAATGGATGAAAAGTGGTATTATGCCACGGAATCAGGAAAGATTATCCGCAACAAATGGGATAAAATTAACGGTTCATGGTATCGTTTTGATGAAACTGGTATCATGTTAAGTAAAACCATTTATAATGACTATCTTCTTCAGACTAGCGGTGCTATGGCTGAAAAGAACTGGGTAAAAATGGATGAAAAGTGGTACTATGCTACTGATTCAGGTAAAGTCGTTCGTAATAAATGGGAAAAGATTAATAGCTCTTGGTACTTATTTGACAAAGACGGGGTCATGTTGAGTAGTCAATGGAAAGATAAATACTACCTAAAAGAGAGTGGCGCCATGGCTCAAAACGAATGGTTCTTTGATAAAAAATACAATAGTTGGTTCTACTTAAAATCAGATGGTTCTTATGCTGAAAACCAATGGCAAGGGTCCTACTATCTCAAATCATATGGTTATATGGCCAAGAATGAGTGGATCTTTGATAAGAGTTACAATGCTTGGTATTATCTAAAAGAAGATGGACTATATGCTACTGGAACACTCAAAATCAATGGGAAAAATTATAGCTTTGAAAATAACGGGAAGTGGATCTCTAATCCATCTAGTTATTATAAAGTAAAACCAATAACAGCCTATGTTTATAGTGCTTCTGGAGCTAGACTTAGCTATATTTCCCAAGGTACTATAGTTGCTGTTTCTGACACAGAATCTCAAGGTGACAGACTCCCAGTCCAAATTTCTGGACTTTCAGGTTTTATGAATAAGAGTGACCTTGTAGCTGTTAACACTAATAATGAGTTTATCCCTCATTACACAAGCGATGGTCGTTATCTTTATCACGAGTTATCACCTTATACCAGTATTCGTGTAGCACCTCATAGTTCATCGATGGCTATTGGTACAAAATACTATTCAGCAGATGGCGTTAACTTTGAGAACTTTAAAGTTGAGAACCCATTCCTCTATAGAGATCTAAGAAAGCCAACAAATTATACAGCAGAAGAATTGAATAAGGTTTATTCTCTTATGAATATTCAGGGCAGCCGCCTTGCAGGTAAAGGAGAGGTCTTCAAAGAAGCGGAGAAACGTTATCAGGTGAATGCACTCTATCTCATGGCTCACAGTGCTCTAGAAAGTGCATGGGGACGAAGTCAGATTGCAAAAGATAAGAATAACTTCTTTGGTATCGCTGCCTATGATACAACTCCATATGATTCAGCAAAGAGTTTTGATAATGTCGACAAAGGAATCTTGGGGGCAGCTAAATGGATCCGAGAGAATTATATTAATGAAGGTAGAACTCATCTTGGTAATAAATCATCTGGAATGAACACTCTTTACGCTTCTGATCCATATTGGGGTGAAAAGATTGCAAGTATCATGATGACTATCAATAGTAAACTTGGTGAAAAGGATTAAAATATTTTAAAATCGATGACTATAAAATGGTTATCGATTTTTATTTTTAATCATACAAAAAGGATTTACTTTTAAAAAGTAAATCCTTTTTGAACTTCTAATCAAAACTAATCTCTAATTTAGAATTAGTCTTTTTTTGATTTGTGTAGAAATGCTACCAAAATAATAGATGAAATTAGAGTTACAAATCCAATGATAGTAACTAATGCCCCTTTACCTTCTCCGGTTTTAGGAAGTCCAGGTTTTTCTTCGGTTGTAGTTACAGAAGTCGTAGTAGGCGCTTCAGCAGTAGTTACTATAGTTGTAGGCGTTTCAGTAGTAGTTACTGAAGTTGTAGGCGCTTCAGTAGTAGTTACTGAAGTTGTAGGTGCTTCAGTAGTAGTTACTGAAGTTGTAGGTGCTTCAGTAGTGGTTGTTGAAGTTGTAGGTGCTTCAGTAGTGGTTACTGAAGTTGTAGGCGCTTCAGTAGTAGTTACTGTAGTTGTAGGCGCTTCCGTCGTTGTTGTAGTTGTCTCTTCTTTTGAATTCACAATTGTTTTTGTTACAGCGTGATCAGTTCCAAAGTCTTCAATATTTACGACAGTGTCAGCATCTTTAATAACGAATCCTGCAGGAGCTTCTGTTTCTGTCAAAATATATTTATCTTTTAATAATGCATTAACAGTAATATTTCCATTTTCATCAGTTTCGTATTCACCAATCACTTGATTATTCGCTTCACGGACTACTTTAAATTTAGCGCCTTTAATAGGTTGGTTAGATTCATCAACTTTATGGATATTGATTGTAAATACATAACCAATACCAGCACCACCAGCGATTTGAACTGCAGCAGCATTTGTCACTTCTTTAACAACGACACCTTTACCTTTTAATGTAGCGTCATTCTTTAATAATTCACCATCAACTGGTTGGTAGTTTAATCGAACATCATAAGCAATACGATATTGATCTGCTTCAGTAATATCTCCTAAGTCAATTACGAAAGATTGTCCATCTTCAGCGACTGTAACTTTATGTTGATCAGTCACATCAACACGATTAGAGAATTGCCATTCCCCATCTACATAAGCAAACTTACCTTTGATAACTTTTATGCTATCTTTTACATAGCTTGCATTTGTAAATTTCAAATGATCTTCTAATGTTACTTCTTTAATGTTTTGACGGTTACGGTTAACAGAAATTGTATAAGAAACTGTCTTGTAGTCAGTATTGTTTACCCAGCTTGTCTTTGTTAAAAGTTTTGGATTTCCATCACCAATACCTTTAAAGGTCACTTTTCCAGCAACTTTTGTTTCTTTATTCACCGTAACAACAACAGGAATCTCACCTTGTTGTGGATGTTTTTTAAAGTCAATACGTGAATAGAAGAAGAACGAACCATTTGTATCGGAATGTTTTTCAACATAGTCAGTATAAGTCAATGTTAATTTTTTATTTTCTGCATCAACGGTAGCGTGAGCGATAATTTCATTTGTGTTAATATCGCGAATCTCAAAACTATCGGATGTAATAATTAATGCGTCTGGAACAGTAACCGTCGTTTGGTCACCTGCTTTAACATTTTTACCTGCTAAATCATATGTTGCATTAATGCGGAAGGTCGCCCATTGCTCTAAATCCCAATTTAGATCCCCACCTTCGTTATTTGTTACATTAACAATCGTAATGGTATCTGCAAATTTACCAGTAACAGAAACTTCAGGAGTTTCTGCAAAAGTTTTATTCAAACTAAATACAAAAATAGTCGTCAATACGCATATCAAAAACGAGAAAATACTAAGCTTTTTCTTTTTGTTCATCTTATACATCCTTCTTATAAATTAAGATAGTTTCTAAATATACTATAAAGTAGCGTCAATCACTAATTGAAAGACGAGTTAGTTATATAGGTTCATTTTATAGACAAACTTTAACCAAGCCTCCTCCTAGTCTAACACTAAAACTTCCCTACAACGTGAATTATATCACAATAAAGAGTGTAGGGCAAATAATAATATAAAATAGTAAGATATTTCCGACAAATTTCTAAAAAAATAAAAAGATTGTTCATTTTTTACAAACTTTTTAAAAGATTTAACCTACACTGAGTTAAAAATTTAGTTAGGATATGAACCAAGTTTCAGAAATAAGATGTTCAATATGATATACTTAGAGCTAAAGATTGTGAAGATATTTTAACAACCATTATTTAGAAACTTTAGGATACTATACTTATGACTTATAAATTTTTACTTTTCGACCTCGACCATACCTTGCTTGATTTTGATACTGCCGAAGATGTGGCTTTAACACAACTTCTTAAAGAAGAAGGAGTTGAGGATATTCAAGCCTATAAAGATTATTACGTTCCAATGAACAAGTCTCTCTGGAAGGATTTGGAAGAGAAAAAGATTACTAAACAAGAACTAGTCAACACACGATTTTCAAAAATGTTTTCGCATTTTGGAATTGAAAAGGATGGCGTATACTTAGCTGAACGTTATCAGTTTTATTTAGCTCAACAGGGGCAGGTATTTTCTGGGGCCATGGAACTCTTAGATAGCCTTATTGATCGTGGTTATGAACTCTATGCTGCCACCAACGGGATAACTACAATTCAGACAGGTCGCATGGCTCAATCAGGTCTTGCTCCCTATTTCAATCAAGTCTTTATCTCAGAGCAGTTGCAAACGCAAAAACCTGATGCACTATTCTATGAAAAAATCGGTCAGCAGATTGCTGGATTTAGTAAAGAAAAGGCGCTGATGATTGGAGATTCTCTAACCGCTGATATCCAAGGTGGCAATAATGCAGGGATTGACACAATCTGGTACAATCCTCATCACCTGGAAAATCACACACAAGCCCAGCCAACTTACGAAGTTGACTCTTATCAGGCTCTGCTAGAACTCTTAGATAAACTGTAAAAAGTGGTTTCAATAGCCACTTTTTGCTATAATAGAGGCAGTAAAAATGAAGGAATAGTAAACGATGTCAAGACTAGAACTTTCTCTTTATGAACCATTGTATACACTAAAGGAAGTTGATCAAAATATCTGGATAGCAGATGGTGACTTGATACAAATGAACTTGAAGGTCTTCAAACTTCCTTTTCAGACACGTATGACAGTGATAAAGTTAAACGATGGAAAACTCTGGATTCATTCTCCTATTGCGCCAAATGAGGAGCTCTTTACTGAACTGGATGCTTTGGGCAAAGTCGCTTACCTGATTTCACCAAATAAGATTCACTACGCCTATATTGCAGGTTGGAAAAAAAGATATCCTTATGCACAAGCATGGTCTAGTCCAGGAGTTGAAGAGAGAGCAAAAAGTCAGAATGTCAAGGTGGAATTTGATGCTCCCTTAACAGATAAGGCTCCTGAATTATGGTCTGATGAGATTGATCAACTCATTTTTAAGGGAAGTTCAGTCATTGAAGAGGTGGTGTTTTTTCATAAATCAACTAAAACACTAATTGTAACGGACCTTATAGAGAATTTTGAACCAGAAAAGATAGCTAGTCCAATCCGAAGAAAAATTTATCGTTTAGCTCGTGTAACAGCCCCTGATGGTCAAACTCCTATTGACTATCGGATGACTTTTTTAGGAAGACAAAGGGAAGCAAAGGTTTCCTTTTCCCTTATGTTAAACTGGAAACCGGATAAAATCATACTTGCACATGGTTTATGCTTTTTTAAAAATGGTACGGATGAATTAAGACGTGCTTTTAGATGGATACGATAAAGGAGAGAAAGATGCAACACTCATCTTGGCATGCTTTGATTAAAGAGCAATTACCTGAGGGTTATTTTGGGAAAATCAATCAGTTTATGGAGCAAGTCTATGCTCAGGGAACTGTGTACCCGCCTAAGGAAAAAGTTTTTCAGGCTCTATTAACTACACCGCTTGAAGAGGTTAAGGTGGTGATTCTAGGGCAAGACCCCTATCACGGGCCAGATCAGGCGCAGGGCTTAAGTTTTTCTGTACCTGACTCTATCCCAGCTCCGCCATCATTGCAAAATATTTTGAAAGAATTGTCAGATGATGTTGGAGTTAAAGCATCCCATGATTTGACAGCTTGGGCTGAGCAGGGTGTTTTGCTTCTTAATGCTTGTCTTACAGTTCCGGCAGGACAGGCCAACGGTCATGCTGGTCAAATATGGGAGCCTTTTACAGATACTGTAATTAAGGTTGTTAATAATCTTGATAGACCAGTGGTTTTTGTCCTCTGGGGTGCTTATGCACGTAAGAAGAAGGTATTGGTAACTAATCCTCAACATCTGATTATTGAATCAGCTCACCCGAGTCCCCTTTCCGTTTACAGAGGATTTTGGGGTTCCAAGCCTTTTTCCAAGGCCAATGCATTCTTAACAGAGACAGGACAAGAGCCGATTGATTGGCTTAGATAAGGAGAAAATATGCCTCAGTTAGCGACGATTTGCTACATTGATAATGGAAAAGAATTGCTCATGCTTCATCGCAATAAAAAGCCTAATGATGTCCATGAAGGAAAATGGATTGGTGTAGGTGGAAAGATTGAGCGTGGGGAAACACCACAAGAATGTGCGGCCCGCGAGATTTTAGAAGAAACAGGATTGAAGGCTAAGCCAGTTCTTAAAGGTGTAATCACCTTTCCTGAGTTCACTCCAGACTTAGACTGGTACACCTATGTGTTTAAGGTGACGGAGTTTGAGGGTGAATTAATTGACTGTAATGAAGGGACTTTAGAATGGGTTCCTTATGATGAGGTTTTAAGCAAACCAACCTGGGAAGGAGACCATACCTTTGTCGAGTGGCTCTTAGAGGATAAGCCTTTCTTTTCAGCCAAATTTGTTTATGATGGTGATAAATTATTGGACACTCAAGTGGATTTTTACGAATAAAGGAGAAAGCAGATGTTACTAATTAAAAATGGTCGAGTAATGGATCCTAAGTCTGGTTTGGATCAAGTGTATGATGTCTTGGTTGAAGACGGTAAAATTGTCAAAATTGCACCACAAATTAGTGAAAAAGATGCAGAGGTCATTGATGCAACTGGTCTTGTAGTTGCACCCGGTTTGGTGGATATCCATGTTCATTTCCGTGAACCTGGTCAAACTCATAAAGAAGACATTCATACAGGTGCACTAGCAGCAGCAGCTGGTGGTTTTACGACAGTTGTCATGATGGCTAATACCAATCCAACCATCTCCGATGTTGAGACTTTGCAGGAAGTTCTTCAATCTGCGGCAAAGGAAAAAATTAATGTTAAGTCTGTAGCAACGATTACCAAGAACTTTAATGGCCAAGACTTGACTGACTTTAAGGCGCTTTTAGAAGCTGGAGCCGTTGGTTTTTCAGATGATGGTATTCCGCTTGAAAGCAGTAAAGTGGTCAAGGAAGCTATGGAAGAGGCTAAAAAACTCAATACCTTTATCAGCTTACACGAGGAAGATCCTGGTCTGAATGGTACGCTAGGTTTTAATGAAAATATCGCTAAAGAACACTTCCATATTTGTGGCGCTACAGGGGTTGCAGAGTATGCAATGATTGCACGTGATGTCATGATCGCATATGCAACCAAGGCTCATGTTCATATCCAGCATTTGTCCAAGGAAGAGAGTGTCAAAATTGTAGAGTTTGCTCAAAATATGGGAGCAAACGTAACTGCAGAAGTAGCACCGCAACATTTCTCTAAGACTGAAGCGCTTCTCTTAACTAAGGGAAGTAACGCTAAGATGAATCCACCACTTCGCTTGGAGTCTGACCGCCGTGCAGTTATCGAAGGACTCAAGTCAGGTGTCATTTCTGTCATTGCGACAGATCACGCGCCTCACCATGCTGATGAAAAGAATGTCGAGGATATCACCAAAGCTCCTTCAGGTATGACAGGACTGGAAACTTCATTGTCACTTGGTTTAACTTACTTAGTCGAAGCTGGTGAGCTAAGCTTGATGGAATTATTAGAAAAAATGACTGTAAATCCAGCAAAATTGTATCATTTTGAAGCAGGTTATTTGGCTGAAAATGGTCCAGCTGACATTACCATTTTCGATGACAAAGCTGACCGAATTGTAGACACACACTTTGCTTCTAAAGCATCTAATTCACCATTTATCGGTGAAACTTTAAAAGGGCAGGTAAAATACACTATTTGTAATGGACAGATTGTCTATAAATACTAGATGAAATACTGCTCTATAAAATTTAAATTTAGAGAGAGTCTGTATGTATCCAACCCATCATTTTAAAGATAAGTTCATTTTATTTCTTAAGATTTTCTTCCCTATTTTGGTTTATCAATTCGCCAATTATTCGGCTTCCTTTGTCGATACGACCATGACCGGTCAATATAATACTATTGATTTAGCTGGTGTATCAATGGCCACTAGCTTGTGGAATCCTTTCTTTACTTTTTTAACAGGTATTGTTTCTGCCTTAGTCCCTATAGTTGGACATCATTTAGGACGTGGAAAAAAAGAAGAAGTGGCTTCTGATTTCTATCAGTTTCTTTATCTTTCGCTTGGCTTATCCATTTTTCTATTTGTTTTAGTTTTTCTGGTTGCTCCTCTAGTTCTAAATAATATGGGATTAGAAGCAGCGGTAGCAAATATAGCAGTTCGTTATCTATGGTTTTTAGCAATAGGGATTATTCCTCTCTTACTCTTTAGTGTTATCCGTTCATTACTGGATGCGCTTGGGTTAACAAGGTTGTCCATGTATTTGATGCTTTTATTACTCCCCCTCAATAGTGGTTTTAACTATTTATTGATTTATGGTGCCTTTGGTTTTCCTGAGTTGGGAGGAGCTGGAGCGGGACTTGGGACCTCTATGGCTTATTGGGCCTTGTTGTGTATATCTATACTAGTCCTTCTTAAACAAGAAAAATTAAAAGAACTACATTTAGAAAACAGACTACCTTTAGACAAGAATAAAATAAAAGAAGCGATAAAACTTGGATTACCAATAGGTGGAACTGTGTTTGCAGAAGTTGCTATTTTTTCAGCCGTTGGCTTGATTATGGCGAAGTTTTCATCATTGATAATAGCTAGTCATCAGTCTGCTATGAATTTTTCTTCCCTCATGTACGCCTTTCCTATGAGCATTTCAACAGCGATGGCTATTGTTGTTTCTTACGAAGTTGGTGCTAAACGTCTAGAGGATGCTAAGAAATACATAAAAATCGGACGACTATCAGCTATGACGTTCGCAATTTTAACACTTTCTTTTCTGTATGTTTTTAGAGAAAATGTTGCCAGTCTCTATGGTCATGATACAGAGTTCGTTCAACTAACTGCTAGTTTTATGACCTATAGCTTATTTTTCCAGTTAGCTGATACATTTGCGGCACCATTACAAGGGATTTTACGAGGCTACAAAGATACTGTCATCCCTTTCTACCTTGGTCTCCTTGGATACTGGGGAGTTGCTATACCTCTTGGTTTATTTCTAGATTATTCAACAAATCTCGATGCTTATTCATATTGGATAGGTCTTATCGTAAGTTTAGTTGTCAGTGGATTACTCTATCAGTGGCGTTTACAAGTTATTATGAAAAAATTCAAATAATTTGTTGAAAATATCCATGGAAATCAGTTTGTGAAATAGCCATTTTACATAAAGAAAAGTCTTGATTTCATTGACTTTTCTTTTTTTATATTGTGAAAAAATATCAAGCATAATCTTTGACTCTAGTTAACCTATAAGTTAGAATAGAACTATAAGAAATTAAACTTAGAAAGGCAAGATTATGTCAACTTTAGATAAAAATCTTTTGCTTGAGATGTTCCGTAAGATGGAAGAAATTCGTCGTATGGATTTAAAAATTGCTCAATTAGTAAAAAAAGGAAAAGTGCCAGGTATGACGCACTTTTCTGTTGGTGAGGAAGCTGCAAACGTTGGGGCTATGTTAGCTCTAAACGAAGACGACCTCATAACATCAAACCACCGTGGTCACGGACAAGCTATTGCTAAAGGAATCGACCTTAATGGTATGATGGCTGAAATCCTTGGTAAGTATACTGGAACTTGTAAAGGTAAAGGTGGATCAATGCACATCGCAGACCTTGATGCAGGTAACCTTGGTGCCAACGGTATCGTAGGTGGTGGTATGGGGATTGCAGTAGGTGCAGCCCTTACTCAACAAATGAAAAACACTGGTAAAATCGTTGTCTGCTTCTTTGGTGATGGAGCGACGAATGAAGGTGTATTCCACGAAGCTGTTAATATGGCTTCAATTTGGAATCTTCCAGTTATTTTCTACTGTATCAATAACGGTTATGGAATATCTGCTGATATTAAGAAAATGACAAATGTCAAGCATATCCACGAGCGTAGTGCTGCTTACGGTATTCCAGGAATGTTTATCGAAGACGGTAACAATGTTATCGATGTCTACGAAGGATTTAAGAAAGCAGTTGACCATGTTCGTTCTGGTAAAGGTCCTGTCTTGATCGAAAGTGTAACCTATCGTTGGCTTGGTCACTCATCATCAGACCCTGGTAAATATCGTACACGTGAAGAAGTCGATGAGTGGAAAGAAAAGGATCCAATCGAAAACCTTCGCAAGTACCTTGTTGAGAATAAAATTGCTAGTACAGAAGAACTTGAAGAAATTCAGGCTCAGGTCAAGGAAGCAGTGGAAGCATCTGTTAAGTTTGCAGAAGAAAGTCCATTCCCTCCACTAGAATCAGCTTTTGAAGATATTTACGCAGACTAAGGAGAAGTAGAGAAATATGGAAACAAAATTAATGTCTTTCCGCGATACCATTATCCTTGCAATGTCTGAGGAAATGCGTCGCGACGAAAATGTACTCTTGATGGGTGAAGATGTCGGTGTCTTTGGTGGAGACTTTGGTACATCTGTAGGTATGCTTGAAGAATTTGGACCAGAACGTGTTCGTGACTGTCCGATTTCCGAAGCAGCTATTTCTGGAGCAGCTGCTGGTGCTGCTATGACTGGACTTCGCCCAATCGTTGACATGACTTTCATGGACTTTTCTGTTATTGCCATGGATAATATCGTCAACCAAGCAGCTAAAACTCGTTACATGTTTGGTGGTAAAGGTCAAGTACCAATTACAATCCGCTGTGCCGCTGGTAACGGAGTAGGTTCTGCAGCACAACACTCACAATCATTGGAATCTTGGTTCACTCATATCCCAGGATTGAAGGTTGTAGCTCCAGGTACACCAGCTGATATGAAGGGACTTCTTAAGTCTTCAATCCGTGACAACAACCCTGTTATCATTCTTGAATATAAATCAGAATTTAACCAAAAAGGTGAAGTTCCTGTTGATCCAGACTATACTATCCCACTTGGTGTCGGAGAAATCAAACGCGAAGGAACTGATGTAACAGTAGTAACATACGGTAAAATGCTTCGTCGTGTGATGCAAGCAGCTGAAGAATTGGCTGAAGAAGGCATCTCAGTAGAAGTAGTAGACCCACGTACTTTGGTACCACTTGATAAAGACATCATCATTAACTCAGTTAAGAAGACTGGAAAAGTAGTTCTTGTCAACGATGCCCACAAGACAAGTGGTTTTATCGGTGAAATTTCAGCTATTATCTCAGAATCAGAAGCATTCGATTATTTAGATGCACCTATTCGCCGTTGTGCAGGTGAGGATGTACCGATGCCTTACGCACAAAATCTTGAAAATGCAATGATTCCAACTGTTGAAAGCATCAAAGATGCAATCCGTAAAACTCATAACAAACAATAGTACATAAAATAAATTATGTAAAACAATCAGACGAGAAGCTTTGTATCTAATAGATGCAAAGTTCTCTACGTCCTTAATATCTTAGATTAGAGCATGGGCTAAAAGCTTGGAAAAAAAGATAAATCTCCTTGACTTCGTCGAGGTCTATGTTGATTTCCTATTTTTCGGTCACTTTTTAACGCCCTTTGCATCATGTAATTGAATTCGGACGGAGGTCTGTGAAAAAAAGATAGATTTCCTTGTGTTCATCGAACACATCGTCAATCTCCTATTTTTTCATTGCCCTCTTCGTCCTTAATATCTTAGTATAGAATAGGAGAGGTCATGGCTGATGATAAGCTAAGAGCGACTCCTGCAGCTAGAAAATTAGCGGATGATTTACGAATTAATCTCTACGATATTTCTGGCTCAGGCGCAAACGGTCGTGTCCACAAAGAAGACGTGGAAACATTTAAAGACACTAATGTGGTTCGCATTTCACCACTTGCAAAACGAATTGCCCTTGAACATAACATTGCATGGCAGGAAATCCAAGGAACTGGTCATCGTGGCAAGATTATGAAGAAGGATGTTTTAGCTTTCCTTCCGGAAAATATTGAAAACGATACGATTAAGTCACCTTCTCAGATTGAAAAAGTGGAAGAAGTTCCAGATAACGTGACTCCTTATGGGGAAATCGAGCGTATTCCAATGACACCAATGCGTAAAGTTATTGCTCAACGTATGGTTGAGTCATACTTGACTGCCCCAACTTTTACGCTTAACTACGATGTCGATATGTCTGAAATGCTTGCACTTCGTAAGAAATTTCTTGATCCAATTATGGAAGCAACTGGTAAGAAAATTACCGTTACAGACTTGCTTTCACTTGCGGTTGTTAAGACTCTTATGAAACACCCGTACATCAATGCGTCATTAACTGAAGATGGTAAGACAATTATCACTCACAACTATGTCAACCTTGCGATGGCTGTAGGAATGGATAATGGTTTGATGACCCCAGTTGTCTACAATGCTGAAAAAATGAGTTTGTCTGAGTTGGTAGTTGCCTTCAAAGATGTTATCGGACGTACCTTGGATGGTAAACTAGCTCCTAGCGAATTGCAAAATTCAACCTTCACCATCAGCAACTTGGGAATGTTTGGTGTTCAATCATTCGGTCCAATTATTAACCAACCGAACTCAGCAATCCTTGGAGTTAGCTCGACAATTGAGAAACCTGTAGTAGTAAATGGTGAAATCGTGATTCGTCCAATTATGAGTCTTGGTTTAACAATTGACCACCGTGTCGTAGATGGTATGGCTGGTGCTAAGTTTATGAAAGACTTGA
>ERZ773062.419-NODE-419-length-23370-cov-4.742483_pt1 | contig 23370 bp, 25 predicted proteins | sample MGYA00580626_ERZ773062 | MGnify/ENA primary metagenome ERZ773062 (study PRJEB29015, sample SAMEA2738003) | human oral metagenome | biome: human oral; feature: human-associated habitat; material: dental | place: China | collected 2058 ...
AAATATTGAAATTGAAGGAGTTGAAGAACTTCACGCTGTGGAATATTCAATTATGCCAGATAGAATTGAAGCTGGAACTTATGTGATTGCCGCATTAGTAACAGAAGGAGATTTAAAAATACAAAATGCAAGACTTGAAGACCTTGGAGTATTTAAATCAGAACTAGAAGCAATGGGAGTAAAATTTAAGCAAGATGGAGAGCTTTTGAGCGTAATAGGAAAAGCAAGAGATTTAAAACCATCGAAAATAAAGACATTGCCACATCCAGGGTTTCCAACAGATATGCAGCCTCAAATGATGTTATTACAAGTGCTTGTAAATGGTGGAAGTTCAATGGAGGAAACTGTATTTGAAAACAGATTTATGCACGTGCCTGAATTTAACAGAATGGGAGCAGATATTACAATAAGACACGGAATAGCCTTTATAAATGGAGGGTTGCCTTTGACAGGTGCAGAAGTAATGTCGTCAGATTTAAGAGCTGGAGCAGCATTAGTACTTGCAGGACTTGCAGCGGATGGCGTGACTGTTGTAAATAGAGTTTACCATATTGACAGAGGATACGATAAATTGGAATTAAAATTAAATACTGTTGGGGCTCAAATTGAAAGAATTAAATTGGATATTTAGTGACTCTGTGAGTATTTTTAAAAAAAATTAAAAGACCTTTTTGATTAGATCTTTTTTTTTGTATTGAGGATAATTTGGAGATAAAATTAAAAGTTTGTATAAGAAATTTGTTGATTTTATACATAATTTTGTGTATAATAATAGTGAGGTAATAAAATGCCGATGACGTCAACGGAAATGATAAAATTGCTTAAAAAGAACGGATTTGTGCAAATTGCAGGCGGCAAAGGTTCTCATAAGAAATTTTATAATCAGAGTACGGGCAAATCAACTATTGTTCCTGATCATAAATAAGAACTTGGTAAAGGTTTGGAGCATAGAATTTTAAAACAAGCTGGACTTAAATAAGTCTAGTTTGTACCTCATAAAAGGAGAGTGAATAAATATGGTAGTATACCCAGCAATATTTCATAAATCAGTAGAAGGAGGATATGTTGTAGTATTTCCAGATTTTGATTATGGGGCAACAGAAGGGAAGTCATTAGAAGAAGCAATGGAAATGGCTGAAGATTATATTGGTACTTGGTTGTATGATGACTTTGTGAATAATAGAAAATTGACAGTTCCGAGTAAATTAAATGATATTTCTATTGAGATTTCTGAAGATGAAAAGGAATTTTATGTGGAAGGTGAAAGTTTTAAGACGTTAGTTGCTTTGGATATGTTGAAATACGTGAGTGAGTGTAAAAATACAGTAGTTAGAAAAAATGTATCTATACCTAGCTGGCTAAACGAAATGGCAAAAAATCAAAATCTGAATTTTTCTCAAATATTACAAAGTGCTTTAAAACAAGAATTAAAAATAGGATATTAATATTTAGCTGCAGTTACTAAATTAGCTGTGATTTTTTGTTATAAAAATTTTTGACTGCATTGTCTTTTAAAGTCATTTATGGTAAAATAAATATATGATAAATATAGTAAAATCACTTTAAAAATGAGCTCAAATAAATAAAATTTGAGAAGTTGAAGGCTCTTGAATTTATGAGAGCTTTTTTCTTATTTTCTTATATTTACTAGAAAAAGATAAAGGAAATTGATAAGATGGGAAAATTAATAATTGTAGAAGGAACTGACGGAAGCGGGAAGCAGACACAGACAGAATTGCTGTGTAAAAAATTGAAGGAAATAAAAGGAGAAGGGAAAGTAAAAAAAATATCTTTTCCAAATTATGAAAGTAAGGCTTCAGAGCCTGTAAAAATGTATCTGGCAGGTGAATTTGGGAAAACAGCGGAAAGTGTTAATGCCTATGCGGCTTCAGTACTTTATTCAGTTGACAGGTTTGCTTCATTTAAGACTGAATGGGAAAAATTTTATGAGGCTGGAGGGATTGTGATTAGTGATAGATATACAATTTCAAATATGATTCATCAAGTTCCGAAAATTCAGGATAAAGCAGAAAGAGAAAAATATTTAGATTGGCTTATAGATTTAGAATGGGGGAAAATTGGTATACCGAAGCCAGATGTTGTATTTTTTTTGGATATTCCTTTTGAAATTAGTCAGAAGCTTATGGAAGATAGGGAAAATAAAATAACCGGGAAGAAGGAAAAAGATATTCACGAGAAGGATAAAAAGTATTTGAAAAATGCTTATGAAGTGGCAAAAGAGCTTTCAGTAAGATATGGATGGAATGTGATTTCTTGTGTAAATGAAGGGAAATTGAGAGGGATAGAGGATATAAATGATGAGATGTTGGAAATAATATTGAAAAATATTTAAAGATATACGGCTTTTAATTTTATTAAAAAGTATTTTTAGATAAACAAAAACATATAAAAAGTAATTAAATTGTGGTATAATAATACTTGAAGTAAAAACGTTAAAATAAGGAGAGGGTGTAATGGCTAGAAAAAAGGCAGAAGAAAAAGATGATAAAGGATTAAGTGAAAGAGAGAAGATGCTTAATTTAGCACTAAAGCAGATTGAAAAGGATTATGGTGAAGGTGCTATAATGAAACTTGGTGAAAATCAAAAAATGAATATTAGAGCTATTTCTACAGGAAGTTTAAATTTAGATATAGCACTTGGAGTTGGAGGAGTTCCAAGAGGGAGAATTATTGAGATTTATGGGGCAGAGTCTTCGGGGAAAACTACTCTTGCACTTCATATTATTGCGGAAGCTCAAAAGGCTGGTGGAACTGTGGCATTTATTGATGCGGAGCATGCTCTCGATCCAGTTTATGCAAAGGCTCTTGGAGTAAATATTGATGAACTTCTGATTTCGCAGCCTGATACTGGAGAACAGGCACTTGAAATTTCTGATATGCTTGTTAGAAGTGGAGCAATGGATGTAATCGTTGTGGATTCAGTTGCAGCACTTGTTCCAAAAGCTGAAATTGAAGGAGAAATGGGAGATCAGCAAATGGGACTTCAGGCAAGATTAATGTCAAAAGCACTTAGAAAATTGACAGGAAGTATTGCAAAATCTGATACGGTTATGATCTTCATTAATCAAATAAGAGAAAAAATTGGAGGATTTTCATTTACTCCAGGTCCACAAACTACAACTTCAGGAGGACGTGCATTAAAATTCTTTTCAACAGTTAGAATGGAAGTGAAAAGAGTCGGTTCTGTGAAACAAGGAGATGACGTTATTGGAAATGAAATTCTAGTAAAAGTCACTAAAAACAAAGTTGCACCGCCATTTAGAGAAGCTAGATTTAATATTATGTATGGAACAGGAATTTCTAGAATTGGAGAAGTGCTAGATGCGGCTATAAATTTAGGAATTGCCTCGAAGGCTGGAGCTTGGTTCAGCTATGGAGAAGAACGATTGGGACAAGGTCGTGTAAATGTGGAAAATATGTTAAAGGAAAATAAGGAACTTTACGAAAGACTGGAAAAAGATGTACTGAAAGCAATTCGTCCAAAACAAGAAGAAGATAAAAAGGAAAATCCTGAAGCTGTGGAAAATGACCAGACTCAAAATGACGAAAATGGCAAAGTAGAAAATAATGAAAATTAATAAAATTTATCGAAATAAAATGTATCTTGATACAGGAGAAATTATGGATATAAGCCCGTTTATCAGGCAAAAATATGATTTGAAGGTAAATAATGAGATTGGGAGGTTTTATGATGAGATTTCTTATGAAGCCTCTCTTGAAAAGGGGATTTTTCTAATTTCATTAAAGGACAGGACAAAAAAGGAAGTGCGGCTAAAATTAGAGGAAAAATATAGAAATAAGGCAGCTATTTTACGAGCAATAGAAAAACTGGAGGAATTTGGTTATTTAAATGACTTGAATTATGCAATGTCGTATATTGAAGGTAGAACGTATGGGAAAAACCGTATTTCCTATAATCTTTTTCAAAAGGGAATTGATAAAGACATAGTTGAAAAGGCTTATTTAGCTTTGGAGGAAGAAAGAGAAGAAAATGTTGAAGATGTAAAATTAGAAAAATTGATTGAAAAAAAAGGTAAAAAGGTCAATGTAAATAATGAGCGGGATGAAAAAAAAATAAAGGAAGAGCAGAAACTTATACAGTATCTGGCAAGGCAGGGATTTTCTCTTGATAAAATTTTTAAAAAATTGAAGGAATATAAGGAAAATTATAAATAGTGATATTTATAAAAATAAAAAATAATAGCAAAGGAGGAAACTAATATGAGAACTGTATTTTACCATCTTGTGCTTGTAGGTACTTTTATTTATGGAAGTATTTTTCATATTTGGTATCTAATATTTAATAGAGGTGAAAAAAGATATAGATATGTGTGCAGAGTGGCAAAAAATTGGGGGAAAAATTTAATATGGGGGTCTGGAAGTAAAGTAAATGTTATTTACAAAAATGGAAGTGAAGAGGAAGTAAGGAAAATACGAGAAAATAATGAAGCTGTTATATTAATTTCAAATCATCAGAGTAATATTGATATCCCAGCATTGCTTGGGTATTTACCACTTGATTTTTCATTTATTGCAAAGAAGGAGATGAAAAAATGGCCTGCTATTGGGCGGTGGATGCGTTCATTTGACTGTATTTTCCTGGATAGAAAGAATGCCAGACAAGGAATGAAGGATATGAAGGATGCGATAAGCAAAATAAAAAAAGGACATTCCTATGTTATTTTCCCTGAAGGAAGCAGAAGTAAAGATGGAAAGATTGGTGAATTTAAAAAGGGAAGTTTTAAACTTGCAACTGATACAAATGCTAGAATTTTGCCGATTACAATAGTGGGTACTTATGAGGTACAAAGCCGTAAAAGTTTGAAAATAACGCCAAATAAAAATATAAAAATTATTGTGGATAAACCAATTGAGTTAAAAAATATGTCGAGGGAAGAAAAAAAAGATGTGCATAATATTGTAAATGAAATTATAAAGGACAATTTTAAAAAAGAAAAAAATCTTTAAAAAAGATGATTGAAATTTAAAGGAAGGAAGGTGAAATTATGAAAGTATTTTTGGCAACTAAGAATAAAGGAAAAATAAAAGATTTTGAGAAATTGACGGAAGGGATGGATTTGGAAGTTGTAACGATTTTAGATGGGCTGGATATCCCTGATGTTGTAGAAGATGGGAAGACTTTTGAAGAAAATTCTAGGAAAAAGGCTAGGGAAATAGCTGATTATACTGGAATTGTGACAATTTCTGATGATTCGGGGCTTTGTGTTGATTGTTTGGATGGAGGGCCTGGAGTGTATTCGGCACGGTTTGCTGGAGAAAATGCGAGCGATAGAGAGAGAAATGAAAAATTGCTTGAAGTGATGAAGGATGTAAAGAAAGAGGATAGGAAAGCACATTTTGTATCTGTTGTGAGTATTGCTTTCCCAAATGGAGAAATTCATTCGTTTCGTGGTGAAGTAAATGGAGAAATTTTGTTTGAGCTGAGAGGAAGCAATGGATTTGGGTATAATCCGTTATTTTATTCGTATGAGCTAAAAAAATCATTTGGAGAAGCTGATGACGAGGAAAGAAAGATGGTTAGTCATAGGGCTAGAGCATTTAGAAAACTCATTGATTCAGGACTTCTTAAAGAAAAATAATATTTTTGTTATTATGTTTTTTATTTAAATAGTGTATTTTTATTTATAAGAGTATTATAAATTAAGATAAAATATTATTTCTATTTTTTAAACGAAGTTTAGCATAAAATTTTATTTGATTTTTAAATTATTTAGAAAAAAGCTGGAAAGGAGCTTATTATGGAAATTACTGATGGGAAAAAAATTGAACTAAACGGATTAATTCACAAGGGAGTGGATAAAATTCTGATACTAATGGCAATATTATCGGTTGTGTATGGAGTGGTGTTTTCAATCATAGAGAAGACTTATCATATGCAGGTTGTTGCGGCATTTTTGCCAGTTGTTGCCATTGTTGTTTGGATTTTGTTTATTTTTTTGCGAATTGACAGGCTAAAACTTGAAAATGGAAAACTTTCACTAAATAATGAGAATTTAGATAAAAAAAATGTTTCGGGGTATATGGATAAATATGTGGGAACACCAAGAATACATTTTACAGTAGATGGCGAAGAAGTTTTATTTGAACCTTATGTAAATCGATACAGCAGAAGTGATACATCTAACAAAATTACGGCAATAGGATTTTTCCTAAAGGAAAATGGGATTCCTGAAATAAAATATCAAAGACTTTATCGTAAAATCTTGCTTTTAAGATTGGTCGTAGTTTTAGGAATTGTTGCTCCAGTAATTTTTACAGTTTAAAGGAAATAAAATATAATGTTGGTAAATCTGGAAATAAAAAAAACAAATTTGGAAAAAAATTTAAAAATAGCTCGTTCCATTAATGAAAATCTTATTTGTGTAATCAAAGATAACGCCTACGGGCTAGGAATTGAAAATATTTTGCCAATACTTCTGGAAAATAAATGTGACTATTTTGCAGTAGCATATATCGAAGAAACATTAAAAATTCAGGAAGTGCTGGAAAATTTGAAATTAAAAAATCAGAATAATAAAATAAAAGTAATGACTCTTAATTATGTAAAACCTGAAAATGTAGAATATGCAATAAAAAATAACATTGAATTAACAGTTTTTAACTTTTCACAGTTGCTTGATTATTTAAAAATATTAGATGAATTTTTTGAAAATACGACATTGAAAATCCATATAAAAGTAAATAGTGGAATGAATCGGCTTGGATTTGATGAAAATGAGATTTTGGAATTGGTTGAAATAATAAAAAAATATGAAATAAATTTTTTAAATAATAAATCAAAGAATAAAACTTCAAAAAATAGATTAGAGGTAATCTCAATTTTTTCACATATTTCTGATGCAGAAAATCAAGTTGAAACAGAAAATCAAGTTGAAAAATATGAAAAAATCTTAAAAATATTTTCTCAAAATAATGTAAGATATAAATACAGCCATCTTCAGGCAAGCCCGCTTCTTTTCAAATATGGGAAAAAATACAACTATGACTTTGCAAGAATTGGAATGGCACTTTACGGAATGGAGCCTTTGTCAACTGATGTGGGTCTTTGGGATGTAATAACAGTAAAGTCAAAAATCATAAATATTAGAAATGTCAAGAAAGATGACAAGGTTTCCTATGGAAGCAAAGGAATTGTGAAGCATGATTCTAAAATAGGAATTGTTGCAATAGGCTATGCTCACGGACTTCAAAAGCAGATTGAAAATTCAGGAGAAGCATATATTTTAGTGAATGGGCAAAAAGCCAAGATTATTGGAGAAATTTGTATGGATATGATTTTTGTTGATTTGACAGATATAGAAAATGTGGAAGTGAATGATAAAGTTGTGATTGTGGGAAGTCAAAAGAATATTGAAAATGGAATTACCAAGAGAATAACATTAAGGCAAGTAGCGAAATGGGCTAGGACAATACAGGATGATATTTTAACGAAATTTGGTGGGATAAAAAAAACGGTAGATTGATTTGGAATTAAATCTTTTTACTGTTTTTTATTTTTTGTAGTGATATCTTAAAATTGTCAAACGAAAATTTTCTATTTTTTGAATGAAGCAAATGTGATATAATGAGAATATAAAGAGAAATTCAATGAAAAAAATTTTAAAAGGAAAAGAGGAATGAGAAAATGTATGATACATTAAAAGATAGATTTTTGAGATATGTAAAATTTGAAACTAGATCGGATGAGAAAAGCGAGACTATTCCATCGACACCGACACAACTTGAGTTTGCGAAGATTCTTGCGAGGGAATTGGAAGAGATTGGGATGGAAAATGTGTATGTGAATGATGCTTGTTTTGTGAATGCGACATTGCCTGGGAATATTGATAAAGATGTGCCTGTAATTGGATTTATTGCACATATGGATACTGCGGATTTTAACGCAAATAATGTTAATCCGCAAATTGTGGAAAATTATGATGGGAAAGATATTATATTAAATGAAGCGAAGGATATTGTGTTGTCGGTTGAGGAGTTTCCTAATTTGAAAAATTATATGGGGAGAACAGTGATTACTACTGACGGAACTACACTTTTGGGAGCTGACGATAAGGCTGGAATTGTGGAGATTATTGAAGCGATGAAATATTTGATTGAGCATCCTGAGATTAAGCATGGGACTGTGAAAGTGGCGTTTGGACCTGATGAGGAAATTGGTCGTGGTGCAGATAATTTTAATGTGAAAGAATTTGGTGCTGATTTTGCGTATACGATGGATGGAGGACCTGTTGGGGAGCTTGAATATGAGAGTTTTAATGCAGCTGGAGCGGTTTTCAAGATAAAAGGTAAGAGCGTACATCCTGGAACTGCAAAGGGAAAATTGATAAATGCGAGTTTGATTGCGGCAGAGGTTGTGAATAGTTTTCCAGCTGATGAAGTGCCTGAAAAAACAGAAGGATATGAAGGTTTCTATTTCCTTGATAAAATTAATGCGAATTGTGAAAAAGCAAAATTGTCGTATATTTTGAGGGATCATGATAGAGAAAAATTTGAAGCGAAGAAAAAATTTGCAGCAAATGTTGCGAAAAAAATTAATGAAAAATATGGAAAAGAATTGGTAAGTGTTGAGATAAAAGACCAATATTACAACATGGGTGAAATAATTAAAGACCATATGAATGTAGTGGAAATCGCTAAAAAAGCAATGGAAAATTTGGGAATAAAACCAGTAATTGAGCCAATTCGTGGTGGAACAGACGGTTCTAAAATTTCATTTATGGGACTTCCTACGCCAAATATTTTTGCAGGTGGGGAAAATTTTCACGGAAAATATGAATTTGTTGCGCTTGAGAGCATGATTTTAGCGACTGATGTCATTGTGGAAATCGTCAGATTGAATGGAGAAGGGGAATAAACGATGAAATCAAGGTTTAAATTTATTTTAGGATATGGAGTTTTAATATTTCTTGGTATATGTGAAGGATCTATATTTATTAAAAAACCATCATTTTTTAATATTTTTCCATTTATATTTATATTTTTAATGTTTTATATATTATTGTGGGTAGAAACATATAATATGCTAGTTAACGAGTTGAAAGTGGAAAAGTATATTTCAAGATTAAAGAGAATTTTTAAATTCCTTTTGACGAAAGAAAGCAAAAATATAATTTTAATAAATTTATTTACGGCATATCTCTTTTTAAACAGTGAAAAGGATTTTTTGAGCTATATAGATATTATAGAAATAACTAAAAAAACGCCTAAAAAAGTTAAATATGTTTATTATTATAATTTAGCAGCGTATAAATTGTCTATAAATGAAAAGGGTGAAGCTAGAAAAATATTTGATGAAAATATTAAAAAAGAAGAAAGCTTATTAGGAATTTTATTAAATTATGAAAATAATCCAGAACAAAAAATTGTTAAACTTGAAAAATTATTGTTAAAACAAAAAGTAGAATTATCTAAGATAGAAGTAAAATTTTATTTGGGAGAAGTATATGAACAAATTGGAAACTTAAAAAAAGCAAGAAGATTTTACAATGAAATCGCTGAAAAAAAAAGTGATATTTATTTTGTAAAAGTTGCTAAAGAAAAAGTTTTGGAGTTAAGTTTAAAGAATAAAGAAATGTAGCAGGAAAGGATATGAGATAAAATGTTTGATTTAGCAGGTGAGGTTGCTCTTGTTACAGGAGGAGCAAAGGGAATTGGAAAAGGAATTGCAAAAGCATTGAAACAGGCTGGGGCAAAGGTTATTATTGGAGATATTGATAAGGAAAAAGGGGAGATGACAGCAAATGAGCTGGATGGGGATTTTTACTATCTTGATGTTACAAATAAAGAACAAGTGCAGTATGTTGTTCAAAGCATTTGTGAAAAATATGGAAAATTGAGTATTCTTTGTTCAAATGCAGGAATTTTCCCGCAAGTGACTATTGAAGATATGACAGAAGAAGATTGGGATAAGGTTCAGAATATAAATGTAAAAGGAGCTTTTTTGGTAATACAAGCGACATTGAAACATATGAAAAAACAAAATTATGGACGTATAGTATTAACATCTTCAATTACAGGTGATATTACTGGATATCCAGGATGGGCACATTATGGAGCGAGTAAAGCGGCTCAATTAGGATTTATGAGAACTGCAGCTTTAGAATATGCAAAATATGGAATTACAATTAATGCTATTCAACCAGGGAATATTTTGACAGATGGATTAATAGAAGCTGGAGAAGAATATATGAATAAAATGAAAAGTGTCATTCCAGTTAATGTTTTAGGAAAACCTGAAGATATTGGATATACAGCTGTTTTCTTGGCAAGTCGTGAAGCAGGATTTATTACAGGGCAAAGAATAGTTGTAGATGGTGGACAAATATTGCCAGAAACACCTGACTTTCAATAAATAAAATATTTTTATTTTCTTTTGAAAAAAGTGTTGAAATTATTGTATATTTCGTGTTAAAATAATATAATTAAAAAAAGTAATATAAAAAATATGGTTTAGTTAGGGAAATTTTGAAAGATAAGAAAAATAAACAAAGTTTAAAAATAAAATGAGGAGGAATCTTAAAATGAGTCAAAAAGATAAAGTTGTAATTTCTGAAGGATTGACTTTTGATGATGTGTTGTTAATTCCACAAGCATCTAGTGTTGTGCCGCATGAAGTGTCGTTAAAAACTAATTTAACTAAGAATTTGGTGTTGAATATCCCAATATTGAGTGCTGCGATGGATACGGTTACAGAATCAAAACTTGCGATTGCACTTGCAAGAGAAGGTGGAATTGGGTTTATTCATAAGAATATGACTATTGAAAGACAGGCTGACGAAGTATCGAAAGTAAAAAGATATGAAAGTGGGATGATTACAAATCCTATTACTTTGAAAGAAAATGCTGTTTTAAAAGATGCTCATGACTTGATGAGAAATTATAAAGTTTCTGGATTGCCTGTGGTTGATGATGAAGGGAATTTAAAGGGAATTATTACGAATCGTGACTTAAAATATAGAGAAGATTTGTCATTAAGAGTTGTGGATATTATGACAAAGGATAATTTGGTAACTGCACCTGTTGGAACAACTCTTGAAGGAGCAAAATCTATTCTTTTGGAAAATAGAATTGAAAAATTGCCAATTGTGGAAGGTACTAAATTAAAAGGTCTGATTACAATTAAAGATATTGACAATGTTATTAATTATCCTAATGCTGCGAAAGATAAGGAAGGAAGACTTAGGGTTGGAGCAGGAGTTGGAATTGGAACTGATACTTTGAGAAGAGTAACTGCGTTGGTTGATGCTGGAGTTGACATTATTGCAATTGATTCAGCTCATGGACATTCAATTGGAGTTATTAATAAAATAAAGGAAATCAGGGCAGCTTTTCCTGACTTAGACATTATTGGTGGAAATATTGTAACTCCAGAAGCAGCGCTTGATTTGATTGAAGCTGGGGTAAATGCAGTAAAAGTCGGAGTTGGGCCTGGATCTATCTGTACAACAAGAGTTGTATCAGGAGTTGGAGTTCCACAAATAACAGCTGTTATGAATATTGCAGAAGTTTGCAAAGATAAAGGAATTGGAGTTATTGCTGACGGTGGAATTAAATTGTCTGGAGATGTTGTAAAAGCAATTGCGGCTGGAGCGGACTGCGTAATGCTTGGTGGAATGCTTGCGGGAACTGATGAAGCGCCTGGAGAAGAAATTCTTTATAACGGTAGAAAATTTAAAACTTATGCTGGAATGGGATCACTTGCGGCAATGAAGAGGGGAAGCAGTGATAGATATTTTCAGCTTGAGGCAGCAACTGAAAAATTAGTTCCAGAAGGAATTGAATCAATGGTTCCACATAAAGGTGCATTAAAAGATACAGTTTACCAAATTTGCGGTGGACTTCGTTCTGGAATGGGATACTGCGGAACACCTACAATTAGAGAGTTAAAAGAAAATGGAAAATTTGTAAAAATAACAGGAGCAGGACTTAAGGAAAGCCATCCTCATGATGTTATAATTACAAAGGAAGCACCTAATTATAACAATTCAAATAATTAATAGTTTATAACTGTAATAACAAATAAAAAGTAACTAAAATAATAGATTTATTTAATTTAAAAACTATAATTTGAAACTTTTAAAATTGGCAAAGATTAAGTAAAATTAATATTTAAGAATATTTAGCAAAATGGGAAGTTTTTTGCAAAAAAGTAAAGGAAACGAAGAGGATGAATAAAGTAAAAAAAATAGCACTTTTATCTGTATTGGTGATGGGAATAAGTGTTTTGTCTTATTCTTATGAGGATTATTATCAAAAGGTCTACATTGTGAAAATTTCTAAGGAGGACTTGTTCAAAGTTGTAAATGCCACTAAAAATCAGCAGAAAAAATTGTCAAAAATATTTGATGAATATCAGAAAAAGGCTGAAGGAGTAGAAAATGATTTAGTTCAGTTCGATAAAAAAAAGGATAAAATTGGGAAAATTGAACAAGATAGATACAGAGCAATTGCAAAAATTCTGTCTAATGAGCAGCTGGAAGCCTATAATTCTTATATAAATTCGCAAAAGGAATTATTTAACGAAAAAAATGATGAGGTTAAGAATCTTGTTGATAGTCTTAATTTGACAAATGTTCAGAAATCACGTGTTTTAAAATATGAAAGAGATTTTAAACGAGCAGTTGGCAAATTGAGGGATCAAAGATTGACAGAGAATGAATTTGTGGCAAAGTATAATGAATTAAGACAGGAAAGAAATGAAAAAATGAGAACTGTTTTGTTGGATGAGCAAGTGAAATTGATAGAAAATTTTTAAAGTATTGACAAAAGTGATAAAAAAATGGTAAAATACAATGATTATTAAATATAAATCACACTTTGTATTATTTAGAGATAGGGTGTTGTAATTTTTTAGAATATTTAAAAATTAGAAAAGTTTAAATAAAAAAGTGAAATTACAATCTGTCTTTTGAAGAGAAGTGGGAGAAAAACCAAAAAAAATTTAGGAGGAAAAACGTAATGGCAGTTATTACAATGAAACAATTATTAGAAGTGGGAGCACATTTTGGACATCAGGCAAAAAGATGGAATCCTAAAATGAAACCATATATCTTTACAGAAAGAAACGGAATCCATATTTTGGATTTACACCAAACTTTAGGAGCAACTGAAGCGGCTTATGAATTTGTTAGACAAATTTCTGAAGAAGGTGGAAAAGTATTATTCGTTGGAACTAAAAAACAAGCTCAAGAAGCTATTAAAGAAGAAGCAGAAAGAGCTGGAGGATTTTATGTAAACCATAGATGGCTAGGTGGATTATTAACTAACTTGGAAACTATCAAAAAAAGAGTAAAAAGATTAAAAGAATTAGAAGAAATGGATGCTGATGGAACTTTAGATACAGCTTACACTAAAAAAGAAGCTGGATTATTAAGAAAAGAAATGGCAAAACTTTCTAAAAATATCGGTGGAATCAAAGAAATGAACACTTTACCAGCTGCATTATTTGTAGTTGATATTAAAAAAGAATTCTTGGCATTGGAAGAAGCTAAAAAATTAGGAATCCCTGTAATCGCATTAATTGATACAAATGTAGATCCTGATTTAGTAACTTACAAAATTCCTGCAAATGATGATGCTATAAGATCAGTAAAATTATTTGCGCAAGTTATTGCAAATGCTGCGATTGAAGGAAATGGTGGAATTGAAAATGTTGCTGAAGGAGCAGAAGTGGAAATTCCTGCAAGCGAAGAAATCGTTGAGGAAGTAGTAACTGAAGAATAATTTTTAAAAATCAAAGATATATATATATAATTTGATGTTCCAAAATACAAAATTATTTAATTTTTTAGAAAAGATTTGCTTTTTCTTTTAGTTAAATAATTTACCATGAAATGTATTTTAGGAGGAAATAATATGAAAAAAAAATTATATAAATCATTAAAAGATAGAAAAATAGCAGGAGTTTGTGGAGGAATAGCAGAATACTTTGATATTGATTCAAATGTTATAAGAATACTCTGGGTTATTTTTGCATCTGCATTTGGAACTGGAATACTACCATACATCGTCTGTGCTTTAATTTTAAAAGATAATCCAGACGAATATTAATCATAATCAAAACAAATATTTTTTTACTGAATTTAAAGGAACTGATAACAATAAATAGGAGGGAAATAAAGTGGCAATTACAACAGCACTTATTAAAGAATTAAGAGAAAGAACAGGAGCAGGAATGCTTGACTGTAAAAAGGCTTTACAAGAAAACGGTGGAGATATTGAAAAAGCAATTGACTGGCTGAGAGAAAAAGGGATTGCTAAAGCGGCTAAAAAGTCTGGAAGAGTTGCAGCAGAAGGATTAGTATTTGCAGCAGTTTCTGAAGATAGAAAAAAAGGTGCTATCTTGGAATTTAACTCTGAAACTGACTTTGTTGCTAAAAATGATGAATTTAAATCATTTGGGGAAAAATTGGTAGATTTGACTTTAAATCATGACTTGACAAGTGAAGATGAATTGAAGGCAATTGAATTTGAAGGAAAAACAGTTGAAACTCACTTAACTGAATTGATTGCTAAAATTGGTGAAAATATGAATATCAGAAGATTAAAGGTAATTTCTACTGACGGATTCATTGAAACTTATATCCACTTGGGTGGAAAAATTGGTGTATTATTAGATGTTAATGGAGAAGCTACTCCTGAAAATGTTGAAAAAGCAAGAGGTGTTGCAATGCACGTTGCAGCAATGGATCCAAAATACTTGGATAAGTCAGAAGTTACAGCTGATGACTTGGAAAGAGAAAAAGAAATTGCAAGACATCAATTAACAGCTGAAGGAAAACCAGCCAACATTATTGAAAAAATATTAGAAGGAAAAATGAGAAAATTCTACGAAGAAAACTGTTTAATACAACAAAAATATGTTAGAGATGACAGCGTTACTATCGGGAAATTTATTGCCCCTAGCACAATAAATTCATTTGACAGATTTAAAGTTGGAGAAGGAATCGAAAAAGAAGAAGTAGATTTCGCTGCTGAAGTAGCTGCACAAATTTCTGGAAATTAATTTTTACTATAAGGGGAATTAAATCCCCTTATTTTTTCGCAAATTTTTAAATAATTGTTCTATACTGTTTTTCACTCAAGTGGAAAATTTATCAAGAAACTTTATTTGGCAAGGAGTCAAGACCTCTTGTTATAAAATAAAATCTTTTTCTGTTTTAAAATAGAATTTAGTATTAGACAAAATATGTTTAGAAAATTTTATTTAATTTATAAAATTTATGGAGGATTCTAAATGTTTAAATATAAAAGAATATTATTAAAATTAAGTGGAGAAGCACTTGCAGGGGATAAGGAATTTGGATTTTCAAATGAAGTGCTTGAAAGTTTTGCAAAACAAATAAAGGATGTTCATGAAAAAGGTGTACAAATTGCTATTGTTATTGGTGGTGGAAATATTTTTCGTGGAATTAGCGGGATGGAAAAGGGATTTGACAGAGTGACTGGAGATACGATGGGAATGCTTGCAACTATTATGAATGGACTGGCATTGCAAAATTCGATTGAAAGTTTAGGAGTTCCGACACGTGTGATGACTGCACTTCAAATGCCGCAAGTGGCAGAACTTTACATAAGACGTAAAGCTATAAGACATTTGGAAAAGGGAAGAGTGGTTATTTTTGCAGGTGGAACAAGTAATCCTTACTTTACAACAGATTCTTCGGGAGCTTTAAGAGCTGTGGAAATTCAAGCAGATGTACTTGCAAAAGGTACAAAAGTTGATGGAATTTATGATAAGGATCCAATGAAATTTAGTGATGCTGTTAGATATGATACTGTAACTTTTGATGAAGCAATTTCAAAAAATTTAGGAGTAATGGATACAGCAGCACTTTCACTATGCCGGGAAAACCAAATGCCAATTGTAGTATTTAACGCCTTGGAAGAAGGAAATATACTAAAAATGGCTCAAGGTGAAAATATAGGAACAACTGTAAAAAAATAAAAAATATTAGGTAAAAAATTGAAAAAAGAAAAAAATAAAAATAAAAAGGTGGTAAGAATGTTAGACACAATTTTAAAAGAAGCTGAAGAAAAAATGGCAAAATCTGTGGAAAATACAAAAGATAAATTTTCACATGTAAGAGCAGGACGTGCGAGTGTTTCTATGCTTGACGGAGTAACTGTAGAAGCTTATGGTTCGCCAACTCCGCTTAATCAGGTTGGAACAGTTTCAGCTCCAGAAGCTAGATTATTAGTAATTGATCCTTGGGATAAATCATTAATTCCAGTGATTGAAAAAACTATTTTACAAGCAAACTTAGGATTTAATCCTTCAAATGATGGAAAAGTTATCAGACTTGTTGTGCCAGAACTTACAGAGGATCGTAGAAAAGAATATGTAAAAATGGTAAAAAAAGAAGCTGAAGAAGGAAAAGTTGCAATTAGAAACGTAAGAAAAGACATTAATAATAAACTTAGAAAACTTGAAAAAGATAGTGAAATTACAGAAGATGAACTGAAAGCAAATGAAGAAAAAGTTCAGAAAACAACAAATAAATTTATTGCGCAAGTTGATGATGCCTTGAATAAAAAGGAAAAAGAATTATTAACAGTTTAGTTTTGAATAGAATTAAACTATAATTTTGTTATTGTAAAAAAATTAAGCTAGATTTCTCTAGCTTTTTTATTTGGATATTTATTTTAAATTTCATATTTAATAAGTCAAAACTTCTTGTTATTAAATTATGAAGAAAAGTTTATTTGACAAGTTGCCATTTATTGTCGTTTCCTTTGGCAAATTTAACAGTAGATGTTGCTAAATTGATTTTTTTTGTATTCTTCAAATAATTATATTGAAGCTTTATATATTTTTCAATGTCAACTTCGACTTCGTCTTTTCCACTATCAACTTTTGCATATTGACTTGCATTATCTCCCAAATATTTATCCAATGCCTTTTCATCGTATCCTTTAATTAAAAATACAACTTCACCATCATTTCCATTTTCATTTACTTTGTAAACAGATACTTCAAATTGTTCAATAAGCATAGTATTTGAATCTTCCCATTGTTTTTTTAGTGTTGGGTTATTTATTTTTGCAACATATTTGTCGACATCTGGGTTAATTGATTTTAGTATTTCACGTGAACCATAATTTGAAATTTCTTGTAGTGCTTTTGCATAATCTTGGGCTGCAGTATTTAATGAATCATATTTTTTGATTTCTGCAGCTTCCTTTGCAGATGGAGCAGCAGTTGCAATAGCAGGAATTGCTGCTAATTGTCCCAATACCATTAATCCCATTAATATTTTTTTTGCTTTTGTAAATTTTATCATCTTTTTCCTCCAAAATTTTTTTAATATATTATACAAGATATTATTTTTATTGTTATTAAAGTTTTCATTGAATAATCTATTATTTTTTAAATTATTTTTATGAATATATGTTATTCCTATACTTTCTATATTTTTTTATTTTTAAAAATGCAAAGGGGAACAGTCGCCATCCCCTTTGCAAACCCCGCTCGTCTAAGCATTTTTTGAAAATGAAAATTAAACTCGCTTTGCTCAAATAGAAATTTTCATTTCCAAAAAATCACGACATTTTTAATTTCTAATAATGATTATTTTAATCAAAAAAATAATTTTAAATTATTGTTCTTCCAAGTCATCAGTAAATTTAAATCCTTGATCTTCTAAATCCTGTTTTGACTTGTTGTAGAAGTTTTCGTAGATTCTTACTAGCATTTCTTTGTATGATGGCAGTTGTGGAGTGTTGTTTTCTTCACGCCATTTTATGGTGTCTTGTTCGTGGAATTCTACGCCTTCTTCTACTTTTTTAGCATTATAAGTGTCTTCAAATACGAATGTATCTAGTGGGACTCTTGGTTTTACTCTTGTTAGGTTTCTTTCGGCAGGGACTCCGATTGTTGTTCCGACGATTGGAAATACGTATTTTGGAAGTCCTAGCATTTTTATAAATTCTTTTGTTTCTTTTCTAATTGCGCCGATTACAGTACCTCCGTAACCAAGGGCAAAAGCTGCGGTTTACAATGCGTTTACCATAATTCCAGCATCTACTGCTCCAACTAGAATTCCATCGGCTGATTTTGGAGCGATGTTTCTTTTTCCAAGTGAATTTGAAGCATAAACTCCACGGTGGAAGTCGATTAGTACAAAAATAAATGCTTCAGCTTGGGCGATATGTTTTTGTCCGCCACATAATTCTGCGATTTTTGCTAATTTTTCCTTATTTCTTATGACAATCAATGAAGTTTGCTGACCATTAACTGAATTTGCAGCTCTTTGGGCAGTTTCAAGAATTGTTTGTAAATCTTCTTCCTTTAATTTTTCGCCTGTAAATTCCCTTACAGAACGTCTATTTTGTAATTGTTTTATTAATTCGTTCATTAAAACCACTTCCTTTTTAAATTTTACTAATTAATGGTATCATATTATATTTCTATTGTCAAACAGTTTAAAATCGTATTTTTTTATGGTATAATTTATAAATAAATGATAAAAATTTGCTATGAAGTGAAAAAATAAAAATAGAAAAGAATTGAAAGTGAAAAAATGTTAGAAAATAAAATAATGACTAATAAAACTTGTGGAAAGCTCTACATTGCTGGAGAATATTCGATTTTGACGGCTGGACAAAGTGCAATTATAAAAAATGTAAATATATTTATGGAATCAAGAATAAGTTTTTCAAATATGGATGAATATATGATTTTTTCAGATATGTTTGATTATAAATTGACTCTTGAAAAAGATACTTTTAATAATGAAAATATTTTGCAAAATTTTGATAAAAATTATTCGCTTATTTGTGAAGCAATATCTGTTATGAGTGAATATTTAAAGTTAAAAAATTTGGAAATCAAGCCTTTTGAGCTGGAAATTACTGGGAAAATGGAAAGAGATGGGAAAAAATTTGGAATCGGTTCAAGCGGGAGTGTTGTAATTTTGACAATAAAATCCATTTTGAATTTATATAATTTGGAAGTTTCTAAAGAAATGATTTTTAAATTGTCTTCTTATGTCTTGCTAAAACATGGAGATAATGGCTCTATGGGCGATATTGCCTGTATTTCTTATGAAAGTCTGATTTTTTACAGATCTTTTGACAGAAAAAAAATTAGGGAATTAATAGAGAAGGAAACTTTGAAAGATGTATTAGAAGCTGATTGGAATTATGAAGTTTCTGAACTTTATTTTGATGAAAAAAAATTAAATCAAAATAATTTAAGTTGTGAATTTTTAGTTGGATGGACAAAGAAGCCTGCTATTTCAAAGGATTTGATAAATATTGTGAAAAATTCTATTTGTGAAAGTGAAAATTTTTTGGAAAATGTGGAAGAAGTTGTGAAAAAACTTAGGGAAGCTATAAGGAATGGGGATAAGTTGACAATTAAAGAATGTATTGATGAAAATGGGAAATTGCTTGAAAATTTGGATGAAAATATTTATAGCAAGAAATTAAAAGAGCTGGTAAGTGCGACACAAGATTTGGATATTTGTGCAAAAAGTAGCGGGGCAGGTGGAGGAGATTGCGGGATTGCATTTTCTTTTGATGAAAGGGATACTAAGATAGTTGTTGAAAAATGGAGAGAACTTGGGATTGAGTTGCTGTATTCTGAAAAATTATAAAAAAAGTAAAAGTGATAAAAATTAAATGTTAACACAAAGGGTGAAGACTATTTATCAGGGAGTGGAAAAACAGGAAAATTAGTTACAAGAAATATAGTGTTTGCTGGGTTTTATACTTTTATAAATGATTAAAATAAATAAAAAGAGGAGAAAAAATTGAAAAATAGGAAAGATGAGCATATTAGGTATGCGTTGGAGCATAGGAGTGAATATAATAGCTTTGATGAGGTTGAGCTTATTCATTGTTCTATTCCAAAATATAATCTTGAAGAAATTGAGCTGAAAACTCAGTTTGCAGGGTGTGAATTTGAAGTGCCGTTTTTTATTAATGCGATTACGGGTGGAAGTGAGAATGCGAAAAAAATTAATCAGAAGTTGGCAAGAGTTGCGAATGAGTGTGGATTACTGTTTGTAACAGGGTCTTATAGTGCGGCTTTAAAAAATGCTGGAGATGATTCGTTTGAAATTGTAAAAAGGGAAAATCCAGGATTGAAACTTGCTACGAATATTGGGATTGATAAGGATTATACGGCTGGAGTTAAGGCGATTAAGGCTTTGGATCCGTTATTTTTACAAGTTCATGTAAATCTTATGCAGGAGCTTATTATGGCAGAGGGAAGTAGAAATTTTAGAGAATGGGAAAATAATTTATGGGAATTTGCACGAAATATTGAAATTCCGATTGTATTGAAGGAAGTTGGATTTGGAATGACTGAGAATACAGTGAAAAAAGGGATTGAGCTTGGAATAAAGACTTTTGATATTAGCGGGCGTGGGGGAACCAGCTTTGCATTTATTGAAAATATGAGGCGGGAAAATGGGCTTCATTATTTGGATAATTGGGGACAGACTACAATTTCCTGCCTTTTGAATTTGAAAAAATATGTGGATAAAGTGGAAATTATTGCAAGTGGAGGAGTTAGAAATCCATTAGATATTATAAAATCATTAGTTTTAGGAGCAAAAGCAGTAGGAATTTCAAAAGTAATTTTAGAATTGGCTGTGAACTATGAAATTGAGAAAGTGATTGAAATTTTAGAGAGCTGGAAAAATGAATGCAGGATGATAATGTGTGCTTTAAATGCTCGGAATATTAGGGAGTTGCGAAATGTTAAATATGTTTTGTATGGGAAAACATTAGAATTTTTTGTGCAGCAAAAAGAGGATTTTTTAAATTTCTAGGTTTAAACTTTAGATAATTCTTGTGAACAAAAGTTAATTCATTTTTTTATATATTATTTTACTTTAAAAGTGCAAGGGGGGGAACAGTCGCTATGCCCCTGCACCCTGGTTAGTCTAAGATAATTTTGTAATAAAGAATTTTGAAATTACTCTTGTTAATAGAGATTAAAACTTTTTTTGGTATATTATTTTACTTTAAAAGTGTAAGGGGGAACAGTCACCATCCCCCTTGCATCCTCGGCTAGTCTACGACATTTTTACGTACTGGCAAAAAACTCGCTTACGCTCAAACAGTTTTGTCAGCACATAAAAATGCTCCGACAGTAAATTGTGGTTTGTATTGTTGTAACAAAAAGAGAAAATGTGAAATAAATTTTTAAAATATTCTGAAGCAAGGGGTCTTGACCCCTTGTCATAATTTTTTTAATTTGGTTAGAAAAGTGAGTTAAAAAAAAGCCCCTAAGGGCAGAGGTAGAGGTGAAATTCGGTTTTGTCAGACTATTTAGTTATTCTATAAACAATGTATAGAACAATGATAAGTCTAATTATATCCTCGTTTGACATCTCTTACCTCCTGTTCGCTAAATATGAGTTTTACTAGAACTCCGTAATATTATAACAAAAAAAACTGGGAAAATCCAGTTTAATTTGCTAGTAAATTTTATTTAACGAACAAGTTCCCCTTAGGGTCTTAAGGTATTTTTATTATATCATATTTTATGAAATTGTCAAATAAATTTTTTTATAACGAAATTTGTTATTGAAAAATAGGAGGAGAGTTTGTTAGATGAAAAAAGAAGAAGTTGAGAAGAAGAAAATTATTGTTTATGATTTTGATAAGACACTTTATGATGGGGAGACAGGGGTTAATTTTTCGGTGTTTTATTTGAAAAAGTATCCGATTAGGTCGGTTTTATTTTTGATGAAATATTCTAAGGATTTGATTTTTTATTTGTTGAAAATAATTGACTTGACAACTTTGAAGGAGAGATATTTTGAGTTTTTGGAGAGACATTCTAAAGGAGAGGTTGAGAAATTGGTAGCTGGGTTTTGGGAGACTAAGAGGCATAAAATTTATTCTTGGACAAGGGAAGAATTGGAAAAAAATAAGAAGGAGTGTGAGATGGTTATTGTATCTTCGGCTAGTCCCTTGTTTTTGATTGAGAATTTTTTGTTGTCACTAGGGTATGATAAGGTTTTTGGGACTAATTTTGTAAATGATGGGAAGGATGATAAGGTAACTTTTGTTGCGAAAATTGATGGGGAGAATAATAAAGGAGATGAGAAGGTTAAAAAATTGGATGAATGGGCGAAGGAAAATGGGTTTGAATATGAGATTGTGAAATTTTATTCGGATAGCTTGGCGGATGAGCCATTGTATAATATTTCTTGTAGGAAGTATTGGATAAAGAAGGGGATTAAAATTGAGGGGATGCCTAAAAGGAAGACTTTATTTGATAAGTTGTTTTGGAAGTAAATTTTCTGATTTTATATTTAAATTATTTTTGTGAATAAAAATTAATACTATTCTTTATATATTATTTTATTTTAAAAGTGCAAGGGGGAACAGTCGCCATCCCCCTTGCATCCCCGGCTTGTCTAAGCATTTTTTTGAAACAAAAACGAAACTCGCTACGCTCAAACATCGTTTTTATTCCAAAAAAATCACGACATTTTTATTTGATTACAGGAATTAATTATAACAAAAAAAGCTAGAAAAATCTAGCCTTATTTTGTTAGTGATTTTTTATTTCATACCATAAAATTTCCTTAGGTTTTTTATTATATTATATTTTGTGAGAATGTCAAATACTTTTTTTTATAATTATAGATGTAAGGAATATTGATAAAAATAAAGAAAATTAATAGGGAGATTTTGAAAAATATAGAGGAAATATAAGGAAAATATTGGTGAGGATAAAGAAAAAAATTGTTAGGATTTTTTTAAAATACAATTAAAAATAGGGAGAAAATTTGAAAAAAGCTTGACTTATATTTTTTAATAGGGTATACTAAGGTTATATCAATAGCCTTTTAAAAAGATATGGGTTTAATAAATAAAAAAGGTAAAGGTTGAGAGAAAATAAGTTTTATAAGGTTGAGCTATTAAATCTGTTGTGTTTAAATATTAATTTCATACGTTGAATATAGAGTTCGGGCAGGTTTTGGGACGAAATTGGTATGGATAAGGGCTTAGACAGGAATTTATAAGAATTGGAAAAATGGAAAACTAAGGACTGGAAGCGATGGATAGCTTTTGGTAGAGGAGTTGGATATTTGTCTTGAAATCTTACTAGGATTTACTGTTTAAGGATGGAGAGATTAGGGAGAATATAGAGTGAATTCCTTTTTTAAATCACTATCAAATCACTAAATCCACTATTTTTGTTTTAATGGTGGATTAATAATTATCACTTTTGAAGTCCTCTATGGCCCCCCTTAAGGACTCCGCCCCTTCCATCCCTCATTTCTACTGGGATTTGCTGGACTTTATTGAGGGTGTTTGAAAGGTTTTTGGAAAAATAAGGCTATTTCGATACTTTTTAGG
>ERZ773062.420-NODE-420-length-23330-cov-12.447347_pt1 | contig 23330 bp, 19 predicted proteins | sample MGYA00580626_ERZ773062 | MGnify/ENA primary metagenome ERZ773062 (study PRJEB29015, sample SAMEA2738003) | human oral metagenome | biome: human oral; feature: human-associated habitat; material: dental | place: China | collected 2058 ...
AAAACTGCACCTTGTGAGTTGGAGGGGATGTGTCCAACTTTTGGGGTGCAGTTCACTTTTCAGACGACCTTTTTGTTGGTTTGTTTCACACTTCGATTTTGTTGGGCGTGAAGGTTTCCCATTTGTTGCAGGCGGGGCAGTGCCAGAAGAAGACTTGGGATTTGAAGTGGCAGTTGCGGCAACGGTACATGACGCTGCGTTGGAGTTGGCGGCCGATGACGGAGCGCATCATGTCGGCATCGGCTTTCCATGCAGGATTCATGTCGCTGATTTTCAAACCGAGCAGGCGGTATACGCCGTTGAGGTCGGGTTTTTGACGCACGAGTTCGACGGCGAGTTGGGCGGCTTCGCTTTCACCTTTGAGCAGCAGGGCTTTTTCGTAGATGACGTTGATAAGGTCTAAATCGGGGAAGGTCTGCATATAGCCGATAAGCCTGTTCAGCCCTTCTTCCTGTTTGCCTTGGGCGGCGTAGGCTTCGTAGAGTTTTTCGCCGACCATGCTCAGGTAGGCATGGTTTTGCTGTTCGATGGCGCCGTATGCCTCGACAGCGGCGGGGAAATTGCCCTGTTTGGTTTCGATGTCGCCCAAAATCATGTTGGCACGGGCGCATTTTTTGTTGGCGTCCAAGGCTTTTTGGACGTTGTAACGGGCGGCGTCAAGGTTGGATTTGAACAGTGCGGTTTGGGCAAGTTCGCAATAAAACTGTGCAATTTCAAATTGATAGGTCTGTTCGTCGTGGCTGAGGAGTTGCGCGGTTTCGATGGCTTTTTCCCAGTCGCGGTCTTGCTGGTAGATGCTGAGCAGGTGCTGACGGGCTTCGCGCGCCATGTTGCCTTCCTGCAAGCCGATGAAGATTTGTTCGGCACGGTCAACCAAGCCTGCGCTTTGGTAGTTTTGCGCAAGTTCGAACAACACCCGCGCGCGTTTTTCGTTGACGGTATCCGGCGAGTCGAGCAGGGCTTGGTGCATATTGATGGCTTTGTCGTTTTCGCCGCGCTGACGGTAGAGTTTGCCCAATGTCAGGTTGAGGTCGTAAGACTGCGGCTGCTGGTCGATGACTTCCGCCAGCTCGCGGGCAGCACGACCGCTGTTGCGGTCAACCAATGCGTCCAGACTTTTGTAAAAGCCGGCAGGTACGCTTTTCGCCTGTTTCAACACGGTTTTCATGTCGATGCGGGCGGCAAACCAGCCCATAGCAAAGAAGACGGGCAAAAGGGTAATGGGCAGCAGGATGACCCACAATTCGTTGTCCATGTGATTCCTTCTTTAAGGCTTGGGCGTTTGTACGGGTTGGTTGGCAGGGACGGTGGTTTGCGGTGCAGGTTGTTGCGGTACGGGGGTGACGAGGTCTTTTTCGCTCAAATGCGCGTGTTTTTTGACTTCGGCACGCAGGCGGTTGTTTTCGCTGCGCAGTGCCAAAAGTCTGCCGAACAGGGCAAACATCCCGAACACGATACCGATAACAAATGCGCCGAAGAGGACGACAATCAGCGGTAAGTCGGCTTTCTGACCGGGCAGATAGTGGAAGGCGACGCTGTCGGTATTGATGACGGCGAGCAGTAAAAACAATAATAAAATGATGACTTTGATAATGGTGTAAATCAGTTTCATGGATGTCTCCGGCGGTATGCCTGTCGGAAAGTTTTGAAAAGGTCGTCTGAAAATTCAATAGGCGGTCGATAGGGATTCTGTTTCCGAATCCGTTTGCCGCAGATGAGGCTTAGTTTAAACGATTTGGATTGTTTCGGATAGGATGTGCGGCAGTTTTCAGACGACCTCGGGCTTCATTATATATATGTAGTATACGGTAGGCATGATTGCTGACAATTTGTATCCATATTGGAATGGGTGGTTTTCCGTATTTCGTTATCAGGCAAGGGCTTGGGCAGAAGCCGATTTTGAAACGGGCATTCGGACTTGTCAAAACCATCCGTACAGGCGTATCTTTCAACTTTTAATATCTAAACAGAACCAAACAGAATAAGAAAGGCAATCATCATGAGCAGACCTGTACCCGCCGTATTCGGCAGCGTCTTCCACGCCCAAATGCCCGTTATCGCCTATAAGGACGGCAAATGGCAGTCAACCGAATGGCAAACTTCCTCAGACCTCACCCTCGCGCCCGGCGCGCACGCCCTGCATTACGGCAGCGAATGCTTTGAAGGCTTAAAAGCATTCCGTCAGGCAAACGGCAAAATCGTCTTGTTCCGCCCGACGGCAAACATCGCCCGTATGCAGCAAAGTGCAGACATTTTGCACCTGCCGCGCCCCGAAACCGAAGCCTATTTAAATGCCCTGATCGAATTGGTCAAACGCGCCGCCGATGAAATTCCCGATGCGCCTGCCGCGCTGTATCTGCGCCCGACATTAATCGGAACCGACCCCGTTATCGGCAAAGCCGGTTCGCCGTCCGAAACCGCGCTGCTTTATATCCTCGCTTCTCCGGTCGGCGACTATTTCAAAGCCGGTTCGCCCGTGAAAATTTTGGTTGAAACCGAACACATCCGCTGCGCACCGCACATGGGCCGCGTCAAATGCGGCGGCAACTACGCCTCCGCCATGCCTTGGGTACTGAAAGCAAAAGCCGAACACGGCGCAAACCAAGTCCTGTTCTGCCCGAACGGCGACGTACAGGAAACCGGCGCGTCCAACTTTATCCTGATTAAAGGCAACGAAATCATCACCAAGCCGTTGACCGACGAATTCCTCCACGGCGTAACCCGTGATTCCGTGTTGACTGTCGCCAAAGACATGGGCTACACCGTCAGCGAACGCAATTTTACCGTGGACGAACTCAAAGCCGCAGTCGAAGAGGGCGCGGAAGCGATTTTGACCGGTACAGCCGCCGTCATCTCGCCCGTTACTTCTTTCGTTATCGACGGCAAAGAAATCGAAGTCAAGAGCCAAGAACGCGGCTACGCCCTGCGCAAAGCCTTGACCGACATCCAATATGGTTTGGCGGAAGACAAACATGGCTGGTTGGTTGAAGTGTGCTGATTTGATTTTGTATTGATGTAATCGGTAGAAAGGTCGTCTGAAGAGGATAAAATGCTTTTCAGACGACCTTTTTTTATGGTTAATGGAAATAGAAAAATTCCTGCCAGCCATTATTTTTTTATCAGAGAAGTATGGCAGGTACAATGCTTTAATATTTTGGATTTCTGATGGCGGGGGTCGTCTGAACATACTGTTCGGATGATGGATTAATTTTAATCGGAAAGGTGTTTTTCTTGCCTTGCATCCATCATTGCAAAAGAGATAACGTTACATGGAAGAACCAAAAATACACCTACGACGCGATAAGCAGATTAGGCCGCATGACAAGCGGCGACATGCCCCGCCGTTTTGGCAGGCGGACAGGCCGTATCTGCACGAACACCATATTTCCGATGCGCGCTTCCGCAGGCTGGGCTATATCATGGCGATGTTGGCGGGTGCGATTAATGCGGGCGGTTTCTTTGCGTTTGCACGCTACACGTCGCACGTTACCGGCTCGATGTCGCTGCTGGCGGACGCTGTTTATCTGCGCGAATGGATAACGGCGGCGGTGGCTTTAATCAGCGTGTTGTGTTTTGTGGTCGGCGCGGCGCATTCGGGCTGGGTGGTTTTGTGGACGCAACAGAAGCGGTTTCGCGGCAGCTTTGGGTTTTCCATGTGGCTGGAAGCGGTTTATCTGCTGATATTCGGCTTGTTCGGACTGACGACTTCACAATGGAACATTGGAAGCGGTAATATGGTTTTCCCGTCTTTGGCGTTGTTTTTATTGTGTTTTATCATGGGAATGCACAATACGGTGATGACGCTTTTGTCCGGCGGTGCCATCCGTTCGACGCACATGACCGGCACGGCGACCGACTTGGGCATCGAGCTTTCGCGCGCGCTGTATTATTCGAAAAAACATCATCCGCGCCTGCCGCATGTGCATGTCAATAAGCCGAAGATGTGGCTTTTGGGTGGAATGATGTGGTCGTTTTTGTTGGGTGGGGTGATTGGTGCGTGGGGCTACCATCAGATAGGCCACCATTTTGCCTTGCCGGTCGCACTGGTGTTATTTGTGTTGGGCGCGGGATCGGTTGGTTACGATGTGCGTTTGAGGCTGAAATATATGTTAATAAGGTATGTCCGCAGCCGTTATGGGAAAGAATAGGTGTTGCAAACGCCTTGAGGAACCAAACTTCATTACGGCAATCTTACTGAATACGCAGAATAGAAAACCGGAATGTCAGTTTGCGGTCAGTTAGGTAATATCGGGTTAAGCGAGATTTACTACACCGCAATCTTGGCTATCATGCTGTTTCAATCTGTTTTGAAGGGTTTGCAGCCCGCCGAAACATCGTTGAAATACACCAAGCCGCTTTTCAGACGACCTTCTGTGTCGGAGCGGTATTTTTTGAAAGGACATCTCAATGAAATTCTTGAAGCTTTTGACCGTTGCCGCATTGGCCATTCCTTTGGCACTGACCGGCTGCGTAACCGACCCTGTAAGCGGACAACGCAACACCAGCAAAACCGCCATGTACGGCTTGGGCGGTGCGGCAGTGTGCGGCATCGTCGGCGCACTGACCCACGGCGGCAAAGGCGCGCGCAACTCCGCGTTGGCGTGTGGTGCGATTGGTGCGGGCGTCGGCGGCTACATGGACTATCAAGAGAAAAAACTGCGTGAAAACCTGAAAAACTCCAACATCGAAGTAGAACGCCAAGGCAACCAAATCAAGCTGGTGATGCCTGAAAACGTTACCTTCGCCACAGGCAGCGCAGCATTGAGCGATCACGCGCGCAACGCTCTGGCAACCGCCTCCGAAACGCTGGTGCAATACCCCGACACGACTTTGACGATTAACGGTCATACCGACAACACCGGCAACGATGCCATCAACGAGCCGCTGTCCCGCAACCGCGCGCTTGCCGTTGCCGACTACCTGCAATCGCGCGGCGTGAACGGCTCGCGTCTGACCACCGCCGGCTACGGTTCGCGCCATCCTATCGCGTCTAACGCCACTACCGAAGGCCGCGCCCAAAACCGCCGCGTCGAGATTTTGATCAATCCCGACCAAAACGCCATCAAAGCGGCGCAACAGCAAATGTAAGCTATCCGTCTCAGGATAAAGTTTAAAGGTCGTCTGAAATCAAATCAGGTTTCAGACGACCTTTTCATATGGAAGTAATGCGGGCCGGATGTCCGAATACCTCAGGGCAATTTGAGCTAGGGGGCAATGAATGCTGGAAACGCAGGAAACAAAAAAAGGAGGCAATCCCCCACAGGATTGCCCCAATACCTCAAATCAGAGATTTACGCTTCACAAACAATACAGGCTTTCGCCTGCGGCTTTACCTGCACGGCTCAACTCCGTGCGGGTAAACTTTTGTTCCGAGGGAGTGAAGCTCGGAACGTCCGCTGCAAATCAAAGGATTTGCTGCTGGAAACCGGAGTATCAAATCTGTCAGTGCGTCTGTAATTCGATGTAGCGAAATTTACTCGAAAAATTTGGGTTTGCCAAGTGTTTAACATTATTTTTATATGCTAAATTTATATTTATAATATTTCAAAAAATATAAATTATTTGAAATATAAAATCTTATATTTATATTTTTATTCTAAATAAGCATTTTTTTTACATAAATTCAGCATTATATTTTCATTAGTTTATTTGTTATAATTGATTCTTATGAAATGTTATTTTATAACAGTTTGATTTTAAATGAAATTAAATTTAACATATTAACTAAAATTTCGTATTGCTTTTATGTTTTTTGAGTTTGGTTTGATTTTTTTGTGGTATTTAGGGCTTGGTAGGGCTGAATATCTAAATTATCCAAAGAGTTAATGTGAGATATTCTCAATTTAAAATTTGTTACTATCGTTGTTAATTTTCGATTTAATAGAAATAATAAAAGCCCGCATATGACGGGCTTTGTTTTTTGATGTAACTGTATGTAATTCAATAAAATCCCTGTTCGCCTTCGGGGCGGGTTTTGAAGCGTTTGTGCAGCCAGAAATACTGTTCGGGATTTTCCCTTGCCCGTGCTTCGATAAAGTCGTTCATGCGCTGGGTGTCGGCTACAACGTCGTCTGAAGGGAAGTTTTCCCATGCCGGATAAAAGCGCAGCGTAACGGTGTTGTCGGCATTGCGCGTCGGAATGGCGGGGATGACCTTGGCTTTTGTCATGCCCGCGATGCGGCTCAAGCCTGAAATCGTGGCGGTGGGAATGCCGAAAAAGTTGACGAAGATGGAGTCGTTGCGGCCGAAATCTTGGTCGGGCAGGTAAAGGAAGGGGGCGTCGCTTTTGCGCAGTTGCTTGATAATCGCGCGCAGACCTTCGGTGCGGCCGATGAGGAATACGTTGTTGTAGCGGTGGCGGCCTTTGAGGATTTGCTCGTCCAGCGCTTTGTTTTTTTGGTGCGAATACATGCTGGTCAGTGGCACGTCCTGATTGAGGGTGTAAACCGCCATTTCAAATGCGGTGAAGTGCGGATAAAGCAGGATGACTTTTTCGCCCGCCGCGAGCGCGTTATCAAGATGGTGTTTGTCTTGATAATGCACGAGTTTGCGTAACCTGTCGGCAGGCGCGTACCAATACAGGCCGTATTCGAACATCAGCTTCGCCATGTGTTGAAAATGGCGTTTGAGCACGGCTTTGCGTTTGTCTTCGCTCCATTCAGGAAAACATTTTCTGAGGTTGGTTTTGCCGACTTTACGGCGCGGTTTGACGGCGTAATAGGCGAGGATGCCCACTGCGTCGGCGATTTTGTGTATGGCCTTGAAGGGCAGAAGCTGGATGAGGTAGAGGGGGAAAAAGGCGGCTTTCATGTCGTCTGTTAAGGAATGGGGCGGAAAAAAGGGAATTATAACGGAAAGGTTTGTTGTTCAGTCAGAGAGTAGGAGTCTGAGTAAACTTGTTTTGGCGAAACTCGCTACGCTCGTTTTCAGACGACCTTTTCACCATTGGAAGCGTCCCCGTTTGACTTTCATTGCTTTCGGGTTCAACTGTGCGGCAAGTCCGTGGTTTCGTAGGGCATGGGTCAGGGCGACGGCGAGGCCGTCGGCGGCATCGGATTGGGGCGTGCCGGAAAGGGAGAGCATTTGCACGACCATGTGCTGTACTTGTTTTTTCGCTGCCTTGCCTTTGCCGACGACGGCCTGTTTGACTTGCAAGGCAGTGTATTCGGATACGGGCAAGCCATGCATGACCAATGCTGCCAATGCCGCGCCGCGCGCCTGTCCGAGCATGAGTGTGGAGGCAGGATTGACGTTGACGAATACCTGCTCCACGGCGGCCTGTTGCGGCTGGTAAGTTCGGACGATTTCATCGATATGGCGTACGATGACGGCGATGCGTTCCGACAGCGGTGCGTCAGGGGGAGTTTTGATGCAGCCGGATGCGATGTAGAAATGCTCTCGGCCGCGGACGTCGATAACGCCGAATCCGGTTACGCGGCTGCCGGGGTCTATGCCTAGGATGCGGGTGGTTTGTGAAGCGGAAGTCATGATTATACTGTTGAAGCGGGGAAACCGGGATTATAGTGAAATCAATATGAAACGGATATGGGTCGCGATGTGTCTTTTCAGACGACGTTTTCACGATTTATGGTTTGTTTACGCAAGAGGGGCATATACTGGTTGGCCAAATTGGTTATCGCTATTCGGTTGTGTAGGAAATATTTGAAAGGAACGGAAAAGATGAAACCCTTGTATATTTTGGCTGCTGCTTTGACGGCTTTGCCTGTGTTGGCGACGGCAGAAGTCCGCCTCTATGGCGAAATCAAAAGCGGCGTCGAAGCGTCGCGCATCAAATTGGGAGGCAGTTCGGTATCACATAGCGATGTATATGATTCGGGCAGTTATATCGGTTTGCGCGGCTCGCTACCCATCGGTAGTGGGAATAATGTGTTGTTTCAGGCAGAACAGGATACGCCGGTAGGTTCGCGCAACCTGTCGCGCACGGTTTGGCATAGTCCTTCCCCCCATGCGGGCAATATGGGATACGATGCGGCAGGACAGTTTGGGAAATATTGAATTTTTTGTCGTTTGTGTAATGAAAAAGTCGTCTGAAAACAGATTTGCGGGTTTCAGACGACCTTTGCCTTTTTGTTTAAGTTTCTTTGTTTAAACCCAGCTTTTCAGCGATTTTGTTCCACACGGCTTCCAGCGGAATGGCCTTGAGCAGGCGTGTGTTGTCGGATGTGTTGATACTGTCGGGGTGGGGTAGGTCGCCGAAATCGCCTGCCCAAATAACCTCGGCATTGTCGGAATAGGGATGCCATCTGTCCAGCCATGAGGGGCCAAACAGGGCGATTTGCGGCTTGTCCAGCGCGGCGGCGATGTGCATGGGCGCGGAATCTACGCCGATGAAGAGTTTGCAGCCGTCGATGGCGGCAGCCAGTTCGCGCAGGTTGAGGTTGCCCGACAGTGTCCATAGTTTTCCGCCTTCGGGAATTTTGACGCGTTCTAAAACCGCATCGATCATTTGTTGTTCGGTTGCTGAGGGTGCGGCGGTTAAAACGACGTTTTGACCGTGGTTGAGTAGTAATTGAACGATGGCGGCGTTTTTGCCGTCTTCCCAGCATTTGAATTCCCAACGTGCGCCCGGATGGAATAACACATAATCTTCCCCATTCCAGCCTTGTTTTTTCAGCTTGCTTTGCAAATTCGAGCGGGCATCTTCGCCGATTGCCATTATCACTTTTACCGGCTGCGTTTCCTCAGGCCGGATAAGCGGCGGCAAAACGTTCATATGGTATTCGGTAATGTGGCAGCCGCATCCGGCTTCGGGGTTGAGGAAGTCGTGGCACCAACGCCAGAAAAAGTGGTCGCGTTTGATATGGCTGATGCCGACGCTGCATTGTGCGCAGAATTTGGCGAGTATTGCCGCACGCCATTGGTCGGACAGGTTGAACGCCCAGTCGTACTCGCGCTTTTTCAGGCGCGAAGATAGCTTTTTCTCTTCGGATAGCTGGGTTTTCAACCCCTGCTTTTTCCAGGAGCGGTCTATGGTGAAGATTTCGGCAATTTCGGGATTGTCGCTGATGATGTCGGTGGTTTCCTGGTAAACCAGCATATCGATTTCGCAATCGGGAAAGCGGGTCTTGAGGGCGTGGACGACGGGCGTCGCTAACAGGACGTCGCCGTGGTGGCGCAGCTTGATGACTAAAATACGTTTCGGTTGGGCCAGGGACATAGTTTGCTTTCGGCGGATGGATTTCTGTCTGCCTATTGTAAAACGAAACGGCACAATGGCGAACTGCCTTTTTATGGTCTGACGGATGGTGCGCGAGGCAGTATCATTGCCGATATGCGTTTGCCTTTCGGATACGATAGAATGCGGACAATTAATCCCTAAAATAGCGGGCGTGCCGTTTTCAGACGACCTTTGTCCCGTGTACCTGCCATGAATACACTCAAACACATCGTCCTTATCGGTGTCGGGCTGATCGGCGGCTCGTTCGTGTTGGACTTGAAACGGCTCGGATTGGTCGATACGGTAACCGGCATCGATTTGGATCGCGACAACCTTGACCGTGCGCTTGAACGGCGCGTCATCGATCGTGCCTACACACAAATCGACGCTTTGAGTATGCACGAAGCGGATTTGGCCGTTATCGCTACGCCTGTTTCCACATTTCCAGACATTTGCCGCACCGTCCGACCTTATTTGAACGCGCATACCGTGGTTACCGATGTGGGCAGTACCAAACAATCTGCCGTTCAGGCTTTCCGCAGCGTCCTGCCCGAACATTTGTCCCGTTGCATCGCAGCCCATCCGATTGCAGGCTCTGACAGGAGCGGCGCGCTTTCCGCACAGTTCGGATTGTTTCAGGACAGGAAGCTGGTGATCACGCCGCACGGGGAAGAAGATGAACAGGCCGCCGGCCTGGTTGAAAACTTGTGGCGGGCAGTCGGGGCGCAGACTTTCCGTATGAGCGCGGAAGAACACGATGCCGTTTTTGCCGCCGTTTCCCATATGCCGCATCTTGCCGCCTTCGCCTATGTCCACCAAATCGCCGATCATCCCGACGGTCGGCGCTACCTCGAATTTGCCGCGACGGGCTTCCGTGATTTTACGCGCATCGCATCCAGTCATCCCGCTGTATGGACGGACATCTGCCTTGCCAATAAAAACAGCCTGTTGGATTTGATTGGCGGCCTGCGTACCCAGTTGTCCGAACTCGAACGCATCCTGTCCGAAGAAGACCGCGCCGCCCTTTACCGCTATTTTGCCTCTGCCAAACAAACCCGCGATGAATGGCTGGAGCAGCAATAGTAGGTTTGAAAGAGGCAGTTTCAGACGACCTCCGTATGAATAGATAATTAAACCGGGTCGTCTGAAAACAAAGCTTCGTCAAAACCCTTTATCCGAACAGGACAACTCTTGCTATAATTGCCCGATAGACACAATAAGCCCGCAAAGACACACCATGAGCCACACTCCGTTATTAGACACCATCCATCTGCCGCAGGATTTGCGCAGGCTGGATAAAAGCTTGCTGCCGCAGGTTGCCGCCGAATTGCGGGCATTCCTACTCGAATCCGTCGGTCAAACCGGCGGTCATTTCGCCAGCAACTTGGGCGCGGTCGAGCTGACGGTGGCTCTGCACTACGTTTATCACACGCCTGAAGACAAGTTGGTTTGGGACGTCGGTCATCAAAGTTATCCGCACAAAATCCTCACCGGCCGTAAAAACCAGATGCACACCATGCGCCGTTATGGCGGCTTGGCGGGTTTCCCCAAGCGCAGCGAATCCGAATACGACGCGTTTGGTGTGGGGCATTCCTCCACCTCCATCGGCGCGGCTTTGGGCATGGCGGCGGCAGACAAGCTCTTGGGCAGCGACCGCCGCAGCGTCGCCATTATCGGCGACGGCGCGATGACGGCGGGTCAGGCGTTTGAAGCCTTGAACTGCGCGGGCGACATGGACGTGAACCTGCTGGTCATCCTCAACGACAACGAAATGTCGATTTCCCCCAACGTCGGCGCGTTGCCGAAATACCTCGCCAGCAACGTTGTGCGCGATATGCGCGGCGTATTGAGCACCATCAAGGCGCAATCGAGCAAGGTTTTGGACAAGCTGCCCGGCGCGATGGAGCTTGCCCAAAAAGTCGAGCACAAAATCAAAACGCTGGCGGGCGAAGCCGAACATGCCAAGCAGTCGCTGTCTTTGTTTGAAAACTTCGGTTTCCGCTACACCGGCCCCGTGGACGGTCATAACGTCGAGCATCTAGTTGACGTATTAAAAGATTTGCGCGGCCGCAAAGGCCCGCAACTGCTGCACGTCATCACCAAAAAGGGCAACGGCTACAAACTCGCCGAAAACGACCCCGTCAAATACCACGCCGTCGCCAACCTGCCCAAAGACGTTTCAGACGACCTCAAAACCGCAACGTCGTCTGAAAAAGAAAACAAGCCCGCCGCCAAACCGACCTATACGCAAGTGTTCGGCAAATGGCTGTGCGACCAGGCGGCGGCAGATTCCCGATTGGCGGCGATTACCCCCGCCATGCGCGAGGGCAGCGGACTGGTTGAATTCGAACAACAATTCCCCGACCGCTATTTCGATGTCGGCATCGCCGAGCAGCACGCCGTTACCTTTGCCGGCGGTTTGGCTTGCGAAGGTATGAAGCCCGTCGTTGCCATTTATTCTACCTTCCTCCAGCGCGCCTACGACCAACTGGTGCACGACATCGCCCTGCAAAACCTGCCCGTTTTGTTTGCCGTTGACCGCGCGGGCATCGTCGGCGCGGACGGCCCGACCCATGCCGGTTTGTACGATTTGAGCTTCTTGCGCTGCGTGCCGAATATGATTGTTGCCGCACCGAGCGATGAAAACGAATGCCGCCTGCTGCTTTCGACCTGCTATCAGGCAAACGCCCCCGCCGCCGTCCGTTATCCGCGCGGTACGGGTACTGGCACGCCCGTTTCAGACGACCTTGAAACCGTAGCCATCGGCAAAGGCATCATCCGCCGCCAAGGTGAGAAAACCGCATTCATCGCCTTCGGCAGCATGGTTGCCCCCGCATTGACGGTTGCCGAAAAACTGAACGCCACCGTCGCCGATATGCGCTTCGTCAAACCGATAGACGAGGAACTCATCGTCCGCCTCGCCCAAAGCCACGACTACATCGTTACCGCCGAAGAAAACGCCGAACAAGGCGGCGCAGGCAGCGCGGTGCTGGAAGTGTTGGCGAAACACGGCATCTGCAAACCCGTTCTGCTTTTGGGTGTTGCCGACACCGTAACCGAACACGGCGACCCGAAAAAACTTTTGGACGATTTGGGCTTGAGTGCCGACGCGATGGAAAAACGCATACGCGGATGGCTGCCGTCGGCTTGAGTTGAAATTGCGATGAAATAACGTCGCCTGTGGCAAGCAATGAATAAAGGTCGTCTGAAAACGGATTTTCAGACGACCTTTGCCATGTTTTCGATACGGTTTATTTATCGACGCATTGCGTGTGGACGGAAATGACGGCTGATGATGTGTGCCGTATCAAAAAAGCCTATGCCGTTGTTTCAAATTACACAGATAATGGGTACAGGTATTTTCTTTGGACATACCGTGAATCTTTTTTCAGACGACCTGTCGGCAGGCCGTCTGAACACGCAGATAGGGACTGACATGCAAAAAAACATCCGCGCCGCCGCCGTGCAAATGATTTCGTCCACCGACCCCGATGCCAACATCGACACCATGAAACGCCTCGTACGCCAAGCAGCCGAACAAGGCGCGGATTGGGTGTTGCTGCCTGAATATTGGCCGCTGATGGGGCGCAAGGATACTGACAAACTGGCTTTTGCCGAACCTTTAGTCGGCGGCAATTTTAGCGAAACCCGCAGCGCTCGTTTTAGCGAAACCCGCAGCGCTCGTTTTCAGACGATCTTGAGCGAGACATCGGCGGAATGCGGCGTGGTGCTGTTCGGCGGCACGATTCCGCTGGAAAGCCCCGATGCGGGCAAAGTGATGAACACGATGTTGGTGTACGACCGCGACGGCACGCAAATCGGGCTGTATCACAAAATGCACCTGTTCGGTTTCTCAGGCTTGGGCGAGCGCTATGCCGAGGCGGACACCATCAGCGCAGGCGGTGATGTGCCGAAATTGACCGCCGACGGCGTGCCGCTTGCCGCCGGAGTGTGCTACGACTTGCGCTTTCCCGAGTTTTTCCGCGCCCAGCAGCCGTTTGACGTTTTGCTGCTGCCCGCCGCTTTTACTTACACGACAGGCAAAGCGCATTGGGAATTGTTGCTGCGCGTCCGCGCGGTGGAAAATCAATGCTACGTCATCGCTTCGGCGCAAGGCGGCGAACACGAAAGCGGCAGGCGAACGTTCGGTCATAGCATGATTATCGATCCGTGGGGCGAAATCTTGGACGTATTGCCCGAAGGCGAGGGCATCGTCATCTCCGATTTGGACGCTGCAAGGCTGCAAAGCGTGCGCACCAGACTGCCCGCTTTGAAGCACAGGTTGTTATGAAGATGATTAAAGCGGAATTCAAGCTTGCTGATCTAGCATGACTGTTTGATTGCTCAGCTAAAAAAGGTCGTCTGAAAACGGTTTCCATTCGTTGGAACGGTATTTTCAGACGACCTTTGCATTTGGCTAAACGGATAGCGTGTTATGCCAGACCGTTTTGTTGCGCGTCTTGCAGGCGGGCTTCGAAGTTGCTCAGATTGACGCCTGCTTGTTGTGCGGCAGCGACGACTTCGGCGACGCTTGCACCGTTTTGCACCTGATGATAGCCCCAGAGCAGGGAGCAGCGGGTGCCGGTGCGGCAGTAGGCGAGGACGGGTTGGGGAGCGCTTTTGAGCAGGTTTTGGAAGGCGGCGACATCGGCGGCGTTGATGGCGGGCGCGACGACGGGCTGATGATGGTGTTCGCGGATGCCTGCGGCTTCAAGCCAGCTTTCGACTTGTTTGAACGTAACTTGGTTTTCTTCTTCGCCGTCGGGACGGTTGCAGATGACGGTTTGGATGCCGAGTTTGGCGGCTTCTTGAACGTCGGCTTCGGTCAGTTGCGGGGCGATATAGAGGTTGTCGGCAAGTTTTTGGATAGACATGGGTTTTCCTTTCTGTAAGTGGATTTTCAGACGACCTTAATCTGGTATTTGAGGTCGTCTGAAAATCAGGCTCGGTCATTATAAAGCCAGTTTTCAAATAATTCGCGGTCGGTGATGTAGAGGACGGCGGTGTCGGCTTCGGCGGCTTGGACGGTGATGTCGGCGACGTACAGGATGCCGGTGCGGAAGTAGTGGAGGCGGGCGGTGTAGCCGATGGGAAGTTGCGCCCACTGTGCGGCAAGGTCGGTACAGGCGTAGCCGTCGATGGCGATGATTTTATCCTGCGGGCAGAGGGCGGCGTTTTCTGCGCTGCCGCCGTTGAAGACGTGGGTCAGGGTGGCGTGGTCGCTGTTTTGTTTGAACCTTGCACCGAAGTCGGACGCTGGGGCGGGCGTTTCGGTTGGCGGTTCAGGCAGAAATGCGCCGCCGTGGCCGCGCGGCTGTGCCTGCCATTGCAGTCCGATGCCTATGGTGGCGAGGAGTTCGGCAAGGGGCAGGTCGGCGGTGGAGTAGAGGGTCGTCTGAAAAAAGTCTTCGAGGTCTAGACCGGTAAACGCTTGGCAACGGGCTTGCCATTGTTTTTCGGGGATGCCTTGTCGGGTGGCCAGCCAATCGCGATAGTGTTGCTGCATGACGCTGTCGAGGGTGTGTTGCCCGCTGCTTTTGCTGCGGATGGCGAGGTCGAGGCAGAGGGCGGCAAGTGCGCCTTTTTGGTAATAGCTGACGATGGCGTTGGGGCTGTTTTCGTCTTGTTTGTAGAATTTGTTCCAAGCGGTGAAGCTGGATTCGACTAGGCTTTGTTTCAGACGACCTTTGGTTTGCTGAACGCGGGTGATGCTTTGGGCGAGCAGGCGCAGGTAGGCTTCGGGGGCGATGGTGCGGCTTCGGGCGAGGAAGAGATCGTCGTAGTAGGAGGTGATGCCTTCAAACGCCCAGAGCTGCTCGGTGTAGTTTTCGCGGTCAAGGTCGTAGGGGGCGAAGGCGGCGGGTTTGATGGATTTGACATTCCAAGCGTGGAAGTATTCGTGTGAGAACAGTCCGAGCAGTTGGGTGTAGGCGTCGTTGGCCTCGGTCATGCCGTGCGGTGGCAGGCTGTGGCGGTCGGCGAGCAGAGCGGTGCTGCTGATGTGTTCAAGTCCGCCGTAGATGTTGTCGCCGACGTGGAGCAGAAAGAGGTAATGCGTGAACGGGGCAGGGGAGGGGAACATTGCCAGTTCGGTTTCGCAGATTTTGCGAATGTCTGACACGAGACGGTTGCGGTCGAAATCGGGATAGTGGCCGCTTAAGGCGATGCGGTGCGGGATGCCGCCGGCTTCAAAATCGAGAAATTCGATGTTGCCCAGTTCGACAGGGTGGTCGATTAAGTCGTGGTAGGAGGTCGTCTGAAAGCTATGGACGTTGGTTTGGGGTAGGGTGGTGGCAATCCGCCATGTTTTTGGCAGTGTCGGGAATTCGATTTGGTGTGTGCTGTTTTCGTGTCCGTTCACCTGCAAAAAGAGGCATGCACCGTCAAAGAACCCGCGTTCGGCAGTCAAAAACGAGCCGCGGACAGACAAGTCGTAGGCGTAAACGGTGTAGTAAATTTCCCACTCGCCGGACTGTGGGGCAGTGCGCCATCGGTTTTTTTTGACTTGGGTCAGATGGGCATATTCGCCGTTGCAAAAGGCGCGGATGGTGGTGATGTGGCGCGAGAAATCGCGTATCAGATAGCTGCCGGGAACCCAGTTCGGCAGGCTGATTTCTGTTTCCAAATCATGTTCTTGTCGGAAGATTAGGCGGATGTGCCACTCGTGGGCGAGCGGATTAGGGGTGATTTTGTAATTAATCATGGCTATTGATTTATTTGTTAAATTTTATGAATATAGAAGTCAAGTTATGCAATTTAATTTATATCAATAAAGCCTCATTCAAAAGGGAGGCTTGAAAAAATAAAGTAGCACTATTGGGAGGGTTTTAAAATAATATTATGATTATAAAGTAAAAAATATAAAAAATCGATGGTGTGGCCATATGGTGTGAAATGTAATTCCGCTTGGCTAGGCTTGTCTTATATGTTAAATTTAGAAAAATTTAAACTTAGCCCTTATTGCGTTTTTTCAAAACGCATACGGCAAAGTGAGATAAAAAATTTTTATTCCCATAATTCATGGAGACTCTCATGGACACACAAACTTATAACTACAAAGTGGTGCGCCAGTTCGCCATCATGACCGTAGTTTGGGGCATTGTGGGCATGTTGGTCGGCGTCATTGTCGCCGCCCAATTGTTTGCCCCCGCCCTCGATTTATCAGATGTCGGCCCCTGGTTCCACTTCGGCCGTCTGCGTCCGTTGCACACCAACGCGGTGATTTTTGCGTTCGGCGGTTGCGGTCTGATGGGTACATCATACTACGTTGTTCAACGTACCTGTAATGCACGCTTGTTTGGCGGTTGGCTGCCGGCATTTACCTTCTGGGGCTGGCAGGCAGTTATCGTTGGCGCAGTCGTCAGCCTGCCTTTGGGTTATACCCAAGCTAAAGAGTATGCTGAATTGGAATGGCCTATCGACATCCTGATCGCTTTGGTTTGGATTGCTTACGCCATCGTATTCTTCGGTACGATTGCTAAACGTAAAATCAAACATATCTACGTTGCCAACTGGTTCTACGGCGGTTTCATTTTGGCTGTCGCACTGTTGCACATCGTCAATAACATCAGCATCCCTGCCGGTCTGATGAAATCTTACCCCGTTTACGCCGGTGCAATCGATGCGATGGTTCAATGGTGGTACGGTCATAACGCGGTGGGCTTTTTCCTGACTGCGGGCTTCTTGGGTATGATGTACTACTTCGTACCGAAACAAGCAGGCCGTCCGGTTTATTCTTACCGCCTGTCCGTCGTCCACTTCTGGGCTTTGATTTTTACCTATATGTGGGCAGGTTCTCACCACTTGCACTATACCGCTCTGCCTGACTGGACCCAGTCCTTGGGTATGGTGTTGTCCCTGATTTTGTTCGCACCTTCTTGGGGCGGTATGATCAACGGTATCATGACCTTGTCCGGCGCATGGGACAAACTGCGTACCGACCCTATCTTGAAATTCTTGATCGTTTCACTGTCCTTCTACGGTATGTCCACCTTTGAAGGTCCGATGATGTCTATCAAAACCGTCAATGCTTTGAGCCACTACACTGACTGGACCGTTGCACACGTTCATGCCGGCGCATTGGGCTGGGTGGGCTTCGTGACCATTGGTTCTGTGTACTACATGATTCCGCGTCTATTCGGTAAAAATGAAATGTACAGCACCAAATTGGTAGAAGCGCACTTCTGGATTGCGACCATCGGCGTGGTTCTGTATATCGCCTCCATGTGGATTGCCGGTGTATTGCAAGGTCTGATGTGGGGGTCTTTGAATGCTGACGGTACTTTGACTTATTCGTTTGTAGAGTCAGTTAAACGCACCATGCCTTACTACATGATTCGTTTCACCGGCGGCCTGCTGTACCTGAGCGGTATGTGTATCATGGCATACAACGTTTACCGTACGGCCATCAGTGGCAAAGCGGTTGATGCCGAGATTCCCGCGGTGTCTCAAACCCAGCACCACTAAAAACATAAGAAAAGGCTACCAAAATGAAATTACAACAATTAGCTGAAGAAAAAGTCGGCGTCCTGATTGTATTTACCCTGCTTGTAGTCAGCGTAGGTCTGTTGATTGAAGCCGTGCCGCTGTTCTTTACTAAGGCAGTCACCCAGCCTATTGAAGGTGTGAAACCTTATAACGCTTTGCAAGTGGCTGGTCGCGACATCTATATCCGTGAGGGTTGTTACAACTGTCACTCTCAAATGATTCGTCCGTTCCGTGCAGAAACCGAACGTTACGGTCACTACTCCGTTGCCGGTGAGTCTGTCTATGACCATCCGTTCCAATGGGGTTCCAAACGTACCGGTCCGGACTTGGCTCGCGTGGGCGGCCGCTATTCCGACGAATGGCACCGCATCCACCTGCTGAATCCGCGCGACGTTGTGCCGGAGTCCAATATGCCTGCTTTCCCATGGCTTGCCCGCAACAAAGTTGATGCCGAAGCAACCGTGGCGCATATGAAAGCCCTGCGTAAAGTCGGTACGCCTTACAGTGATGAAGAGATTGCCAAAGCTCCTGAAGCTTTGGCAGACAAATCAGAGCTGGATGCGGTGATTGCATACCTGCAAGGCTTAGGCTTGGCATTGAAAAACGTAAGGTAACATCATGGACGCAAACTGGGCTCGCTCGCTCTTCACTGTTTGGGTTTTTATCAGCTTCATCTTAGTGCTTTATATTGTTTTTAATCGACGTAATAAAAAGAACTACGATGATGCTGCCAACAGTATTTTCGAAAATGATGATAAAGAGTCGTCTGAAAAAGACGGGCGATAACAGTTTAGTCCGTGATCACGGAGCAAAAGAATGAACACAACATCCCAATTTACCAGCAATTTCTGGAATATATACATTGCAGTTATTGTCGTGCTCAGCTTTATCGGCTTGGCATGGCTGCTGCTTTCCCAAAACGTTGTGAAGCGTCCTAAAAAGGGCGAAGAAGTCAAAACGACAGGTCATGAATGGGACGGTATTGAAGAATACAACAACCCGCTGCCGCGTTGGTGGTTTTGGCTGTATGTCTGTACTTGGCTGTTCGGTATCGGCTACCTGGTCATGTATCCGGGTTTGGGCGATTATAAAGGACAGTGGAAATGGAGCAGCAAGGGACAATACGAGAAAGAAATGGCTAAAGCCGATCAAGAGTACGGCAAAGTTTATGCCAAATTTGCCAAAATGCCGATTGAGAAAGTGGCAAAAGATCCTGAAGCACGCGCCATCGGTCAAAACCTCTTCAATACCTACTGTATCCAATGTCACGGTTCTGATGCCAAAGGTTCTAAAGGTTTCCCGAATTTGACCGACAGCGATTGGCTGTGGGGCGGCGAACCTGAGAAAATCCATGAGACCATTGAAAAAGGCCGTACGGCACAAATGGCTGCATGGGGTCCTGCACTGGGTGAAGAGCGCGTAAAAGATGTGGCAAACTATGTCATGTCCTTGTCCAAACCTAAAGATCAATACGATGAAGAACGCGCTGCCCGCGGTAAAGCATTGTTCAGCGGTCCTCCCGCAAACTGCTTTACTTGTCACGGCGATAAAGGTCAAGGTATTCAAGGCTTGGGTCCGAACCTAACCGACGACGTATGGTTGTGGGGCGGTACTCAAAAATCGATTATCGAAACCATCACCAACGGTCGACACAGCCAGATGCCTGCTTGGGGTCATTTCTTGGATAAAGACAAACTCCACATCATGACTGCGTATGTATGGGGTCTGTCTAACAAAGACGGCAAAGCACCGGTGAAAAAAGCTGAACCTGCTCCGGCACCTGCTTCTACCGCTGCATCATCTACTGCCGCTTCATCTGCTTCCGCTCCGGCTCAAGCTGAAAAAGCTGCTTCAGCAACTGATGCAAAAGCACCTGCTGCTTCTGAAGCCAAACCTGCAGAAAAAGCAGACGCTTCATCTGCCAAAGTAGACGGTAAAGCTGTTTTTGAAGCCAACTGCAAAATGTGTCACGGCGGCACCATCCCCGGTGCTCCAGGCATAGGCAAGAAAGACGATTGGGCTCCGCGTATCAAACAAGGTAAAGATACCCTGCACAAACACGCGATTGAGGGCTTCAACTCCATGCCGGCAAAAGGCGGTAACTCAAGCCTGAGCGATGACGAAGTCAAAGCTGCGGTTGACTATATGGCCAACCAATCCGGCGCCAAATTCTAAATCGTAGAAATTAAAACGCACCTTTTAATAAGGTGCGTTTTTTTATGGTTAAACCATCTGTTTTCATAGCAGCAATTTAATTTCTGTCTTTATCTTAAATGTGTATGAAATAGAGGGAACAGCTTATGGTTTGCTATGGGTCGCAAAGTAACTAATGAAACTAGTGAGACATATTAGGGATAATGTCCTGCACCCAAAATACAGGATTTTTCTGCCCCTGTCGCATGGTGTGGACTGCTTGGAATTTTATTCATCCAACAAGAGGCAAGCCAGCCGAAGGCAGCGGCTTCGACCCATTGCGGATCAAGGTTGAGTGCTGCTGTACTATGTAATTTCGTGGTAGAGGAAAAAAGTTGGTGCAAATCTTCCATTAAAACGAGATTGCGAATACCGCCTCCACAAACATAAAGATTGCAAACATCAGGAGCGGCTGAGATGGTCGCATCATAAATCGTTTGGGCAGTAAACTTGAGTAACGTTCGCAAAATGTCTTCCGGTTTTTCGCCACCTTTCAGACGACCTTTCAACCAATCTAATGAAAATAATTCACGCCCGGTACTTTTGGGGTATGGGGAGGAAAAATATGGGTGCTCGAGCAGGCGGGTTAGTAGATCGGGTAAAACGGTTCCTGTTGCCGCAATCAAGCCGTCTTTGTCATAAGGACGTTGCCAAATGGCTTGCATCCATGCGTCAGACAGCATATTGCCCGGTCCGGTATCAAAGCCGAATGCCGGAGAGGAATTTGGCAGGACGCTGATGTTGGAAATACCACCAATATTCAAAACAACGCGTGTCTCGGAGTCGCTTTGGAACAAGGCTTGATGGAATGCGGGGACAAGAGGTGCACCTTGTCCGCCTGCCGCTAAATCCCTGCTGCGGAAATTGCCGATGGTAAAGATACCGGTCAGATGTGCCAAAAGCGGTAGATCGGCAAGTTGTATGCTGTATCCTGCTTCGGGGGCATGGCGGACAGTCTGTCCGTGGCAGCCAACGGCGGCAATATCGTGGGCTTGCAGGTTGGTTTGTTTTAGCAGTAAAGAAACCGTATCTGCGTAAAGGCAGCTTAGTTTTTGAGATAGCAGCATACTGCGGTGCAGTTCATTATTGCCGATATTTTGCAAATCCAGCAATTCATGCCTAAGGTCGTCTGAATAGGGGATGAATGCGTGGGAGACAGCTTCACGCCATCGATCGCCTTCTATGCGGATTAAAACTGCGTCCGCACCATCCATACTGGTGCCGGACATAATGCCGATATAGTTTCGGATATTCATAAAATTGTGATTTTGAAGTAGGCAAAAAGAAACATTGTAACGCTGTTTTAGGTTTTATTCGGATTCAGGAGTAGAGGCGATAAAGAAATATTTCAAGAAAGATTGTAAAAAGGTTACAATTAGACAGAGATTCCGAATCTGCAAACTTTCGTATTTCCAAAGGAAAACTTCCATGGCTCAAACTCAACCGAGTGCGAACTTGAAGCTTATTAACGTCGCTTTTGCCGCTATGCTGGTAGGCATGGTCGGCTATTTTATTTATTGGGGTCTGGGATATACCCATTACAACAATCCTATACTTTTCATCATTGCTACGATGTTCGGCGTATTTATGGCATTTAACGTTGGTGGCAACGATATTGCCAACTCGTTCGGAACCAGTGTCGGCTCCGGCACGCTGACCATCCCGCAGGCACTCTTGATTGCCGCTGTATTTGAAGTCAGCGGAGCCGTTATCGCGGGCGGTGAGGTTACAGATACCATTCGTAAAGGTATCGTAGATTTAAACGGGTTGGATTTGCAACCCATGCAATTCGTCTTCATTATGATGTCCGCGCTTTTGGCAGCGGCATTATGGCTTTTGTTCGCTTCTCGCAAGGGACTGCCGGTGTCGACTACCCACGCCATTATCGGTGGTATTGTCGGTAGTGCTTTGTGTATGGCGTTTATGCATAAAATTGATGCGGGTACGCTTATCCAATGGGGCAAGCTTGGAGAGATTGCCCTTTCATGGGTACTGTCGCCAATGTTGGGCGGATTGGTTTCCTACCTCGTTTTCTCCCGTATTAAGAAAAATGTATTAGATTACAACGATTGGGCAGAAGGAACTCTCAAAACCATCAAACAGGAAAAGAAAGCATACAAAGAGCAACATCGTCTTTTCTTTGAAGCTCTGAACGAAGCTGAAAAAGTCGAATACGCTACCAAAGTAGCACACGATGCGCAGATTTACGATGAACCTGATTTCGAACCTTCTGAATTACAGTCTGACTATTATCGCGGGTTATATGAATTAGATAATCGTAAAAACGATATTGATTCCTATAAAGCACTTCATTCTTGGGTTCCCTTTATCGGCTCGATAGGGGGTATGATGATTGCAGCGATGCTGATTTTCAAAGGATTGAACAATCTGCATTTGGGCATGAGTAATGTCAACAGTTTTCTGATTATCTTTATGGTCGGCGCGGCAATTTGGATGGCGACGTTTGTATTTGCCAAAAGCATTAAGCGCAAAGATCTTGATAAATCTACTTTTCAAATATTTTCTTGGATGCAGGTCTTTACTGCCTGTGGTTTTGCATTCAGCCATGGAGCGAACGATATTGCCAACGCCATCGGGCCGTTTGCCGCCATTATGGATGCATTGCGTACTAACAGTATTACCGCGCAAAACGCTGTCCCGCCTATCGCTATGCTGACCTTCGGCATCGCACTGATTGTCGGATTATGGTTTGTCGGTAAAGAGGTTATCAAAACCGTCGGAACCAGCTTGGCGGAAATGCACCCTGCTTCCGGTTTTGCTGCCGAACTTTCCGCTGCAGCCGTCGTTATGGCAGCATCCCTCATGGGTTTGCCCGTATCGAGTACCCATATTTTGGTTGGCGCGGTTTTAGGTATCGGTTTGGTTAATCGCAATGCTAACTGGAAACTGATGAAACCGATTGGTTTGGCTTGGGTGATTACATTGCCCGCAGCTGCAGTGTTGTCCGTGATCTCTTATTTGGTGCTGCAGGCGGTTTTCTAACTGTCTCAAAAGTAGAAAGATCGTCTGAAAAATAATTTCAGTTTTAAACCGGTCTCCAAATATTGGATAATCATAAAAACTTATTCAGACGCCTTGTGTAAGCTGAGTTCTACGTGCGACAGAACTCAGCTTTTCAATGTCAAACTGCACCGCACCTGGTTGTAGTAGTCCATACAATCATCTATCTACTTCATCAATCGTGTCACTTTTTTCGGTTCCAACCCACTATTGCGGCAATGCGCCTTTGTCCGTAGCGCCCTTTATGCTGTTCATAGATTTCGGCGATAGGGCTTCGTCGGGTTCGAGCCAGTCTTGAGGGTGGCATTAAAAGCTGCTTTTAGGTGTAGGAAAACGTTGCGTTGTTTACAACACAGATTGAGAAAAATAAGCCTGCAAGACCTCAAACAGCGTATTGCCGTTCAAACTGCGGTGCGGCTTCACAGTGTTATAGAAATTAACAAAGCGGCAC
>ERZ773062.423-NODE-423-length-23246-cov-29.692553_pt1 | contig 23246 bp, 24 predicted proteins | sample MGYA00580626_ERZ773062 | MGnify/ENA primary metagenome ERZ773062 (study PRJEB29015, sample SAMEA2738003) | human oral metagenome | biome: human oral; feature: human-associated habitat; material: dental | place: China | collected 2058 ...
GCCTTGAGCGCCGGCGTCTTGGACGCGGAGCGCTTCGTCGAGCGGCCCTTGCGGACCAGCTGCTGAATGGTAGGCACTACTGATTCTCCATGGGGACGTGAGTCTGTATCTGGCTGCTGCCTGCGTGCCGGGCCGCTCCCCCATTGGTGGCTCGACGGCGCACGTCACCGCGGAGAGGGCCGGCCCGCCGGGATCGGGGCGAACCCGATGACGACGTCCGGAGCCCCGCAGTCAGGGGCCCGTCGGTTCCCGCCGCGGCAGACCCGCGTCACGATGTCGCGCTTGAGCCGAGCAGGCCTGAGGCCTGGACGAAGCCGACGTCGCTGGGAACGGAATGGAGATGCGGTGACCCGTCTGCGGGCACCGTCGGCCAGGCTACCCGTTCGCCGCATCAGGGCGCCAGGGCAGAGGGAGAGGTGAGGGCGTGGTGCTGGACACGCCGAATTCGAACCGTACCGCTGACCTCACCCCACGACGATGGGGCGAACGCCCCTGACATCACTCAGGCCCCTCCCCCTACCATCGTTGGGTATGAGTACGACGACTCCCACCTGGTCCACCGATCCGGTAGGCACGCTTCCCCGCCTCACCGTGGACGGGCAGGATACCGGGCTGGCGCTGTGGACCGCACGTACCCGGCGCGAGCGCAACATCGGCTTGCTGGGTACCGACTCGATCGACGGAGCCCTGTGGATCACTCGTTGCAACTGGGTGCACTGCTTCCGCATGCGTCACACGATCGACGTCGTCTACGTGGGGCGCCGTGGGAGGGTCATCGCGGTGACGACGATGCCGCCGAACCGGATGGGCATACCGCGACTGTTCGCACGGGCCGTCGTCGAGATGCGACAGGGAGACGCTTCTCGCCTGGGAATCCGTAGGGGGAGCATTCTGGCGCCATCCCCTGCCGAGCCACACCCACAGCCCGATCCCGGTTCAGCAGGAGTCCAGAGCAAGGCGCTCGGCTTGATTCACTGAAAGGCCCCGTATGTCTCCCCAACCTTGGCTGCTCGGCGCCGTGGCGCTCGGCTCCGTTGCGCTCATCGCCGGCCCGGTCTCCGCGTGGACGAGGCGCTACGTGCACGAGCCCCTCAACGACGAGGACAAGTCTGACGCCGGCGCGCGCTCGGCGGCGGTCACCTCAGAAGACACTGCGGATAGCACCACAGCCCGTGCAGGGAGTACCACCGAGCCACTCTCAGACGCCTCAGAGCCTCCCGCGTCGCTTGAGCATCCGACGCTCAAGCATCCCGGCCTCCTGGGCACGGCACCACAAGGACTACTGGCCCTGACTCTGTGCTTCCTGTGCGTCTGGTGGGGCAGTCGGATAGGCACCACCGCCGCGACTCTCACTGCCATACCCGTGTATGCACTTCTCGGATGCGCCGGAAGTGTCGACGCCGTGGCGCACCTACTGCCCAACCGCCTGCTGGGCGCCACGGCCGCTTGGCTGGCCGCATGCGGGGTGGTCGCCGTTGCTATGGAACCCGGCAGAGCCCGCACCGCGCTCACCGCGGCTCTGTGCGCACTGGCGGTGGGCAGCGTCAGCCTGGCCTTGGCGTACGTCCGCACAGGCCTGGGGCTGGGAGATGTCAAGCTCGCCGCGGTGATCGGTCTCTGGCTGGGGTGGTTCGATCCCTGGATGCTCGCCTTCGGACTGTGCGTCGGAGTATTCCTGGGCGGAATCGCGGCATTGTTCCTGCTCATCACCCGCAAGGCATCCCGCAAGGACCCCATGGCCTACGGCCCCTACCTCATCGCCGGCGCCCTGCTCACATGGCCACTGGCGATCGTCTGACATGACGATGACCGTCACACCCCATGGGGAGAAGTACACAAACAGGAACGGGAAACCTCGTGATAACGTAACAGAACGTTACAACTTCGTAACCCATTGATGCAGCCCTGATTGTTGCGCAGATCGACCTCACTCACGCCATCGTCCACAGCCCACACATCGCTTGGCTCCGCACTCCACACGCCGCCAAGAAAACGTAAGGCCGTCTCATGCTCGTGCTCACCGGTTCCCAGTCTCAGACGAACGCGACCAAGGACTGGGATGTGGGCGATGTGGTGACCATCCTCGAGCAGTCTCCCGAAGCCCCCACGTTGCTCCTGTGCCGAACTGGTTCAGACGAGCATACGGCCCGAACCATTCAGGGAGTCTTCAAACGCAGGGCCCTTGGCGTCCTGGCCTTGGACGAACCTGAGACTCGCTTCCGAGCCTTAGCTTACTGTCTCACCCAGCTTCATCCACGGGCATATGGTCAGGCCCCAATGGTTGTCGAGGCACTGCAGCCAGCACTAAGAACGACAGTTGCCCTCACCTCTGTCACTAAGCTGACCAACCCCTCACCCACCATCGGCCAGCATCTGCAGTCAATGATGCCAGGTTCTCGCTTTGCCCTCACCTTGGGGGCAGGCCAAAGCCGCGTCAGCAAGGTGAAAGCCGTCACCTGGGACCGGCCCCCACAGGGAACACTGGCGATCTGGGCCGCCGATGACAAGCAGAACCGGGTCACAGGAAGTTTACCTTCTCTGGGCATTCACCGTGAACCCTTACTTTCCGTATCCCACACCTGGCCGGCTAAGTGTTGGGCCGAGATGACGGCGCTCATCGCCGATCCCGGACCTCTCGTGTCACAGACACTTGCTCAGCTATCTCAGACGTACTGCACATATTGCGGACACATGAGTTTACCTCAGGGGTGTCTGCTGTGCGGTACGTGGCCCAACATGTCAGCTTCGACGCTCCACACGTCAACCTCTCACCTCTACAAGGAGTCCCGATGAATCCACGTCAACGACGAGGCGTCCTCCTCATTCTCGTCACGATCCTCGGTGCAGTGGTGACCTTCGTGGCTGTCTTCAGTTACGTTCAGTCGGTCTCATCCCAGGTGGGCCCCATGACAACGGTGCTCAAGCTGTCGCAGCAGGTGACTGAACTCAAGGAAATCAAAGCGGAGGACGTGGTCGCCGAGCAGGTTCCCAAGCGCTGGGTTCCCGACGATGCAGTGCACGACATCAAGGACGTCCAGGGAAAGGTCACGGCGGCCACATACAGCAAAGGCGCAGTGCTGCAGTCCAGCATGCTTCAGGACCCTCCACAGTTAACAGAGGGATATCGTGAGATATCCATCATGATCGATGCAGAGACAGGCGTTGCCGGCAAGGTGACTCCAGGATCGCGTGTCGACATCGTCGCCACCTTGGAGGATCCGAACTCTAAAGCCCAAAAGGCTGAGATCATTATTGAGAATGCCCTCATCACTGAAGTCGGCGTTGTGACGAAGGTACAAGAAAAGGACAGCGACGGTAATTTCTCAGAAGAAAAAGACAGCCTTCCCGTGACCTTCTCGCTGACGCCTGAGCAATCACTCAAGCTTGCCTACGCCGAGAGCTACTCAACAAAGGTCCGTCTCCTATTGCGCCGCGACGGAGACCAGGGAAGTGCCAAGACCCAAGAATACTCCGCCAACAACGGAACTCCTGCTCAAGGAGCAAGCTGATGCTGTATCTAGTGACGAACCACGAAGAGACGCGTCAGCAGGTGTTGGCGGCCATTGCGGAAGCAGAAGGGATCGGCGAAGTCCGCACGGTGGCCTCACCTGAGAAGCTGAGAGAATACATAGATCCCGACGTCACATCATGCGTCTTGGTCGACGAGGCATTGGCGCCGCACGTGGCTCTGCCCACGGTTCAAGAGTTTTCCCGTGCCTACCCACTCATCCCGGTCGTCCTGTTGAGCCGGACTCACACGTCCGAGAGTGTTGTCGCAGCAATGGACTCCGGCGCAAGGACCGTCCTGGCTCTTCCGTTGTCACTCGAGGAGATAACAAACCGTCTTCTTCCTGTTCTGGCATGGTCACGTGCAGTTCGGAGCGAAGCGTCAAGCAGAGAAGAGCTCACCACACGTCGCCAGGGCACGATTACCGCCATCGTGGGCGCCAAGGGAGGTGTGGGAACATCGACGATGGCACTCATGGCTGCAGCGCAACTCGCTCAGGGCACCCGCACCTGCTTGGTGGATCTCGATGTCCGCAGCGGCGATCTCGCTGCAATGACAGGTATCTCGGTACGTCGATCTATCGCCGATCTGGCCGACATAGCAGCCGAGGCCAGTACACGAGAAATTACCGAAGTCATGTATCCGCTCCCCGGCGGCATCTCCCTTCTCCCCGCCCCAGAACAGGGTGAAACAGGCGAGGCCCTTACTGAGTCCGCCACACGCCAGATTCTTGCCATGCTGCGCTACCAGTTCGACCATGTGATTCTGGACTGCGGTTGCCGGCTCGACGACGTTCTGGCCATGGGCCTTGACTCTGCCGACCAAGTGCTCATCGTGGCAACGCCCGACGCACCGGCTCTGCGCTCCGTGCGTCGGCTGACTGACGCACTCGACAGACTCGACATATCACTTGGGCGCTCTTTCGGGCTGGTTGTCAATATGACCACGCGGCGACGCGAGATCCAGCCCACCACAGCTGCGAAAATGACAGGAATAGCGTTGGCCACCAGCGTTCCCGACCTCACAGCGCACATCGAGATGGCAGTGAACTCGAACACTCTACTGACCTCGAAAGTCCCCTCGATGGCTAAAGCTGCCCGCTCTCTATCCGACAGCATCTCAAGATACACTGCAGCGCCTCCGGATGCCGCTGTCCATCAAACGACCAGTCCGACCAAGTCGACACGACGACGCTGGCTTCGTCGCACAGAGCGAGGGCAAATCACCGTAGAGTTCCCCATTGTGTTCGCTCTGGCAACAGCCGCAATCTTGATGTGCGTCCAGGCGCTCAGCATCGGGGTGACATACATGTATGCCACGAACGCGGCCAACGAAGCGGCACGTGCTTACGGGACTGGTAAGACTCCAACCCAAGTACAACAGGTCGTCGCACAAAAACTACCTGACACGTACGTTCAAGGATTGAAGATCACCCGTTCTGGCTCCAACAACGTAACCGTCACTCTTCCCATCCCGTCGGTCGTTGACATCACCACTTCCGCCGACGCCGGAATCGTTTGGGAGAAATAATGCGTTCAACAATCATAAACAGCAGCGGCCATCGTATCAGGCGGTGCGGCAAAATACTGTCACGCCGACTACTTCGTGACGAACGCGGAATCCTCGATATAGAACTCATTGGATTTATTCCAATCCTTGTGCTAGTCACGATATTTCTTGTTCAAGGATTCTTCGCTGTATCCACAGTAACATCGGTGAGTGCAGCCGCCCGAGATGGCGCTCGTGCAGCGATGCTAGGCCGTTCCCCCGAACAGGCGGCACGTGATGCACTTCCTAAATGGGTGCAGCTGGAGTCCGTGTCGGACACATGCAAAGACAAGCACTGCGTCAAAGTAACCGCCCGCGTACCTATCGGTATTCCATCGTTCACGAGCAAGAATGTCACAGTGACAAGAACAGCAGACTTCCCCAAGGGCTGACATGGCACTCCGAGATCGTATTTCCGTCCCGATTTCTAAATCAACTCGAGCCTCCAAAGACAAGGAGGACCTCGTCACGCTCTACAAAGCTCGCCTTCTTGACGAAATCAATTTGGAGGAGGTTGCCGAGCTTGAGCTGGCTCAGCAACGTGCACGCCTAGAAAGAGTGCTTTCAAGGCTGCTCTCGCTTGAAGGCCCCGTCATGACGCCTCGCGAGCGCGCTTGGCTCATCAAAAGAGTCATCGATGACGCCGTTGGCTTAGGAGTGCTCGAACCCCTGATCGCAGATGAAACGGTCACTGAAATCATGGTCAACGGAGTCGACGATGTGTTCATTGAACGTTCCGGCCGAATAGAACGGGTGCCAACAAAATTCACGTCGGAAGCCGAGATATACCGGCTTATTGACCGCATCGTCTCATCGGTGAATCGCCGCGTCGACGAATCAAGTCCTATGGTGGACGCCCGTCTGGCAGGAGGCGAGCGTGTTAACGTCATTATCCCTCCATTGGCTCTCGACGGACCCAGCATCACCATTCGTCGATTTCCTCAACCGTTCCAACTCTCTGACCTCGTCAACCGGAACAGCATTCCTCCAGAAGCTGCCGAATTTCTTGAGGCACTGGTCACCGCACGTTTCAGCATTCTGGTCTCCGGAGGAACTGGCACAGGAAAAACAACCTTCCTTAATGCCCTTTCCGGAGTGATTTCAGAACATGAACGTATCATCACAATCGAAGACGCCGCGGAGCTCTCGTTGCAACAGCCTCACGTCGTGCGTCTTGAAGCAAGACCGCCCAATATTGAGGGCAAAGGGCAGGTAACTATCCGTGACTTGGTGAAGAATTCACTGCGCATGCGCCCCGATAGAATCATCGTTGGTGAGGTTCGTGGGGGCGAAGCACTAGATATGCTGCAAGCAATGAATACAGGACACGAGGGTTCACTCACGACAGTTCACGCCAATTCACCGATCGACGCCTTAAGCCGGCTTGAAACACTAGCCACGATGTCCGATGTCACGCTTCCAGTCGACACCATCAGGGATCAAATCAACGGAGCTATTGACATCATAGTACAACTTGAAAGAGATTCTCAAGGTATGCGTCGCGTCAGTACAATCGAAGCGGTGGTTTCAGAACATCGTGAACACTATTCGACAACTGCTCTTTTACGCCACGTCAAGAACGACGGAAAACTGGGGGACCATTTCGAGTTCCGCGGACTGCCCGACAACGTAAAACAACGTCTTCAAAAAAGCGGCATCCGTGTCGAAACTTCCGCGAGTTGAACGAGGGTCTTACAATGATCGATACGCCGATGATTTTCGTTTGCACGTTAGTCACTTTGATGACTGGCTGTCTTGCTGTCATTACTTTAAGTAGCAATACCTCTCGGACCAGCGTGATTGAATATGGTCTAGGTGCGACATCCGGCAGCAAACGACAGCCACTGAGAGAGTTGGCATTCAAGTACAACAATCTGTTCTTCAACCTACCATTACGTAGACGCCTGTCTCGCGCCGGACTACGATGGAGCGCCCTATCGACTGAGTTAGTTCTTGGAAGTACGATGTTGCTCGTATACCTGGCATGCCGGCAGTTTATTGGGAATATTGCCGGCATGATTATGGCGCTTTCTACTCCGTTATTTTTCTTTCGTTGGCTTCAACGAAAGATACTACAACGTACCGAGCGGTTCGTAGACCAACTTCCCGAGGTGTCTAGAACTCTCTCTAACGGGACGTCCGCTGGCTTGTCAATAGAGAGAGCGCTTGCACTTGCTTCGCAAGAATCGTCGGATCCAGCTCGGACCGAGCTCCAGCAAGTGGTCGCTCAACTATCCTTGGGGCGATCGTTGGAGTACGCCATGAACAGTATGTCTGATCGAATGCCGTCCCGTGAGCTCAACATACTCGTGCGCACCATTGTCATCCAGTCTCGGTCGGGTGGTGCTCTTGTCTCAGCGCTACAGGACATAGCGAGAGCCTTAGAGGATCGAAAGCAGCTCCGTCGAGAAGTGCGTACTGCGATATTGAGTGCTTCCGTGAGCGGATACATCGTTCCCTTAATCGGGATAGCGGCTGTTCTACTGATCAATGCAATGAAGCCTGGGGTTCTTGACGAGATGGCAAGGACAACTTTGGGACAGATTATCCTGCTGTCCTCACTGTTGTGTATTTTCTCGGGAATCATCCTGATGCGCATATTCTCGCGAGTTGAGGTGTGACAATGCTGCCAGTCATCATTGCTTCTTTGTCCTCTTTTTTGGTTCTCATGTCTGCGTACGGCGTTCGCATCATTCGGAGAGAAGGCGCCGAAAAGTATGTTGAGGTCGCTGCCGAAAGCGACGTCAACTTGCCTAAAGAAAGACGTCGTCCATTTTATACTATCATCGACGGTCTTGGATTACGCTCGCAAAGAACCCTTCGAAGGGTATACGGCGAGAAGCGTCTAGACGCGCTGGGCAAGCGAATCAGGCGTGCAGGTAATCCCGAGAACCTTACTTTGGATCAGTATATTCAAAGAGAATCGGGTTTCATAGTCCTGTCCGCAATCATACTGGTTCTATTTACGGCAGTGGGGAACATTTACTTAGGAGTCGCGTTCGGGCTGCTTTTCTCTACCTGGATGCAGATCTGGCTATTCTACGAACTGCGGCGCAGGCGAAGTAGGATAGATCGAGACCTACCAGACTTTCTGGACGTTCTGACCGTCACAGTTCGCTCCGGAACACCATTCCGAAACGCGCTCGAGCGAGTATGTGGGCACTACGCTAGTCCTCTTTCCGATGAAATGATGACTACACTTCGTGAAATACGAATGGGCGTGCCCTTCAGGACGGCATTCCTCAATGTCAAGGACCGATGCGACTCTGACAACTTCGATTCGTTCGTGGTGGCGCTCCTGCAGTCCGAGGAACTCGGCACTCCTATTGCAGATGCACTCCAATCCATAGTAAAAGAGATCAGAAGTGAGCGTGCAGAACAAGTACGTCAAGCCGCCGCGAAGACATCACCGAAGGTCGCTTTCATTGCAACAGTCACAATGATGCCTGGCACTATGATTCTCATGATGGGAGGAATGTACTACGCGTATGGAGATGTGTTTAGCAAGATTTTTAAAGGATAGATGATGTCAGAGGTGACTTCAGGCGTGTTCAAACAGTCCCATTCTCAGTTGATTCTAAATCGTTCGCTCTCGGGGGCGGTCGGTATGGTCTGTGATGTTCGACTTGGAATACTACTTGCCTGTGAAATCGCATTGTTGACCGCCGAAGCAAATTTCTTTGACATCCTACAGATTCTATTGACGATGGCGATGAGCTGGCTGCCATTGCATCTGCTCTCGAAGTTCCCACAAGCGCTAGTGAATGGATTTTATTTCCCTCTTTCGGATCTCGCGCTTAGTGTGATCTTGATATTCTCTCTGCGCGAGAACTACTACGGAATTCAGCATCTTCTATTCGCTTACATTCTGACTTCTGCACTTTTAGAGGGACTTCTAGTTAACTTATCATATAAAGTTATCTGGTCTAGCGCCGTCATTGTTGCCTTGGCCTTATCGCGCTCTCAGTCACAGACATTGGCGACATCACTTACTGTGTTTGTGGTGCTTTCCTTGGGCGTGGTTTTCGCGATAGTTTTGGGTGATCGTTTACGTAGCCAGTTTGAAGACATTGATAGACTTACTGAAGAAACTATGAGTATTCGAGCAGAAGAACGGGCTCTTGCAGAACGCCTAGTCATTGCTAGAGACTTACATGACTCTCTTGCGAAGAGTGTTCATGGTATTCGTATGTTGGCAGAGACACTGACCGCCGACCTCGAGGAGACTCAGCACCAGGACTCCACTCTAAGTCGCACTCTCTTTGAGTCAGCAGATGAAGCTAGCAGAGAGGCGCGTCTTATTCTAGACGGATTGCGCGTCACCAACCATGAGCAAAGTAGCCTATTGGATTGGCTCATCGATCAAGTATATCGTTGGGGTGCTCGCACGGGAGTCGAGGTTGTCTGTTCTCAAACCGGAGGCAAATCCGATCACCAGCCATTTTCTTCAGAGGTTGTATGGCACATCCAACGTATTCTTGGCGAAATACTGACCAACATTGAGAAGCATGCTCACGCAACTACCGTTTTCGTCGATCTTAGCGTCGACTCGACGTCATTGACACTAGAAATTCGCGACAACGGCATTGGTTTGTCTTCGGGCTGCGTTCACATTCCCGCTGAGGGTCACTATGGAATTGAAGGGATGTTCGAGCGCGCTCACATCCTCAATGCGACACTGACGATAGATGGCCACTCTGCCGCTGGCGGCGTGCATACCGTCCTGACGGTGCCTCTCGATTCACTGGATTCCGTTGAAGGAGCAGCATGAAGGTTCTGGTTGTTGATGATAATCCTATTGTGCGCGCAGGTCTTTCGGCGGTATTGGGACGAATGGCAGATGTCAGCGAGATTTTCGAGGCAGAAGACGCCTTCACCGCACTTGAAATGGCTGCGCTTCATTCTCCCGAGGTCATCCTGCTTGATGTTCTTATGCCGCCAGGACGTTCTGGTGTCGATATTCTTCCGGAGCTTCCGCAATCTTCCTCAGTCATTATGCTGACATCTACTCAAGATTCGTCAACGATTCGTCTTGCCTTGGAGAGAGGAGCAAGGGGGTACTTAGTTCACGGTCAACTCGGCACTAACGAGATCTCTGGGGCTATTGAGACCTGTCGAAATGGTGGGTTAGTTTTGGGGCAGGAAGCTGCCGATGTATTCTTTTGCGACCCACAGAATGAAGAATACAATCCGCTGCTATCAGAACTTTCAGACCGAGAAGCTGAAATTTTGTCGTTGGCTGCGCAGGGTTTAACAAATCAGGAGATCGCCTCTCAGCTATTTCTTTCGGAACGAACGGTAAAAAATTACATCAATGCTACGTACCCCAAGATCGGGGTTCATGACAGGTCTGAGGCGGTCGCCGCCTGGCACAGGGCGGCAACAGGGCGCCGGCAGGGGCGATCGCCCCAAGACAGGGCTGACCAACACCCGTAGTGTTTTCTCTTGACAGGGCATTCGCAGACCGCATCGCATCCTAATGCAGCGTTTCGGGTGCCGCTCAACTCATCACAAAACAGAGAGGTACATCAACATGAACAACAACGCCCTGCTCCGACTCCAGGTCCGCATTCAGACTGCTTGGACGAGGTTGCGTGACAGCGAGCGCGGCCAGGCCGTCGTCGAGTACGTCGGCGTAGCCTTCGTCGTAGTCGCCATTATCGGTATGATTCTCTACGTCATCAGCGGTGACTCCGGAGAGAACATCGGGAGGTCCCTCGCCGGTAAGATCACCAACGCGATCAACAAAGTCGAGTTCGGAAGGGACGGTAAGTGACTCTGAGCTTATGAACAGCTCATCACTCCGCAAGTCGCCTAGGTGCCTTCTGGATGACATTCCGTCGCACCTAGGCGCACTTGTCTGGTTGTTTTGAAAGGACCCATCCCGATGCGTCGTCGTGTGTTTCTGTCCGGATTGTTCCTGACTGGTGTGGGGTTGCCGGTGCTGGCCGGTTGCAAGCTTCCCTGGCAGTCGAAGGGTCAGGCCGGCTCCACCTCAGCGTCGGCGTCGGCAGACAAGTCGTCAGGGACGGCCGTGCCTGCGGCGTCGGGTGCACCTCAGGGCTGGCAGCAGCTCGACGCCCACGTCATGGGTCACCACCTGGGGTTTCAGGTCTCACCGCTGGTGCGCCGCGACGAGAAGACCACCGTGCTGGTCCTGAAGCTGACGCGGGCCAAGGACGACCCCGCGGTCAAGGACATCTCAGATTCCACAAGCGACAGCAGCAGCAACACCTTGGAGGCATCCCGGCCTTTGTCACGCCCCGGTCGCCTGAGGACATCCGACTGGGGCGCCAACGGGGTACGTCTGCTGGACCTGCCCACCAACCGGGCGTGGGTGGCCACCGCCAGCGTGGAGAACAAGGTCAAGGACAACTACAACAAGCTGTCGCTCAAACCGGGTGCGTCCACCAGCTGCTTCGTGCTCTTCGGTCCGGTGGATGCCAAGCAGGTCACTGTCTTCGTCCCCCAGGCCGGATTCGTCACCGTCAACGTCCTCGACAGCAGCGCTGCAGCAGCCTCCGGCATCGACTTTGAGGCCATCGACAAGGCCTTCGACAGCGTGGCCAACCCCAACTACGAGGCCAAGCCCGACCAGGCGCTGGCCGCCCCGGTGCCCATTGAGCGCTACACCAAGGCCCTGGACGACTCCACCAGCACCCACACCGGAAGCAAGGACATCACCGTCACCCTCGCATCAGACGTCACCTTCGCCTCAGACTCAGCCGACCTCACCTCGGCCGCCGACGCCCAACTCCAGACCGTCGCCGGCCAGCTAGCCCAGTACCCCGACGGCGGGACCCTGTCCATTGTGGGGCACACCGACGACGTCCAGGACGACGCCTACAACCAGACCCTGTCCGAGAAACGCGCCAACGCCGTCAAGACCCGCCTCGAACAGCTCACCAGCCTCGACAAGTGGCAGACATCCGTCTCCGGCAAGGGCGAGTCCGAGCCCAAGATCAAGGACACCAGCGACGAGGCCCGCGCCGTCAACCGACGCGTCGAGATCACCCTGACCCCCACCGGCGGCACCACCACCAAGAACACCCCCACCCCCACCAACGGCAGCAGCGCGACCCCTAACCCCACCAGCAGCAAGCTGCCCGACCCCAAGGGACCAGTCGCCAAGGGCGCAGACGGCGTCACCGTCAAGCATGACAACGGCGCCCAGCTCACCATCACCGTCGACCACCTCACCCGCGCCAACGGATACCTCCTCGGACAGCTCCACACCACCATCAACGCGAAGACAGACTCCGCCCCCAGCGGCCTCGAGCGCTGGCTCGGCGACAAAGAGGTTCTCTTCTCAAACTCCCGCAGCGAGGACGGCAGCAGCGAGCCCACCGAGCGCGCCGCCGACGGGTTGACCCTCCTGGCCGGAGGCGAACGCATCTACCCCGCCGACTACCTCGACGCCGGCTTCAAGACCCACGTCCCCCTCACCGAGCTCCAGCTCACTCCCCATATCAAGGCCGGCACCACCACCGTCTGCGTCGTCTGGCCCGACCCCGGCGGCGACACCATCACCCTCGACCACGCAGCACCCACCAAACACATCACCGACCTCGCCTTCCGCCTCACCGACATCCCCATCAAAAATACCTGAAAGGAACCACCGTGATGCGACGCATGACTCTATGCGACACAATCGCATTTCTCAGACGAGCGCTGGCATCACAGCGTGGAAGCATTCTTCCGTATCTTAGCGTTGCCGTCGGCATTGTCGCCCTGATCGCGTTAACCCTGATGACAGGTTTAGGTGATGTCATTCTGCATCGTCGCGACGCGAGCAACGCTGCGGACGCTGCAGCTTTGGCGGCAGCAGAAGCATGGGGGCATTCGATTGAATCGACATATGGAAACGCTGCGAAGTCTCGCAATGAGCACGACTTCTGGGGAAGCGTCGGGAAAGGGCTCGGTTCATTTGCTGGTCCGACGACCAAGCGGGCCGCCGAGCACTATGCAAAGCTCAATGGCGCCACAGTGACATCCTATTCGGTGAACGAAACACGAGGTACTGTGACAGTTTCAGTCCGCACCGACTCCACCATTGCTCACACCGACAAAAGAATGACAGCGACATCGACCGCAAAAGTTGTGTTTGAAAGCGGCGCATGCCTAGAAGGTGGCAAAGTCGGATACGAAACTAACGGTAAATGCTTGACAAAGCATACCGAACAATCTCCCACCGCCCCACATCCCCAGAGACCGTCGGCGAGCCCCACTCCCTCGCACCCAGCTCCTCCAGATCTTAAGTTGGATAATCGAAGAAAAGTAAAGGTTGGAGCCCGGCTAGTAAGTTAGCACGTACGGCTTTCAGGAACACCACAGACAGTAAGTTAAGGAAGTATGATAATGAGCCTCCGAGAACTCCGCTCCACCTCAACGCTTTTCATAGTAGCAGCCCTAATTTCCAGTTGCAGCGCTCACAGCACCAAAAGCAGTGAAGCCACGGCACCTGCAGCCAGTAGCGAAAGCAACACAAGCAAGTTCGTCAAGCATAGCCCCGCCCATGGCTTGACGTTTGAAGCGCCGAACCCGATAACTTCTGACAAGCAGCCCGTGAAAGACGACGCCGGCATGTCTCGCATTAATTACTATGTCACTGACGAAGCCAACCCGGCACTCATTGACGTGGAATACTACACAGACCATTCCCAAACCGCCGCAAGCATCTCAGAGAATGATAAAAAATCCTACTCAGAGGATGGCATCTCAGTGTCCCCAAAAGAGACAACAGTCAAGGGATCTTCCAGCGCCTACACTTTCACTTGGGAACAATCCGCCACTCCCCCCTGGAATAATGATACAAAGGAAATTAATCTTTCATGTCAGGCTGTAGTAGCCGACGGACCTTCAGGTTACGCCTACGGTGTCTACATCTGCACTCCAAAAGGGAACAACAAAGGTCACGAAATGACTCAACTTATTGTCAAGTCGATCGAGGTTAAAAGTTCTTAAGATCGTTCTTAGTGCACATAACCAACTGCCTGAAAACTTTGCGATACCACCTCGACCTCAACAACGACCCACAGAGAACTTAAAGCATACAACTTAGGAATACAATGAATGCGAACAGACATTGCGATCGACAGACACAACGAGGGCAGTCGACCGTAGAGTACGCCGGGATCGGCTTCATCGTCGTTGCCATCATCGTCACCATCACCACTCTGTTCGCTGCCGGTCAGGGCGTACCTTTGGCTCAGGCAGTTGTATGCAAGATTACTACGGCGATTCATTCTGTTGGAGGCAACGACGGCTCCTACTCGTGTGAGTACTCGCAGGCTCAGGGGAAAGATCCTCGCAAGGTTGATCCAGCTTCGATTCCCTCCCATGTTGAGGAGAAGAAGGCGTCCACTTCGGCTGGAGTCAGCATTCCTGGACCCGGTCCTGGAACTGTCGACGTCAACGGTAGCGATGGCAAGTCTGTCAAGAAAACTACCAACAGGGATGGCTCCGGATCACGGCAACTCTCCAGTACACAACAAGGTTCAGCCGGATACACAGTCGGTGGATCAACCGACGGAAAGGGCGGAGGGGGCAAAGACAAGAAGAACCCCTTCAGCGCCAAGCTCGAAGCCTCCGGAGCGGTATCGGTGAGTCACACCACCACTGAAACCTATGAATGTAGCACCGCCAATCATGTGTCATGCGAAGAGTTCGACAAACAGAACCAAAAAGAAGCCGATAAGCACCTCAAGAATCAGGGCTGGGGTCGCGTCGGCAATAGCGGCCCCAAAATCAAGCAGACTCCGGATAGCACTTCAACCGCATGGGACGTAAAGCTGAAACTAGAAGCCAGCGCTTCAGCTAGCGTCAATTTCGACCCAAAGGTTGGAGGCGGAGATAAGAACAAAGATAAGGGGGGCAAGGATAAGGGAACCACTGTTGCTCACGGCAAGGCCAGTGCAGGCCTAAATATCTCTGGGGAAGCTGGATACACATACACCACCACTAAGGATGCTTCCGGAAAAGAATCAAGTTCTCACAAGTTCACCTATACAGGGTCGGCAGGAGCATCTGCCAAAGGTAGCGTCGAAGATGCTTCAAAGACATTTGGCCTGAATGCTGCGGCAGATGCTTCAGGCAGCTATACTGGAAGCTACGAAGTGACTTACGATGAGAACAATAATATAAGTAAGATTACCTTCACTAACGTCATGCAAGGTCAAGGTTCGTGGTCTGCTACGGGAGTGAAGGAGGATGACGGCGCACAACACCCCCAAACGTCGACGATCACCACGACGCTTGACGTTTCCTCAATGAGCGACGCTGACAAGAAAATTGCGAAAGAATACGTTGACTCGTCGTTCACTAACGGAGCTCTCCTTGTGCCACAGTCTGTTCTTAATCCAGACAGCCCCTCAGACAACGGTTTCGAGAACCTGTTGTATCAGCGTGCACAGGTGACAAGAGTCGTTCAAGATGGTACTGTCACCAATGAGGACGGTGGATGGGGTCCTGTGTCGACCAACTCAACCACTGACACAAGGAACACAGTCAGCGCTCAGCAATTGAGCCAGCCAAGTAATGGAGGCCGCAGGAGTTTTGAGAATATGTGATGCATTACGCGGCCAGGACGATCCTAAGTGGGTGGAAACATGACCGAATCGAAATTTCCTTTGGGTAAGCCTGCTGGGGATAACAGCGCTTGTCAGCATAGTTTTTCGAGAAAGTTGTTTTGCGCATCAGGTTCTTCACTCGCTGTGTCGTCATTGTTTTTGGCTGCCTGCGGCCAGAAATCTGACACAGTTCCGTTGAGCAAGTTGAAAACGGTGAAGGATACTCCTCAACCACATCCGGCCACTGCGTCTCGGGAGGTATCTCCAGACCAGTGGGTCGAAGCTAGTTATCAAGGGATATCGTTTTACTTGCCCAAGTCGTTTCAGGGGCCGCAGCAGCGTTCTGAATGGGGCATGTATGAGGTCTCGTATGATTTGATCGGCGATCAGTCTTACACGGTCCAGCGAGTAATGTGTTCCGGGGTCTCCAAAGACGCCACTGATCCCAATGGCGTTCGACAGTCAGTGAATTTCATAAATAAGGGAATCATTGAGAACTATCAAGAAGTTAAACGCATCTCTTGGGATGCCGATAAGAGCAATGCCATTGAGCGCATTTTCTTTTACTGGGGCACCGACAGTGCCTACCCCGGGTGGACTTGGATGATCGCATCGTCAACTGGAGTCGGAGTTCTGACCCTCTTCGGCGCATATAGTGATGACGGACTGCGCAACGGGATCGAAACCTCTCTAACTTTGAAAGGGGCTTAGTTACAAGCATGAATCGAAGAAGGTTACTATCATTGGCGGCTTTTCCTTTGGGGGCAACGATTCTTTCTGGATGCGGTTCGGCTAGTCTTCCGAAACCTCCTGGCGACTGGCAAAGGGTAAGTGACGGGAACTTGGTGGTTGCAGTGCCATCCGGGTGGAAGAAGTCCAGCCCCGGAGATGGAACATGGACCACGAAATGGGTGGACAGCAAGAAGCAAACGAATGTTCTTCTGACGGCAAAGTCGACAGACGAGAGTGATGTCTATAGTGCACTTAACACTCAGGCCGATGCCGCACGTTCCGTTACGCGAGGGTATCGGCTCGTAGGAGAACGAGTCTCGTGGTCTGACGGCAGTACCGTACTGGCGCGACAAAATTACGAAGTGGATTGGCCCGCCAAGGGGTATGGAAGTACATGGGCGATTAGCAGGGACGGGATTGTCGCTCTTGTTAACCTATTTAATGAGAATAAGGATGAGGATCAGTTTAATACTGTAGGAAGCTGGATTGAGCTGAGCTCATCAGGCTCTTCTTCCAGCGCATCCAAATCGGCTGCGGCCTCTGCGGCCGCTTCCACGCTAGAGGACGGGACGCAGCGCGTCGTATTTCAAGGATTGGGCTGCATCGTTCCAGGAGGTTGGGTAGACACAGGACCACTTGAAGGATCTCAGCGATGGCTCGATTCTTGGGCGTTGATGGATGCTCAAGGTGTTCTTACGCAGAGACTATTTTTGGCTCCGAGCGTTCCTCAGAAGTCAGTTCAGGAAGCATTATCAGCGATCGAGAAGGACTCTTCGGATGGGGCATTGGAAAATTTTTCCAAGAGTTCTCAGCAGGCTATCAATGTTCCTGGGTTTTCAGAAGGTATTCGCCTTGATTTTAACGCCGGAAAGTCGGGTTCCGACCAGGGAGCAGTATGGGTCATACGCAAAGACTCACGTATCGCAGCCGTCCAGTATTCAGGTACCGGCCCCATTGACGAGGCTCTTCGCACCTCCATTGAGCAGTCCCTGACCCTTAACTGACATCATTGTTCGGGTTACAGGGCAGGGATTGCTAGGGGTTGCCGACTCGAGTTATGATAGCTTATCAACACCTCGTGAGTTCTTGAGGAATTCATCTGTTGCAGCTCGTGATTCGAGAAATCAAAGTCACTTTCATTTCGACTTCTACAGTTAACGATGATCACTAAAAATTATGTTGCAATGGAGACCTCGTCTCCTATTGAGCAGTAGGCTATTACCTGCGATCTCACCTGGGTTGGATCCCATCGACTGTGGTGCCGCTCGCATCCCATCTCTCCGATGGACCCCACGGGTACAGAAGGAGTGGCGTCAGGGCTCATCTGTCCGTAGAGTCTCAGACTGATAACGGTATCGACCCCGACGACACCGCTCTGCACCTGTCGCCTCGCCGAAAGGATGCGCTCCGTGCGCCGCCGTTCCATCGCAGCCCAACCAGCTTGGGCAGCCACACTTGCACTGCTCCTCAGCGTCTCAGCCAGCACTGTGCAGTACGCCGAGGCAACCTCGGACTATCGAAGCGTCGACACCACGACATCGCTGGCCATCGGATACGAGGCAGAACACTCCGGAACCAACCAGGTCACCAAGCAGGTAGCCGATGCCCGCGCTCGGAGAGCGGCACCTCAGTGTTCCAGCCGGCGCTCCTGTGCCTCAGCGTCAGCTCAGACGCCAACCACGCAGGCAGACAACGTCGGTGCCGGACGGGTCAAACATGCGCACCCCTCCGCAGCGCCTCAGCCCGACTCCACGGTCGAGTCTTCAACAGGTCGGTTGTCTATAGGCGAAACATCCTCAGGCGGCACTACGGGAACAGCAGAATCCCAGTCGTCGATCACGTATCCGGTCCTCGCCATTGACGGTAGTGTCGCCTACAAGCGCACAACGACTACCGAACCCAACGGAACCGGCGCGGTCAGCCACGCACTCTCCTACAAGGCCGACGTCCCGGTCCCGGAACACAGCCAAGAGCCTGACTCCGCGTGGAAAACCTTCGGCATCACCTCTCCCCCAGCAGGTCAGCGCATTTGTTTAGGCAATGTCGCCCTGTCCTATGACACCGGAGGGGAGCTCGATAAGATGACCTTCACCCATGTCACCGAGGGCTCTGCCGATGGCAGTATTTCGGGCGTCGCAGCGGGCACAACCGTCACCACGATAGTAACAACAACTCTAGACGTGTCTGTGCTCAGTGGAGCTTATCGAGACCTTGCCAACACCTACGCCAAGTCTGTCCTACTGTCATCAGGCGCCGTCAATGTCCCCGCTGCATCACTGTCTATTGGGACTCCTCCCGGCGCCGCTCCCGACGGTTCACTTCCTGCGATCCTCGCTTCCAAGGCAAGCACCACGCAGCTCGTTGTCAACGGCACGGCGATCACCGATAATGGCGGATTCGACGCACTCTCCGGTTCCTGGAGCACTGACACGCTCACGAAGGACCGGGCGCAGCTGGCAAACCAGACCCACTAGTCGATTCCGTGTGAAGATGCCCGACGATAACGCAAGGACAGTGGCATGAAGACTTCTGTAACGGCCACAGCGGCTGTGACGGCCGCGATGGCCGCACTCGCTCTGAGTGCCTGCGGCCAGAGTGGAGCCTCCGACTCCAGCACCGCATCGGCCGCAGCATCCGTATCCCAAGCGCCGGCGTCGAAAGGCTCCGTTGCTGCGTCGCCGGACGGCATGATGGCCCTTCTCCCAATGGGAAGCCTCATCATCCAGGTACCTGCGGATGCCGTCACCGGCACCACAACGACCTACGACGACGGCATGCAGCAGACCTACTACGACAGCCGCGGAAGTGTTCCTCTCACTGTCGCCGTCGAGCGCTATGCTGCCGGCACCAAGCCCGCGGCCAGCATGCTGGCCGCGGAGCAGCAGGCACTGGCCGCCCAGTCCATCCAGCCCAAGGTCACCCCCGTCGAGGTCCCCGGCGGAACCGGCGGGAACCGCTTGGATTGGCAGGTCAAGGCGATCCCGCCATGGCTGCAGGACCGTAAGACCGACGAGGTTCCCATCACCTGCGCGGGAATCATCGTTGACGGGCCGGCTGGCGACAGCTACGGAGTGTATGTCTTCGCGGATCCCAAGATTCCAGAAAGTCAAAACCGCATGTCGTCCGTCCTCGCCTCTGTGGCGGTGAACGCCTCATGAAACGCCGTCTCCTCATGGCAGCAGGCGGTATCGCCTCACTGAGCGCTGTTGCCTCATGCAGCAACTCACCAGAAAAGCCGCCTGTGTCGGGAATGACCTCGGTTGCGGACGTGAAGCAACCTCAAGCCCCGTCCAAGGGGCCCCAGGACGCTCCCAAGGAGTGGACCACCATCAACTTCTCCGGCATCTCTCTCAGCCTGCCCATGTCCCTCAAGGGTCCCACTCGGCGCAGTGGATGGCCCCCATACGCCGTCTCCTACGACAAGCAGACCAACGACACCAGCTTCGAGCACCGACTCCTGCTCTCCGGTATCGACGCGAGCACCACAGCTGACGGCATCAGGCAAACCACCAGTCTCATGAGCTCCTATCTCTTTGAGAACTACTCGGAGATCGGCAGGGTCTCTTGGGCGGCTGACGGGGACAAACCAGCCACGGAAAGAGTCGCCTTCTACTGGGGCCCTGCAACATCCTGGCTGGGGTGGACCTGGCTGCTCGCCTCAGACGTCGGAACTGGCGTCGTCACTTTTCTGAGCACCTCTCTGGATGACGGCCTTCGCAACGGCATCGAGAACTCTCTGACCCTGACGAGGCAGCAACAATGACCATCCAACGACGACGCGCCCTCCTAGCATTCTCAACGGCCGGAGCCGCGACGCTTCTGAGCAGCTGTTCCTCAGCACAGCATCCGGGCCCAGAAGGTGACTGGGATCGCCTTGAAGAGGGCGATCTGCTTCTCGCGGTGCCCAAGAACTGGGACCGATCAGTGGCACAGTCCAGCATCTGGGGCACCAAGTGGACCGACCCATCCGACAAGTCGGCCGTCCTCATGACAGCCCAGTCCGTCAAAGCGAAGGACGGCTACGATGCCCTCGACCTGGCCATGAATGCCGCCCGGGCCGTCACTCGCGGGTACCAGCCCATTGGCTCCCGGACCGCCGTCACCAACGGATCCATCATCCTGGCGCAGCAGCAGTACCAGACCACCTGGCCCTACCAGAAGAAGGGCTCCCTCTGGGCCATCAGCCGGGATTCCACGATCTACCTCGTGGACTTCTCCGGAGAGAAGATCACCAGTGATCAGATCTCGACTGTGGGCCAGTGGATCGAGCTGCGCTGAGGCGGGACACCCCTCCACCTACCCCCAGCGCACATCGACGTGGCGGTTGGCGGCCTTGCCCGCCTCATTGACACTGCCGTCCGCGTTGGTCTCGGAGGCCACAGGCTCACTCTCCCCCTTGCCGGAGGACTGGACGTTCAGGGAGGGGACCTTGGAGGTCAGGTAGTCGGCGACGGCCTTGGCCCGCTGCTCGGAGAGCGTCTGGTTGTGAGCGTCGTCGGCGACGGAGTCCGTGTGCCCCACCACGGTGACCGTGGCGGGCGGTTTACCGTTCCAGCGCTTGACGATCTCGTCGAGCACCTGCTTGGCGCGGTCGGTCAGGGCCGAGGAGTCGACGTCGAAGGTGACGTCTCCGGACAATGAGGCCACCGTGGTCTGACCATCCGAGGAATAGGTGACCGCGCTGTCCGAGCTGCCCGAACGCGACACCGGGACCACACGTCGATCCAGAGGCTGAACCCGCCGGGAGTCGCCCGGACCGGTGCTTTCAGGCGGCACAATGGTCGGCACTGGATCCGGCGTAGCGTTCTTCACCGGAGCCGCCGCTGGGCGGCCAGCATGGGGATCAGCCGGCAACGCGACAGCCCCCGCCACGGTCGGCCAGGCCAAAGCGCTCACACCGGTAATCGCAGCGATGAGCCTCGCGCGATGTCGTAGCCCCGCACCCATCGCCCATGATGCAAAGAAAGTTCGCCGCTTCATCGTGACACCTCCACGTTGCTGAAGGTTCCACCATTAGGAATGGTGACACTGACGGTCTTCGTGTCCGCAGGAACGCCGGTGAAAGTCGCCTGGAATGCGATTGTCTGTCCAGGCTGGACGAATTCGTAGAGGTCACTGGAGCACAGGCAGCCGCCTTGGGAGTCGTAGGAGACTCGATAGATGTTCGAGGAGGACGGCTCAATGAGCGTGAGCCCATCGACGTTGTTCTTACTTCCTCCCGGTGTCGCCTTTCCGCTGGGCTGCGGAATCGAGTCGTCCCCATCCGAGAAGTAATCGGTGATGTACATATCATCGCTCTTGTCATTATTCGTCACGGAGAACATGACGGTGACCGTCGTCCCCGTGGCGGAGACGGAGTTCAGGGAGACGGTTGCAGGCTTGCTGTCAATGCTGCTGGTGTGCGACTCAATGGCCACGTCATGGCTGCCATTGCTGCCACCTCCAGGCTGCGCCGACTTCGGCGCTGATGCCGAGGTCGAGGTCGAGGACGACGCTCCCTTCTCACCCGAGGAGCCTCCCGGCAGTTGGCAGGACGCCAGGGTTGCCGCCATGCCAATGGCGCTTATGGCGGCCAGGATTCGCTTCGAAGCAGTCATCATGATGGAACCTCCATTGCTCTCGGTCAGGCCACATCGACCTGAGGAATACCGAGACTCTATGCAGCACTCATCATTCGAGAAACGGGGAGAGTCCCACGGGGAAAAACTGTGCGGTACCCATGATGCCCACGGGCAGTCCAGGGTACCCGGGTACTCCCCGTGCAGCGACGGGGAGTACCCGGGGAGTGATGGGGAGTACCCGGGGAGTCCCGCTTGCTAGGAAGATTACGTTACGATTACGCTCTGTCTTTGAGAAATTCCGGTGGACCCATGAAGGAGTTGTTGTGTCATTAGTATTCTCCCGTTCACTTGGAGTCTCTGCTCGGGGGACGTCTCGTCGGTCTTTCGTGGCTCTCTCGGCCCTGACGGGGCTGGCGTTGCCGGTGCTGGCGGGCTGTGACCTGCCGGGAGTCTCCAAGGGCAAGGGAGGCTCGACATCATCATCGGGCGCCACCGCCGGGGGATCCGCCTCGCCCGGCGGGTCAGCCACGGCCTCGGCCAGCGCTCCGGCTAAGGCTGGTAGCACCGAGTGGCAGAAGCTCGACGGTCACGTCATGGGCCACAAGGTGAGCGTGGAGGTCTCCCCCGTCGTCCGCCAGGACGACAAGACCTCGTACATCGCCGTGAAGCTCACCCGCGCGTCCGACGACGCCTCCATCGACACGATCAACACCAGCCCCTACAGCGACGACAACAAGCTGAACATCTCCAACTACCTAGGTGTGCCGTCAATCTACCGTCCTGGTACCGGAGTCTCCCTGGTCAAGCTGCTCGACACCGCCTCGGGGCGCGTGTGGAGCGCCATCGACGGCAGCGGCCTGTTCCTCGAGCTCGCCCCTGGAGAGGACATGACCTCCTACCTGTCCTTCGGCAAGGTCGACACCGACACCGTTACCGTCATGGTCCCCATGGCCGGCTTCACCACCGTCTCCGTTCTGGACGCCGGCGACGCTAAGAAAGCCAAGATCGACCTGTCTATCGCCCAGGCCGCGCTCAAGCAGTCCTCTCACGACGTCCCCGAGCTCGCCGCCCCCGTCGCCATCGAGCGTTACACCCGGGCCCTGGACGACTCCACCAGCACCCATGCCGGTGGTAAGGACATCACCGTCACCCTGGCATCAGATGTCACCTTCGCCTCCGACTCCGCCGACCTGGCCTCAGGAGCCGAGGCCCAGCTCAACACCGTCGCCTCCCAGCTCAAACAGCATCCCGACGGCGGGACGCTGACCATCGTCGGGCACACCGACGACGTCCAGGACGACGCCTACAACCAGACCCTGTCCGAGAAAC
>ERZ773062.425-NODE-425-length-23190-cov-5.506894_pt1 | contig 23190 bp, 24 predicted proteins | sample MGYA00580626_ERZ773062 | MGnify/ENA primary metagenome ERZ773062 (study PRJEB29015, sample SAMEA2738003) | human oral metagenome | biome: human oral; feature: human-associated habitat; material: dental | place: China | collected 2058 ...
AGAAGAGCAAAAGGAAGACATCAATTAACAGTTCAGAGACAGAAGTAATTTCTGTGTTTTGGAGAAAATAGATTTCCTTTGAACAATAAAGTCATTAAGGGCTTTATTGTTTTTTCGTCTTAGGAAAACATTTCTCTATGATTTCATGATATTCACTATTTTTATCTAATAAAATTTGAGGAAAACTTGGCCGCGCATTTAATCCATCACTCTTAAAGCGTGGAATGATATGAAAATGTAGGTGCGGGACAGATTGTTGAGCCCCTTCTCAGTTGGCATTGAGAATATTTAAACCAATACTTCAAAGTCAGTCTTGGTATTTTCTTGATATTTCTTGTATAAAGGAAAAAATGTTAGAAAATGTTTCATAATCTGTACCAAAAATATTTTCAGAATGCTTTTTGGGGAAAATTATGGTATGAGCCTTTGTTTCCATTTCTTTAGGAAGGATCGCCATACAGTATTCATCTTCAGCGACAATATAAGCTGGAATATCTTTAGAGATGATATCACAAAAAATACAATCAGACATGGTGTTGAAACTTAATTAAAGTAAAAGTATGTTTTTAAATAGTTTCTGTTGGATGAAATTCCTTGTGAAAATTCTTCTATAGGATAGGAGTGTCCGAGTAAAATACGATAATCTTGCTGATTATCTCTTATGTGTAGGATAATAACGTTTTAGAAAATTATGTCAAGAGGATTTGCTGGCATATACAAATAATGTAATAAAAGATAGCTTTAAAAAAATAAAATCCATAAAAAAGCCTTGACTTTGCTTAGTTAAATCAGTATCATCTCCACAAAGATTGTTGCCCCCGAAATGTTTTAGAGACAAGTTTACTACTCGTCTCTCTCAGCATGCGTAATGGATGTGGTCTTTGTTTGCGCTTCTCCTTGATGGAGATATGATCTGTTGAGACAAATTCGGAGCCAAAATATTGCTTGTTCTATGTGGGAAGTGGGCTATAGAGGGCTTCTTTGTTTTGTTTATTTTCTATTGTCATAACTAGGATGGTAAATAAAAAACAACCTTGAACTACAAAGGCTGCCAAGACGAGTAAGCCTTCTTTTGTAGTATCAAAAAAATCGAAAACTGACGCGAAAGAACAGCTAAAAACTGCTGTAAATGCAAAGGTAGAAAACCTGTTTAAGGATTATTATCAGAGAGATGGTAGAATCTTTTTGACAATGCCAAAAACTCATGGGGAGCTACCTGATCTTTTGGAACTTCAGAAAAAGGGGTATGATGATTTCATCAATATCTACCTTAATAAGCTCTTTACTGATATCGAGAAAATTTGGGATATTGCAGGTGAAAAAATGTATATCACGATCTCTGATGTAAAAGTTTCTGAGCCAATTGAAACTGTTGATGTATGTAAGAAAAAGGAGCTTACTTATGGAGGGATTATTACTGCAAAGGTAAAGCTTGTTGAAAAGGTTGAGGAAGAAGGAGGGAAAAAGAGTGCTGAAAAAGTTCTTTTTAATAAAAGAGCAAATATCGGTATTTTGCCTTTGATGACTCCATCTGCTTCATATATTATTAATGGAGTTGAGAGAGTGATTATTTCTCAGATTATTAGATCATATGGAATCTTCTATGGAAAGAAGGATTTTTGGTATTCATTTAAGTTGATTCCTGAAAATGGACCTTGGCTTGAGGTGAGTGTTGAAAAAACAGGAAATGTTGTAGCGAGAATCAATAAGTCAAGAAAGTTCCCTATTACTTCACTTTTGAGAGTATTTGGATTGGAAACTGATGAGAGTATTAGAGCTGCATTTGATGGACAAGCTGATGCTGAAGATGTAGACTTTATTGATATTACTTTAAAGAAGGATCCTACTGTAGATGCGGTATCTGCTGCTGAGTTTATTTATGCTAAGCTTAGACCAGGGGAACTTATTGATGCTCAATCAGCTTTGGATTATATTAAGGGTCAATTTTTGCTTCCAGAGAGAATTTATATGGGAAGCATTGCTAGAAGAAAGATCAATGCAAAATTGAATCTTAAGAAGCCACTTAAGGGAGATGAAGCAAATATCTTTGATGGAGAAGATATGATTCAGGCTATAAAGTATCTTTTAGATCTTTGTAATCATAAAAAAGGATATTATGTAGATGATGCTGATCATCTTTCAAATAAAAGAGTGAGAACTATGGGAGAAATTTTGTACTCTCATATTCAGCCTGTGATGAGAAAATTTGTAAAGAGTGTAAGAGGAAAACTTTCAGTTTTGAATATGGAAAATCCATTGAAGATTACTGATTTGGTGAACTTTAAGATGATTGATAACTCAATTAAATCATTCTTTGCAACATCTCAGCTTTCTCAATTTTTGGATCAGATTAATCCACTTTCAGAAATTGAACATAAGAGAAGAATTACTGCTCTTGGGCCTGGAGGACTTAAAAAGGAGACAGCTAAGTTTGAAGTGAGAGATGTGCATCCATCTCACTATGGTAGAATTTGTCCAATCGAAACTCCAGAAGGACAGAATATTGGACTTGTAATCTATCAGTCACTCTATAGTAGAATTAATGATGAAGGATTTTTGGAAACGCCGGCTTTGAAGGTACTTCGTGAAGTAGATCCAAATGTTGAAGCATTGACTGGAAGAATCGCTCATCGTGATATTTTTGAGCTTGATGCAAAGGGAAATCCTACAAATAAGGTTATTATTAAGGAAAATGAGCTTATTGATACTGATACTGCAAAGAAAATTGAAAAGTTTTATGGAAAGATCAAGAAGCCTGTTGCTGTAAAGCCGTTCTTGACTGGTGAAGTTGATTATATCTCTCCAGAAATGGATGAAAGAGTGATTATCGCAGATGCGACTGCTTCATTGGATGAGCATAATAATATCTTGAACACTAGAGTTGCTGCGAGGCATTTTGGTGAGATGAGAAGTTTCCATATCAATGATGTAACACATATGGATGTGAATTTGGCTCAGATTTTTTCTCCTAATACTTCATTGATTCCATTTGTAGATCATAACGATGCGGTGCGTGCTTCTGTAGCGACAAACCAGCAGAGACAGGCTCTACCATTGTTGAAGAATGATGCTCCATTGGTGGGAACTGGACTTGAAAGTGATATTATGAAGATGTCTCATGCAGTGATTAAGGCTGAATGAGATGGAGAAGTTGTCTATGTTGATGGAGGACTTGTGAAGGTAAAATATAAGGAAGGAATTAAAGAATACAGACTTATTACTTTCGCAAGATCAAATTCAAAGAGTTGTTTGAATCAGGTTCCTTGTGTTTCTTTAGGACAAAAGGTACAAAAAGGTGATCTTTTGGCTGAGGGACCATGTTCTGTAAATGGAGAAATCGCTCTTGGAAAATCTCTTAGAGTTGCGTTTATGCCATGGAAAGGATATAACTATGAAGATGCGATCGTTGTTTCTCAAAGATTGGTGAAGGATGATGAGCTTACTTCAGTGATTATCAGTGAATACGAAATCGAGGTTGCGGAAACTAAGCTTGGCCCTGAAGAGACAACAAATGATATCCCAGGTGTTGCAATGTCTAAACTTACAAACCTTGATGAGGATGGTATCATTAGAATCGGAGCTATCGTGAAAGGTGGAGATCTTTTGATTGGAAAGATTACTCCAAAGGGAGAAGGAGAACTTACTCCAGAAGAAAAGCTTATTCAGGCGATCTTTGGAGATAAGTCAAAGAATGTAAAAGATACTTCTCTGTATATGCCATCTGGTAGTGAAGGAAAAGTTGTAGAAGTAGTAATTCTTGATTCAAAGAAGGGAGATAACCTTATGGCGGGAGTTAGAAAGAAGATTAAAGTATATGTTGCTTCTACAAGAAAGATTGAAATCTGAGATAAACTCGCTGGAAAACACGGAAATAAGGGTATTGTTGCGACTGTGGTTCCAGAAGAAAATATGCCATACTCAGCTGATGGAAAGCCAATTGATGTTGTTTTGAACTCGCTTTGAGTAATTTCTCGTATGAACCTTGGTCAGCTTTTTGAGTCTCAGTTGGGACTTATTGCTAAGGAGCTTGGTGTGAAATTTGCAGTTCCAACTTTTGGTGGAATTGGAGTAGATGATATCGTTGAACTTGCAAAAAAAGCTGGTCTTGAAGATAAGCTTAGAACTACACTTTATGATGGAGAAACTGGAGAACCTTATGCTCAGCAGGTTACTGTTGGATATATGCATATTTTGAAGCTTGTGCATATGGTTGAGGATAAGATCCATGCTAGATCTGTAGGTCCTTACTCACTTATTACTCAGCAACCGCTTGGAGGAAAGTCAAGACAAGGAGGACAGAGATTTGGAGAGATGGAAGTGTGGGCTTTGGAAGCATATTCTGCAGTATATACTCTTCAAGAAATGCTTACTGTGAAATCTGATGATGTTGTAGGTAGAAATAAACTCTATGAATCTATTATCAAGTCTCAGAAGCCAAAAATCTGAGGATTGCCTGAGTCTTTCAACTTGTTGACCTATCTTTTCAAGGGACTTGGTCAGAATATCGTTTCTTTGACAAGTGATGAAATGGAAAGAATCTATGAAGAAAGAATGGACAAGATCAAGAGTCTTGGACTCTCTGGAATCATGACTGCTTCACTTGAACAGGAGCTTACTAAATCTTTAGATGAAGATGAGGATGAAGTAGAATCAAAGGGAGAAATGATTGGTAAAGTAGTTGAGGACTTAGAAGATTTTGGGCAAATAGAGTAAGAAAAATCAGATTTTTATATCCTATGCAGTAATTTCAATGAATAAAATAAAATTTGACGGATTGATGGTGACACTCGCTTCAATGGAGGAAGTTGAAAAATGGTCTCGTGGAGTAGTGGATAATCCAGATACCGTTAACTATAGGACAGGAAAACCAAAGCAAGGAGGACTTTTTTGTGAGTCTATCTTTGGTCCTGTGAAGAATTTTGAATGTAGTTGTGGAAAGTATAAGGGAGTGAGATATAAGGGAATTGTATGTGAAAGATGTGGTGTAGAAGTGGCCTCTTCAAGAGAAAGAAGAACGAGAATGGGACATATTGATCTTGCTTCTCCTGTAGTTCATGAGTGGTATAAGAAATCTCCATCTGGAGGTATCCATCAACTTCTTCAGCTTTCAGCTAATGAAATTGATAAAATCTTAACATATGTAAAATATGTGGTAGTAAAAGATATTACTGATGAGACTAGAGAAAAGATCAAGGAGAAAATCGCAAGTGATTATGAGTCAACAATGAAGGATCTTGATGAACTTTACAAAAAGGAATCATCAGCTCAGAAAGAGCCTAAGAAACTCGCTGAGGCAAAAAAGCTTTATGAAGAGAATCAGCAATCTATTGAAGCTGAGTTTAATAGAATTAGATCAATCGTAGCTGATTTGAAGTTTGGAGCGACTATTTTGGAATCAGATTATAGAAATATTTTCTATCAATTTGGAAGCTTGATCTCATTTGCATCAGGTCCAGAAGGAATCCTCAAGATGCTTCAATCTATTGATGTAGAAAAGGAGATTAAAAAGAGAGTAAAGGAGTTCCCAACTATTAGATCTGCTGATCAGAAAAAGAAGATGATGAGTTTGATCAAGCTATTGATCAATCTCTATGTCTCTGGAGTAAAGCCAGAAAATATGATCGTAAGAAAACTCCCTGTGATCCCACCTGATATTAGACCAGTAGTTCAGCTTGATGGAGGAAGATTTGCTTCATCCGATGTGAATCTTTTCTATAGAAGAGTTCTGATGAGAAATATCAGACTTAAGAAAATGATCCAAGTTGGAATGCCTGATATCGTAAAAAAGAATGAAATCAGACTTCTTCAAGAATCTATCAATAATCTTTTGGTTGGAGAGAAGAATTCTGCGGGAAAGGCTGGTGCTGGAATCAAAGTTTTCAAGTCAATCTCTGATATGCTTTCAGGTAAGGAGTGAGTTTTCAGAAAGAACTTGCTTGGAAAGAGAGTTGACTATTCAGGAAGATCTATTATTACTGTAGGTCCTAGCTTGAATTTGAATGAATGTGGACTTCCAATCTATATCGCAGTAAAGATGTTTACTCCGTTTATTATTGGAAAGCTTATTGAAAAGAAGATCGTATATACTCCAAAGCAGGCTGAAAAGCTGATTAAAGAGGGAAATCCTATTGCGCTTAAGTTTTTGGAAGAAGTAATTAAGGATAAATATGTGTTGCTTAATCGTGCGCCAACACTTCATAGACTTTCTATTGAAGCTTTCAAAATCAAGTTGATGCCTGGGAAGACAATCAGACTTCATCCTCTTGTGTGTCCTGCGTTTAATGCCGACTTCGATGGAGACCAGATGGCGGTTCATTTGCCTATCTCAGATGAAGCTCAGAAAGAGGCAAGAGAATTGATCGCAGCTGATAAGAATATTATCAAGCCAGGTTCTGGAGATCCAACTATTACACACTCTCAGGATATGGTACTTGGAATCTACTTTTTGACTGATGCATTTGATCCAAAATATCCAGATTACAATACTGAAGATGAATGGAAAGAAAAGATTCATCCAGTAGCGAGATATGGAAGTTTTGATGCGGTGCTTGATGCGTTTAATAATAAGCAGGTAACACTCAAGGATAAGGTAATCGTGCTTGACGGATCTGATATCGTGGAAACAACAGTTGGTAGAGTGATTTTCAACTCTATTTTGCCAGCGGATTATCCATTTGTAAATAAGAAGATGGGTAATAAGGATCTTAAGAGATTGCTTTCTGATGTATTTGATAGATATGATATGGAAACTACTGTAAAAGTAGCTGATGCTATCAAAAACTATGGATTTAAATATTCAACTATTGCTGCTACATCAATCAATATCTTGGATATGAAGGTTCCAAAAGAAAAGGAAGAAATCTTGAGAGGAGGAGATGTTCAGAATAATGAAGTTTTGAAGTACTACTACAAAGGATTCTTCTCTGAGGAAGAAAAACACAGATTGGTCGTTAAGATCTGGACTGATGTAAAGAAGACAGTAGAATGAAATCTGAAATCAATCATTGGTGCAGGTAATAACCTCTATACGATGATTGACTCTGGAGCGAGAGGTTCTCAGACTCACTTGACTCAGATTTCAGGTATGAAGGGACTGGTAGTAAATCCGAAGGGAGAAATTATCGAGTTGCCTATTAAATCATCATTTGTTGAAGGGCTAAAACCTATTGAATATTTTATTTCTGCTCACTCTGGACGTAAAGGAAAGGCCGATACTGCGCTTAGAACTGCGGAATCTGGATACCTTACCAGAAAGCTCTGTGATGCTTCTCAGGAAGTAATCGTAAGAGAAGAAGACTGTGGATCAAGTGAATATATCATTTACTCAAAGGATGAAGCTGAACTCAAAGGAGAGAAGTTTTCAAGCTTGATTTATGGTAGAACTGCTGCAGAAGATATTATTGATGATAATGGAGTTGTTATCCTTAAGGCTGGAGAGATGATTAATAAGTCAGCTTTGGTTCTTATTGAAACTTCAAATATCAAGATGGTTAGTGTAAGAAGTCCATTGACTTGTCACTGCGTGAGTGGTGTATGTCAGAAGTGTTATGGAATGGATCTTGCAACAAGAAATATGGTAGAAATCTGAGTTCCTGTTTGAGTGATCGCTGCGCAATCTATTGGAGAACCTTCTACTCAGTTGACGCTTGATACCTTCCATGATGGAGGAGTTGCTGGTGCAGCTGAGGCGTCTGGTATTGATAGAGTTAAGCAGCTCTTTGAAGTGAGAGCTCCAAAAAATCCAGCTATCGTGAGTCCTTTTGATGGAGTGCTTTCGTTTGAAGAAACTCAGGAAGGAGGAAAGTTTGGAAAAATCAGAATTACTGCTGATGTTCAGAAAAAATCATACTTGATCAAAGATGGTTATGAAGTAATAGTAAAGAAGGGAGAGGTGCTTGCTAAGGGAGCGAACTATGCATCTAAATGAGCAAGTAAGCTTAAGACTAAGGAAGCAGGTAAGGTTCTTGAGGTTAATGAAGATTATATCACACTTGGAGTTGAGGAGGTATTCTCTAAATCACTTATCGGACTTACTCCAAAGAAGACTAAGGTTGGAGAAAGAGTCTATAAGGGAGAAATCTTGACTACAGGAGCATTGGATATCATGGAATATAAGAATATTGTTTGAGATATTCATGCGCAGAGATATATCATTAGTGAAGCAAAGAGAGTATATGCTTCTCAAGGACAAGATCTTAATGATAAGCATATTGAAGTAGTGGTAAAACAGCTCTTCTCAAAAGTCTTTATTGAAGATGGAGGAGATTCAAGTTTTATCCCTGGTACTTATGTAAAGTATGAGGAATATATCAAGGTGAACTCAGAACTTGAAGCTCAAGGAAAAAGACCTTCAAGCGGAAAGAGAGTTGCACTTGGACTTACTACTGTTGCTAAGGAAACTGACTCTTGGCTTTCAGCTGCTTCATTCCAGGAAACTATTAGAGTGATGGTTGGAGCATCTCTTAGAGGAGCGATTGATAATCTTTCAGACCTTAAAGCGAATGTGATTATCGGTAGATTGCTTCCTGTTGGAGAAAACTATAGAAATATGTTTGGATATTAGAAAGTATGTGAATAAAAGAGAAAAAAACTGATTTCAGTGATGGAGTCAGTTTTTTTTACTTGTGAGAATATTTTTGTAATTCTCATCGCAAGACTTACTTCATGATCCACGGTGATCCGGATTAGAGTGAAACCGAATTTTTTTCTCTTGCAAAAGGTGAGGATTTTCGCTATACTTTGAAGTCTATGGGGGTGACTTTGGATTTGATGAGAGGAATCCGTACCTAGTGATAGCCATTGCTCGATGATTGACAGAGCCTAAAACCAATTAAACCAAAAATGCTAACGCATGAAAATCTCTTCTTAAGAGAGCTGAACTTGTAAAGGCTTACGCTTAGTAATCTTTCAAGCCAGTTAAAACTAACCTTGACTACTGACTCCTGCTAGGAGCAAGGCCGATTTGAGCAGGAAACCAAAACCTTGTGCTGAAAAAATTGAAGAATTGAGTTTGTTACTTTTCTCCTTCTCCCTCTCAGCATAAGGCTAAAAAATCAGGTTAAAAAGCTGACTATAATGGTAGAGTTCAGTGGGTATGCCTTTTAGACCGGAGTTCAATTCTCCGCACCTCCAAAGATGGAGATTTTGGTCAAAAAATATCATTAAAAGTTGCATTTATACTGGCATCTTGGGGTGTTGTAAAGGCGACTTTTTTGAATACTAGAAATTATTCTATTTTATATTGATCACAGATGATGAAGTTTACGGTGATTACGCTCTGATGTCAGATGAATTATGCTGATACTGCCAGGGTAAAATCAGTTTTAAAAAATTGTTGATTTACGCCAGTAGAGACAGTAGAAGAGGCGGATATTGTGATCTTTGATACTTGCTCTGTTCGCCAAAAATCTGAAGATAAAGTGACAGGAAAGCTTAAAGAAATTCCATTGGATAAAAAAGTTTGGATCACGGGATGTATGATTCAGCATAATATGAGAAATCAGAAAATTATGACTGGCAAAAAACTTCCAGAAAATCTTAAAACAGGAAATTTCTGAGGAGTTGTTCTGACAAAAGAGCCAAGGATTGTAGGATTGACCTCTGAGGAAGTAAAAAATCTTAAAAAATCTGATAAAGGTGAGCTTGTTGGGATCAATCATAGTTTTAACCCACTTTTCCATAATCTGTCTCAAAAGTGGAAAAATATTGAACTCTTTTTTCGTATTGATGATACGGGATTTTTGCCGTTAATGCTTCAGAAGCTCGGATATGAAGTTCGTTATGATAGGGAATTAACAAATGAATATTCAACAATTGTCCCAGAGGGGATAAACTCAAGTATGAATGCTCATAATAAGACTGCTTATATCCCGATTTCAACTGGATGTAATCAGTTTTGTGCTTATTGTATTGTGCCTTTTGCTAGAGGATTGGAGAGATGGTTTCCTGTTGAGCAGATCGTTAAAGAGGCAAAGATTCACCTTGCTAATGGAGTTAAGGAGATCGTTCTTTTGGGACAAATTGTGAATAAGCATCCAGATTTCTTGACTATTGTGAAGGAGGTTTTGAAGTTAGAAGGTTTGGAGTGGCTCAGATATACTTCTCCGTATCCAACGTATTATTCTGATGAGCTTTTGACTCTTCATGAGACTGAACCAAAGCTTTGTCCACATATTCATATTCCGTTTCAGTCAGGATCAAATGCTGTGCTCAAGAAAATGTTCCGTGGATATTCGGCAGAGCAGTGTTATACTTTTATTGATAAGATTCGTTCGCTCAAGAGACCGATCTCTATCACAACTGATATTATTCTTTGATTCCCATGAGAGACAGAGGAGGATTTTCAAGAAACCTTAAAACTGACTGAATATGCGCGTTTTGATATGATTTATATGTGAATTTATAGTAATCGTCCGGGGACTTTTGCAGATAGAAAGTATCCAGATGAGATCCCATATAAGGTAAAGCATCAGAGACGAAGCCAGCTTAATGATATGTTGTATCGTATTTCTGATGAGAATAACCAACTTGAAGTCTGAGTTGAGAGAATGATGATCGTTAATGAAATTAGTAAAGACTGAGATATTCTTGGATATACAGATAATATGAAGCAGATTATTCTAAAATCAAGTCCCAAAACTGTAAATCTTGAAATCTGAATGCTGCTCCCGGTTCGTATTACCAAGTGAATGGTCTTTAAACTCGAAGGAGAGCCTCTTTTGTAAAATGTGTTTTCGGTGAAATATTCTTTAATATTCTCTATAGAATGCTCTTAAAAAAAGTGAGAAATCTGATTTTTCGCTTTTTTTTGTTTGCTTTCAGTAAATAAATCGCTATAGTTTGTTTGCTGAATGCAAAGTCAGATTTTATTTTTTGCTTTGAAAAAACAATGTTTAACTGGTTTCTCAGTTTGATTGGTTGAGATTATAATCAAAAACAAATTGATAAAATTTTGCCGATAATTAAGGAAATTCAATTTTTGTATGCACAATATGATAGTTTAACAGATCAAGAAATCCAAGATAAGACCAATGAATTTAAGCAGAGAATCCAAGATGGTGCAAGCTTGGATAGTTTGTTGCCTGAGGCGTTTGCTGTGGTGAAACAGGCTTGTAAAAGGCTCGTTGGAACTACATGTAAGGTAAAAGGTCAGGAGCTAACTTGGAATATGGTTCCATACGATGTCCAGTTTATTGGAGGAATTATTTTACATCAAGGGAAGATTGCTGAGATGAAAACTGGAGAAGGAAAGACTTTGGTTGCAGTAGCTCCAGTGTATCTTAATGCCCTTTCAGGGAAGGGAGTCCATGTTGTAACTGTAAATGATTATCTTGCTTCTCGTGATGCTGAATGGATGGCTCATGTATATAACTGGCTTGGGCTCAGTGTTTGATCTGTTGTGAAGTCGACTCCACTTTCAGTGAGAAGAGAGCAGTATTCTAGAGATATTACTTATGTTGAAAACTCTGAGCTTGGATTTGATTATCTGAGAGATAACCTTGTAAAATCATTAGATGAAAGAAGTCTGACTTGGAGACCTTTGAATTATGCGATTGTGGATGAGATCGATAGTATTTTGATTGACGAGGCGAGAACTCCGTTAATCATTTCTCAGCCAAGAGAAGAACCAACAGAAAAGTATACTTATTATGCACAGATGGTGAACTTTTTGACTCCATGCTCTGAGAAAAAGAAGGTTTCAAAAGGGTTTATTCAGGAGATTTTGACTGATAATGGAGGGAAGCCACAGGAGGAAGATGGAGATTACTATATCGATGAAAAGACCAAGACTGCTCAGCTTTCTGGAAGAGGTATTGCTAGACTTGAAGACCTTTTGAAGGTTGAAAATATCTACAAGGATATGGGATATGAGGAAATTCATCATATTGAAAATGCTCTTAAGGCGAAGGCTGTATATATCAGAGATAAGGATTATATTATTTCCAATGGTGAGGTTTTGATCGTAGATGAGCATACTGGGCGTACTATGCCTGGTAGAAGATTCTCTGAGGGACTTCATCAAGCGATTGAGGCGAAGGAAGGTGTGCAAATTCAGAGGGAATCTCAAACTATGGCGACTATTACTTATCAGAATTTCTTTAAGCAATATGCAAAGCTTTCTGGTATGACTGGAACTGCCTCTACTGAGGGAGAAGAGTTTAGTAAGATCTATGATCTTGAGGTAGTGATTGTGCCAACGAATAGGAAGGTGCTTAGAGTAGATATGAATGATAAGGTCTATTATAATCAGCCAACTAAGTGGAGATTTGTGAAAGATTACATTAAGTTTTATCACGATATGGGGCAGCCGATCTTGATCGGTACTGCGGATATCGCAACTTCTGAATACGTCTCTAGGATTCTTGAGCAGGAGGCAATTGTGCATTATGTTTTGAATGCTAAGTTTCATGAGCAGGAGGCAAATATCGTAGCTAATGCTGGAAAATATAAGTCTGTAGTCGTTGCTACAAATATGGCTGGTCGTGGTACAGATATCAAGCTTGAGGATTGATTAAATGAGAGACTAGCTGAAAATTATGTTCGCTATTTTCTCAAACAGGTAAAAAACTGAAATCAGATTTCTGGAAATCTTTTTTCTGAGCTTGAATATTGACTTTTCCTTGATGCTTTGAAAAAAGAGCTTGGGCTGAGTGATGCTCAGATAGATGGACTTGTGCAGGGGATTGAGTTGCCTGAGATGAAAATTTCAGCAAAACTAACTTTGAAGAGAAAAGAAAATTCTCAGCCATATGCGAAAGTGAGTTTTATTCCACTCCAAACTTCTGAGAAATCTGAAAGTATTGAAAAAGATCTGTTTTTTGGACTCTTTATCTTAGGAACAGAAAAACACGAGTCAAGAAGAATTGATAATCAGCTTAGAGGAAGAGCAGGAAGACAGTGAGATCCTGGTGTTTCGATTTTCTTTGTGGCGTTGGATGATAGTTTGATGAGAAAGACAGGCGGAGAAAGGATTCAGTCTCTGGTTTCTATGATTTTTTCAAAGGCTGATAGAGAGAGTCTAGAACTTACTCAAAAACAATTTACCACTGTAAGTATGAGAGCGCAAAAGGAAATTGAAGGATGGTACTTCGGTATTAGAAAGCATTTGTTTGACTATGATAGTGTGGTAGACAAGCAGAGAAAGAGAATTTATAAGACAAGAGATGAGATTCTTGAAAGTGAGCATGATGAAACTAAGAGAATCCAATATGTGGAGAATCTTAAGGAAGCTTTTGTTAATGAAGCTAAGAATATTATTATTGCTCAGATTACAAATGCTGAGATCACAGGGCAATCTGTAGCTGATCTCTTGGTCGTATTAAATAAGGAGTTTGGACTCAACTTTACACAGGCTGAGTATTATGAATATGCTAAGCTAGACTATGAAGGATTGAAAGCAGTTTTGCTTGAAAGGTTTGATGCATATTTTACGAGAGTATTTGGTCAGCTTGAGACAAAGGTGTTGTTTGATGTCTTTAGAGAGGTGCATCTTCATTTCCTAGATAAACTCTGGGTAAATCACATTGATGAAATGCAGAATCTTAGAGAAAAAGTCTGACTTATGGCGTATGCTCAGTTAGATCCGCTTGTAGTCTACAAAAAGGAATCTTTTGAAAAGTTCCAAGAATTGATCTCTTCAATTATCAATAATACCGCACTTTACCTTATGAAGATTGACTTTGATTTGCTTGCCCAGCAGCAACAGGTGCAGGCAACACTTGATATTACAAGTGATGAGGATCGTGCTGGTAAGGTAATGGAAATCTTGGCTTCAGCAACTGATGATTTGCCAGCTCAGGCTCCATCTCAACCAGTTTTTGTGCAGGAGAGTGATGAGAGAAGTCAGCTTTTTGAGTCTGATGATGATGTGGAAGTATTTGAGGCAGATGAGACTCCTCAAGTAATGCATTCTGATGGAAAGGTAAGACCTAATGATCCATGCCCATGTGGAAGTGGAAAAAAATATAAAAAATGTCACGGAAAATAATCTAAAAAAGAAGAAGTCTGAGATTCGTTTGATGATTTCAGACTTTTTTCTTTGTTTTTAATTCTCTTTTTAAAAATGGGAATAGTCGGAATTCTATTCGTGCTTATCTTCATTCTATTGATGAATTTTGTGGTTTCCAATATTGTTCGATTTTTTGGGCAGGAGCTTGATAGAATGATGTTTTTGCTGATTGCGGCAGTGATTGTGGTTTTGTGTCTTGGATATCTGATCTTTCATCAAAATGCGAAGTCGATCGTTGGTGATTACTGGGAAACTACAACAATGACTGTGCTAGGAATTTTAACGGTTGCCTTGTCGGTGATTGCGGTATTTTGGTTGGTTGAAGGTGGACTCTTGGCTTGGACTCCGTATTCTATTAGAGGAGTGTATTGAGGTTGGAGTTTTGTGATTGCAGTTGTTGGTCTCTCGATTTATGCTTGGTGGGCGGCGCATAGTACGGTGATTAGGACTATTCAGATTCCAGTTGAAAATCTCCAGTCTCCAAGTAGGATTGTCTATATGTCAGATATTCATATCGCAAAAAAATCTGATTTACCTTTCTTATATAGTATTATTGAGAAGGTTAATAAAATTGATGCAGATTTTGTAGTAATCAATTGAGATTTTATTGATGGAAGAGGATTTGATATTGGGGATTTTGATGTGCTCAATACGATCAATAAGGAGGTTATTTTTACGTATGGAAATCATGAAGCTTATGCTGGGAATGCATATGTGAAGTCGCTTCTATCTCCTACAAAATTGCATATGTTATCGGATCAGAAGCTGATTCTTTGATGATGGGAGATCCTTGGACTTTCTGATATGAATGGAAGTGATTCTCAGAAAAATAGGAACCTTTTGGCGCATAAACTTAAAAATATACAATGGGAAACTGAGTATCCGAAACTTTTAGTTTTGCATGAGCCGGTTGGACCTGAGGTTGCAATGAAGTATGGAGTTAATCTTCAAGTCGCTGGACATACGCATAATGGGCAACTCTTTCCATTTACTTTATTTGTAAAAATGGCGTTCCCATATATTAAAGGGCTGTATAGTTTTGATACTTCTTCGCTCTTTGTGAGCTCAGGGATTGGGACTTGGGGGCCTGCAATGAGGCTTGGTTCGCGTTCAGAGTTGATTGTCTTAGATTTGATTCCAAAGAAATAAGAAAAAAAGGCTGAAGTATTTCAGCTTTTTCTTTTTTAATGAAAAATCTTGAAAATAAGGCTTATTTGAGTATGCTTGAAATCAGCTTTTTTATTTTTTTTGTTTTTTTTGATGAGAGTACCAATCGGAATTTCAAATAGGCATGTGCATTTATCTCAAGCAGATGCGAATACTTTGTTCGGTTCAAATTATGAGTTGACTCCTATGAAAGAGCTTTCTCAACCAGGGCAATATGCGTGTGCTGAGACTTTAACGATCAAAGGGACTAAGTGAGAGCTTTCAAAAGTTAGGATTCTTGGACCTTATAGAAAGTTCTCTCAGGTAGAAATTATGATGGGAGATAATTTTAAGCTAGGAACACAAGCTCCAATTAGGGAATCTGGTGATCTTGAAGGATCTGCTGGTATTACATTGATTGGGCCAGCTGGAGAAGTTGAACTTAAGCAAGGACTGATTGTAGCGAAAAGGCATATCCATATGAGCGTTGCTGATGCTCAGGATTTTTGAGTTCATAATGGGCAAATTGTGAAAGTAAAGACAAATGGAATTAGAGCACTTGTATTTGATGAGGTGGTAATTAGAGTAGATGATCGTTTCGCTTTGGATATGCATATTGATGTAGAGGAGGGGAATGCTGCTGGGCTTCAGCAGGGAGATTGGTGAGAATTGATTGTAGAGGAGTAATCATTTTTGATTTTCTTACTTCTTCCATCGATCGTTAGAACTACAAGGTACATCCTTACAATCTAACTATTTGCGATAATTAAACAAAATATGAGGCTGAAAAGTCAGATTTTTTACTTGCTAATCAGAAAAAGGAAATGGAAAATGCAGCACAAAAGGTTTTTGACTTGATTTCTCAGGAAGAGAGGAGACAGCAAGAGGGAATCGAGCTAATCGCAAGTGAAAACTATCAGTCAAAAGAGGTTTTGCAAGTTCAAGCCTCTGTTTTTGCGAATAAGTATGCGGAGGGTTTTCCGTGAAGAAGGTACTACTGAGGGCAGGAAAATACAGACCAGCTCGAGCAGTTGGCGATTGATAGAGCAAAAGCTATTTTCAGAGCAGATCACGCAAATGTTCAGGCGCTCTCTGGAGCTGCTGCGAATCTTTGTTTCTATAGTGCGGTAATGGAGCCATGAGATCATATCTTAGGAATGGATATGAAGTATGGGGGGCATTTGACACATGGAGCTCCTGTTACTTTTATTTCAAAGGTATTTAACTTCCATGGGTATCAGACTTTAGCTGATGGGCGTATTGATTTTGAGCAGATCCGTTCTCTCGCTCATGAGTTTCATCCAAAGGTGATTTTAGCATGATTTAGTGCTTATCCAAGAGAGCTCGATTATGAGAGATTTGTTGAGATTGCAAATGAGGTATGAGCTATCGCTTATGCTGATGTGTCTCATATTGCTGGCTTTATCGCAGCTGGACTTTTGAAAAATCCATTGGATTATGGATTTCATGCGATGATGACTACTACTCATAAATCGCTTCGTGGTCCGAGATGAGCTCTTATCTTGAGTAAAGGAACGGTTTGAAATCCATTAAAAAAGCCTGAATTTAGTATTGAGAATATTCCGACATTGATTGATCGTGCAGTTTTCCCAGGAATGCAGTGAGGACCTCATATGAATACTATCGCTGCGATCGCAGTTGCACTCTGAGAGGTTCAGACTTCTGATTTTTCTCATTATGCACAGCAGACGCTCAAAAATGCTAAGGCTATGGCCGATGAATTTCTTGGATTAGGATATGATCTTGTGACAGGAGGAACGGATAATCATATGATGCTTCTAGATTTCTCAAGGGAGGAATTTGATGGAGGAGAAGTAGAAAAAGTACTTGATAAGGTTGGAATTTCTGTTTCAAAGTCGCTTGTTCCAAATGATCTGCGTCCAGCTTTTGCGCCCTCTGGTCTGAGAATTGGGATGCCAGCGATGACGACCAGAGGAGTCAAGGAGCAGGATACCGTACAGATCGTGAACTTTATCGACCAGGCGATCAAAAACAGAAAAAATCCTGATATGCTCCATGATTTGCATCTTCAGATCGAGGCATTTGCTCAGAAGTTCCCACTTCCATCTTAGTATCCCAGTAGAAGACTATAAAAATCTACTTCCCCTTACAGCAAAAAAAAGACGCCCTTTCACAAGGATGTCTTTTTCATAAAGATATGGAATTGATCTTATACCGAGAAAGTTTTCTCAGATAAAGTCAGGTTTTATGCCTGATGATCATCGATTTCTTCAAACTTGTACTCAGCTTCCTTTTCATCAAAGGAGTAGAGGTATGTTTTCCCAGCTTCGACTTCGATTTCTTGCTTGGTAGCATCGTAGGTTGTCGTTACGCTCTTGTATACCAAAGACGCTCTCTGCTTTTGATACTGAGAGTAAACCACGTGCGTCCCAGGGAGCACATAAAATCCACTCTTGAGCCCCTCAGTAAACTGCTTTGGCTGCTCTCCATCAACATCGATGATCGTCAATGTCCCAGAACCAACCAGACTTATTTTTCCTTTTGTGTAGACCTTCACAGCGTTTGGATGCTGATCGAGCCATTCTTGAAGCTTCTTTGCTTCCTTCTGCCTCCAGATAAAGTAATATGCTAGATATCCTACCACCAAAGCGATAAGAATATAAAAAGTGAAGTTTCCCTGCATAATAATTCAGATTATAAAGATAAAAAACCTGATATGATTCCGCTATCCTCAACTGGGATAACGAATGTCTCCTCCATGAGGAGACTACGCCTTTTTCTCAGCGTGAAGCTTTTGAGCTGGAGCAGATTTCCCAGAGATTTTCAAGTCATCAAGGATCTCATAAAACTCCTTTCCTCCAATATAGTTACAGTCAAGCGTCTTGGTAGGATAGTTATCTCCATGCTTGATAGCATAAAGCCAGTAGTCAGTGTTTCCGTCTACAGTTTCTACCTTGTAGCTAAATCCATACTCATCAAAAGAGTAGAGCTCTTCCTTCTTTCCCTTTTTTACGGTGAGCCCCTGCTCGCTAGTAATAAGCGTTTCTCTCGATCCGAGGAGAATATTCAACAGACCAAGCCCCAAAAAGATCGCTCCAATGAGGATAAGATGAAAGTCTGTTGGAATCCATCCAAATTTCCTTCCTATAAAGTAGGTAGCAAATACCGCAACGGCAACTCCTACGAGAATCCAAAAGATCTCAATTACAATGTTTTTTTTCTTAGGTTCATACGTTCTTCCCATCTTTGCTTTTGATTATAAGGTAAAAATACAAAGAAAAAGTAGTTAACTTTTCCTGATATATATATATATATCCTAATCAATTGCAATTCTTTTTTGTGAAAATTTGCGAAAAAGTGCTTGATAAGGTTGGAATTTCTGTTTCAAAGTCGCTTATTCCAAATGATCTGCGTCCAGCTTTTGCTCCGTCTGGTCTGAGAATTGGAACTCCTGCGATGACAACGAGAGGTATGAGTGAGTCTGATGCGAGGACTGTCGCTCACTTGATTGATCGTGCGATCAAACAGAGGAATAATAGTTCTGAGCTGGCAGTTTTGAGAGAGGAGGTGAGTGCTTTTGCTCAGAGGTTTCCTTTGCCATGGTAGTCGAGGGTGTATTGATTATTTTGAATTAGTGATTATCTTTTGTATAGAAAAAATCCCCAATCGAGGGGATTTTTCAGATTTTTAGAGCTTTTTTAGTTCTTTTCCTCAAAGTCAAAGTGTTCTTCTTTTTCATTGAAGCTAAGTTGGTAGGTTTTGTATGCTTCTACCTCAATTTCTAGCTCAGTTGGTTCATAAGTGGTGTTTACGCTCTGATACACAAGACTTGCTCTTGTTTTCTGGTACCCAACAGTTATCGTATGAGCTCCTGGTGTAAGGTAAAATCCAGTTTTAGTTCCCTCAGAGAACATCATCACCATATTTCTCGCTTCTCCATCTACTGAGTATACTCCCAATGAACCACTTCCAAGTGCTCAGATTTTATTTTTGATATATACCTTAGCAGCATTAGGATTTTGATCAAGAAAAGCTTGTACTTTCTTCTTGTTTTTGCTTGCTAGCCAGAGAGAATATCCTCCAAACGCGATCATCAACCCCACAGCATAAAACGCTACAGCAGGAATTTGCATTCCAAAAAGTTCTACTCCATTCATTATGTTAAATATAAGAATTAAAAACCAGAATTATTTCTTTTTTGTCTCAAGTTTTACCGCCTTTTGCTTTGAGCCAGTGATTCCTAGATCATCGCGAAGCTGGTCAAACTGATTTGCTCCTAGAAGCGTGCAACAGATTTTAAGTTCGCTTCCATCTTCAGTTCCAATCAAGAGATATCTTTCAGTATTATCGTTTTCAGTGTGTATATATGAACCAAAGCTTGTTTTCTCAAGGTCAAAGACTTGCTCTTCTTTACCTTGTTTGATTCTGAGCTCTTTGTCAGTGAGTGTTACCGTGATCTTATCTCAGCAGATCATTCGTGCATAGAGTACAAATAATACAGCAGCGATGATGGCAGGCTTGGTATACCCATCCATAAAGCGAGTGAGAATCAGCCCGATGAATGCAGCAGCTCCAGCCCCGATCGCAATATCGGTGATAAACTTGACCTTGGAGGTTTTGTAAATCTTTTCCATTGTTTGCTATTAAAAAACTAAAGGAAGTTGTCTCGTATATATATTACTTTTATAAAGTCAAATCAAAATATGGTATTCCTTTTCTACTCAAATACAAAAAGCTAGAAGAGAAACTTCTAGCTTTCCTTACTCATATTAGATCTGCTCTGGAGGTTTACGAGAACACCACCATAGGAGAGATGTCATTATCATGCCTAGAATTATTCCTATTAGGATTGATAGTACCCAACTGCCAGCAAAGATAGCTATAATCACGCTCATAAGCAGATATACGAACATGAGGATATCTTGTTTTTTTTCACTTAGAGTTCTAGGCAAGAGGCTCATAAAAACAAAGAGCATTGTAGCAAAGCACACTACCAGTATCATCAATAGAGTTATGGAGCTTGAATCTTCTATAGGATCTAGAAGCCTGAAGAATAAAGGTATTGCAGTTGCTGGTAGTAGAAAGCAAAAGATAAAATTTGCAATGATCACAATTAAAAATTCCTTTTTCATAAGATGATAATTTTTGTTTATTTTATAATATGGATTGTATATTTTTTATAGAGAATGTCAAGATAAAAAAGGTTGGGAAATGTTGTAATTAGATTGATAAATATCAGAAAAATCAGACTTCTTCGCTACTAATCTTTTCTGCTTGAAAAGTTTTAGACTATTCATATACTAGAGCTTGTTTTATCTCTAGGGAGTCGTATGCTCAATTCAGCTTTCTTATTTTGTTGAGAAAATACCTATACGCTCAATAAGGAACTCGAAAAACGAAAAATCTGATTTCAAGAGAAGTATTGAGCAGATACGCTTTTTGAGTTTACCGCACAAAACTGGGATCTATGAGAGATTAAGCAATTACTTTATGCTGGAAGTCTTTTTGTGAGCAAAAAGATGGTAATTCTCTATTGAGTTCCTAGGGATACTTATGAAAATAATTCGCTTATGGCTGATAAAATTGATAAATTTCTTGAGGATTTTCAGCAAAATATGAGCCTGTTAACGAGTGATACAATTCTGATTTTAGTCTCTTATAAGCCAGATAAGAGGACAAAAGCTTTTAAGTGGTTTAGTGAACAGCTTCAACTCAAGGAATTTGCTCCTTATAAGGAGGCTCAGTTGAAGGGATTTATTAGAGAGCAGTTGGTTGGATTTCAGATTGGGGAACCTGAGGTGGATATGCTTTTGCTCAAGGTGTGAAACGATATGTATCGCCTAGAGAATGAGATTGAAAAATTAAAAACCTGATTACAGACAAGGTGAGAGGTTCAGGTTTCTATTGATGCTATTCATCAGTATTGTTTTTGATTGGTTGAATGAGATGCATTTGGGATTTTTGATCATTTGTGGAGTGATCCTAGGCTTGCTGTTAAGAGTTTAGAAAAAATGCAAGAAGATGGTAAGTCTTGGAATGAAGTCTCTGGGCTTTTGACTTGGGGACTCAAGATTTATTTGACGATTTTGGATTTGTATGGGCAGGGGATTGTTTCGGCAAAAGAGATTATTGCTCAGACAAAGTTGCATCCTTTTGTTGTTAACAAAAATCTGAAATATATTACGCAGCTTCAGAAAAATCAGGGGTTTTTAGTTAGCTTTTTTCAACTGTTGATTGATCTTGAATATGCGATCAAGACAGGTAAAATGGCTGAACAATATTTCTGGTTGCGTACAAAACAAGAGATATTAAAAATCTGAGCTTAATTTTTACTTTTCACTGCTAAAAGATGAGAGATTTGAAAAGGACAATTCTTCCTTTGATGGCTGGAAGTCTATTGATGGGCTGGAGTTTTGCAAGTGAGAGTTTTTCTGAGAGGTTGTATTGTCAGCTTGGCGAGACGAGTGTGAGGGTGTATTTATTGCAGGAGCAGTGAACCTTTAAGTGCACTGAGTACCGCAGGCTGTTGGATAGTTATTTGAGGAGAGAATATTCTAGTATTATGCAGGTGATCGCAAATATGAATAGAGGAGATGACGTAGAGTATCGAAGAGCCCTCTATGAGGAGAAAAAACAACTTTTTTTCAAACTTTTCTCTCAAATTAAGCTGATCGAAAATGCAGTTTCAGATTTTCAGTCTAATTTTTTGGTGAGAAGCCAAGAGTTTATTAGAGATGAATTGACAAAGAAGCGTCAAGAATTTGTAAGTATGAAAGAGGATTATGAGCAGCAACTACTTCAGAGTCCGTATAGTACTTTTTTGCCCAAGAAGATCGCTCAACTCAAGGATATTGAAGGATTGATAGAGCGTTTATTGACGACAAAAGAGATGGATATTTTTGTGCGTGATTTAGGACAATATCTGACTTTATCTATGCAAATAGTTTCTTAAAAGATGAAAATTGGAATCGTTAGTAGTGGTGTAGAGAGTCTTGTTCTCTTCAAGATTTTAAACAAGTACGATTGTGAATATAGTGTGTACTTTGATAGTTTGATGGCTTCTTATGGAGACAAGGATTTTTGAACAAGTTTAGCTGCAGTTAAGAAAGGTGTAGAGACTCTAAAAAAGCAGGGAGCTGAGATGATTATCGTGCCTCCAGTATATGAACTTGCGTTATTAAAGGAGGGAGAAAATCAGATTTTACCTCTTTTTAGAGAGTATCTTTTTGAATTTGTATTTAAGTATTCTTTGGTTGGGAAGCTTGGGATTTTTGGAGATGGGGAGGAGCTTTCCATGGCTCAAAAGTTGATTTCAGATTTTTCTACTCAATATGTCTTACAGTCGGCTCAATCTGCAACAAAGAGATTTCATTTTCCATTTGTATTTTGGAGTGAAAAGCTAGGTGTCGCAAAGGGGCTTTTATCGCAACTTTCTTGGAAATCGTATCTGACAAATACCCTCCTAAAACATCAACTTCTCCCGTTTAAAAATGCGATGATTGATACTCTGATTCCGTTAAATTATTGTATTTTCTCATCGGAAAAGACAGTTGTTAAGTTTTTTAATTTTAGAAAGATAAGATTTCATACTTTAGAGAGTTTAGATCAGATTTTTTCTTCTTTTTTAAAAGATAAAAACCTGAATACGTATTTTGTTCGTATTTTAGCTACGGATTCAGTCGCTTCACTCTTTGAACAGAAGAGATTGGTTTGGCTTATGCAGAGGGGAAAGGAGATTGTGTTAGAGACTGAGAGGATTTAGATTTTGTATAAGAGAAAAATCTGAGTACTAAACTCAGATTTTCTTATTAGTTTACTTAGTAGTTCATATCCAAGTTATTATCTAGATTATGATTCAAATATTCATCTACTGCTGTTGCATTGTTAACCGTATTTGTTGTATCTAGATATGGATCATATTCTTCTTCTACTTTATTTTCATAGAAGCCTTCAACTATTTCGGGTTCATGATGTCGAGATCTCTCGACTTTTTTTATTTTTGTTCCGTTTGTACTGTTTAGATCTGCTATGATTAGATTTCATCCTAACATTGT
>ERZ773062.426-NODE-426-length-23157-cov-11.856073_pt1 | contig 23157 bp, 17 predicted proteins | sample MGYA00580626_ERZ773062 | MGnify/ENA primary metagenome ERZ773062 (study PRJEB29015, sample SAMEA2738003) | human oral metagenome | biome: human oral; feature: human-associated habitat; material: dental | place: China | collected 2058 ...
TAAATTGCCAGGTGATTGGTTGTGAGATTTGGCGACCTTGGAAGCTGGCGTCGGTATTTGCCGGAAGTGCGGCAGTAATGACCAATGTGACGGTCTCGTTTGGTGCAATTGGGTGACCAACGACTGTCTTGATATCTTGAGCTACTGCTTGCTGGAAGGCTTCTGCGGTGCCAGTCCAAACCTGTGTGCCGTTAGCGCGGATGGTAACGGTCATTTTGCTACACAAGTTACCGGTACCAGAGACAGAGGCGCCTGGCGCGTTCTCGGTCGTACAAGTGCCACCCTTAACAGTGAAGGCACTGGCAGCGATACTACCCTTGTTGGTGATTTTCACAGTTGTGTCAGTACTGCCGCCCGGAACAAGTGCTTGACCGCCATATTTGTTGATGGTTGCACAGGTCGCACTACCGGTACCGGTAGTGGTGCAGGTAACTGTTCCGTCGTGGTTTTTTTCTTCCATGACTAGCGTACCAGTTGAAGCGGTGTTTACACTGTTGGTAATAGTTGCGACAACACCCGCAAACGTTGGTGTCAAGCTAAATGCTACCATCAACGTCATAATTCCGCCGACAACCGCCAGGCCAATACGCTGCCTTCGGAAATAGTTATTTGCTTTGCTCATATTAATATAAACCCTCCTCGATGATCCAAGTGGATATCTCGCATTATTATTTGCCTTGGCGTGATTGTAGCATAGGCGTTTTGGCATAGTCAATAATAATTTCATAGCAATTAAAAAGTCGCCATATTGCAGGCGACAATTTAGAAAACATTATAATTGGTGCGGATGAAAGGACTTGAACCTTCACGCCGTGAGGCACATGCTCCTAAGGCATGCGTGTCTACCAATTCCACCACATCCGCATAATCTGATTATATCAAAGTAAATTCTACTTATCAACTACACATGCTTATGCTAAAATTAAATCAATAGACCAAGGAGGATTAATGAATAAAGTTGCAAAATATTTGAATGAACATCTGAGCGGCGAAGTTGTGTCGCAGGATTTTGCACTGAGCCAGTTTGAAGTTGACAACGGACTTTTGGCCCGTCGGCCGGAAATGGTTGTTCGGGCGGCTAATATGAATGACATTAGAAAAGTGATGCGGTTTTGTTCGCAATTAGCGGAAAAAGGTCATGTTTTGCCGGTATTTGTTCGTGGCTGTGGTACGGATGAGACGGGTGCAGCTGCAAATAAAGGCATCGCAATTGATGAAAAAGCTTACATGAATCGTGTGGTTGGTATTGATCCTCGCCAGCAGCTGATTCATGCGCAAGCGGGAATTTCTCTTTCGGCAATCAATGCAACTTTGTCGACTCATAAAGGCTTAGGTTTGCCACGCACTTCATACATTGCAGAAGGTGGCACGATTGGTGGCGCTATCAGTACTGCTCCGGCTGGCATGTTGTCTGGAAGTCACGGTCATTTTGCTAGTACTGTCCAGCAACTAGAAGTCGTTCTAAGTAATGGCGATGTCATCCAGACCGGTCGAATATCTCGACGTGATCTGAGCAAGAAAAAGGGATTGTCGACGTTTGAGGGTGAGATTTATCGAGAGGTTGATAACTTAATTTCGGACAATGCTGAGTTGATCGCCCAGATGGATCCAAACTTGCCGGATACTGTGGGCTATAGTGGAATTTCCCGGGTTAAGCAGAAGGATGGTTCGTTCGATTTAACACCGTTATTTATTGGTAGTCAGGGAAGCTTGGGTATAATTTGTGAAGTCATTATGAAAGCTCAATTCGTCCATCCAGAATATTCGGTTGTCGCGGCTTCATATAAGGAAATGTCAGGCGCCCAGTCGGCTGTCGAGCTGGCAATAAAGAATAAAGCTTCCTCTGTGGAGATGATTGACGGGCGATTCTTCCGTCAGGCAGCCAGCGTGGGAAAGGTTGTTGAGTGGGCGCCAAAAGAATGCTTTAAGGGTGCTGTAGTCCTGGCTATTTTTGATGATTTTTCAGACCGAGCGCGGAATAAAGCCGCAAAGAAATTGACCCGAAAATTGGAATCATCAGAAGCGGTTGATATAAAAACATTACATTTAGAAGAGCAGGACCTGTTCAGTTTGCATTCGGTTTTGGCGCTAGCGGAAAATCCAAGCGAACCACACATGATTACACCACGTGCGTTTTCTGGGATTTTAATGGCGCCAGAGAAAATGGATAGTTTCATCGGCGATTTGAAATCTCTGGAGGCAAAGTACGGCGTGAATCTTCCGATATTTATTGACTTTTCGAGTGATTACATCGCATTATATCCGACGTTTGATAGTAAAAAGGTGAGCGAGCGTCAGAAGATCTTACAATTACTGACCGAAATCGCGCAAATTATTGAAAAGTACGGCGGTTCATTTGCGGGCTTTGGTGGTGATGGAAGGTTAAAGGCCAACTTCATTTATAAAAATCTGCCAGATGATGAAAAACAATTATACGCGAAGGTGAAGCAAATCTTTGATCCAGCTGGAATTTTTAATCCAGGAATTAAAGCGGAGGCGCAACCAAAAGAGCTGGCCTCAGAACTAAACGCGTGGTGTAAGCTGCGTAATCAAGCTTGATATGAGGTTAAATTTGGGCTATAATAACGCGTAGCCCACATGCGGATGTGGCGGAATTGGTAGACGCGCTAGCTTCAGGTGCTAGTGTACGCAAGTACGTGAAGGTTCAAGTCCTTTCATCCGCACCAAGAATTGAAATTTTTCACCATAAGAAAATCACCCGTAGTTAGGGTGATTTTTAATGTCATAAGTTCAGAGTCTACATGACAGGCAATCGTAAAGGAACAATCACCTGTCATGCAGACGTTGCTAGGGTTCCTAGCGGTCCTCAAGCTTAATGTATCCACGGAGTTGACAGACCCGAACAGATTCGGATTTGCCAGCCTTTTTCAAGATACAGCCTACATTCTCGATTCTTCTAAGAACCTTGTCAAGCGCATCTGCGCTGGCAGCTACGGAACGTTGGTGCTGGCGTGAATTTTCACCGTAACCTAACCACTTTAGGTGGTCTAAGTACCACGAATATCTAGCAGTAACGGCGCAAATACATGCTCGAGACTTTTGATAAATCTCTTGCCCGATTTGCGTCAACGTACGGTCGCAATCGTTTCTACGTAGCGACTCTACGAAGAATTTTATCGTCAGCAATTCCTTCGTCATATTGAGATCACTAAGCCAACCTTCTTTCTGCTCCTTTAATGGAAGTCTATCTTCCAATTGATCAAGGAGACTGCAAAATTCGAGATAACTCGAATAGGCGCTATCAAGAAGACAATTAATCGCCTCTGCGACATAGGCACTACTGGACATGGTCTTCACCTTTCTCTGGTGTTCTCTCATCTGCGTGAGTGCAGCGTATTGCTCTTTAACAATACAAGATGAGATCTCATCTCTCTTATGGTGGTTTTAAAAAAGAAATAAAACCTCATCTTGTATTCGATTGCCTGTCAAAGTTCACTTTCGGACAAGGATTTACTCAACTCGTCAACGAAAGCTACTTTCATTTATACCACACTTGTGTAAAAAAGTCAATAGAAGGCTCTCAATTTTGTTATTTATTCAGGAATTTTGCTAAAATAACGGAGATGGAAGATAAAAGAAATGTCATTGATAAATTTAAGGGTCGGAGCGAATCGGAGATTATAAATGAGTTGGATTCTGAAGATCACGGTTTGGTGATTGCGCTGGAAAATACCGAGCGGGATTTTAATATGGGGACGACCGTCAGGAGTGCCAATGCGTTTGGCGTGCGGCAGATTTACGTCATTGGTCGGCGGCAATGGAACAAGCGCGGCGCCATGATGACGGATAAATATTTGCATGTACATTACGTCGGTTCGACGGCGGAGTTTGTCGAGCTAATGCGGGCTGAAGACAGAGAGATTATTGCGATTGATAATATCCCGGGCAGCGTCAATATGGCAGAGGCGACATTGCCAAAGCGTGCGGTGCTGGTGTTTGGTCAAGAAGGTCCAGGAATTTCCGAGGAAATGGCGCAAGCGGCAGATAAAATCGTCGCCATCGAACAATTCGGCTCGACCCGCTCCATCAATGTCGGTGCGGCAGCGACTGTGGCGATGTATTGCTGGCTGCAGCAAAATGTGCTATAATAACCCCATGATTTCACCCAAATTCCATCATTCACACGTGTTGCCGAGGTAGGACTCTGATTTTTGATTGTATGCGCCGAGTTCTGCCTCGGCGTTTTTAATTGCTATAAATAAGAAATAATGACATAATGGAGCTAACATGAGCAGTTTATCGACACAGAATTACAAAGGTTCACGGGACTATTTTCCAGAGGAAAAGCGTCTGCAGAATTACATCTTCAACGTTTGGCACAAGACGGTGGAGAGTTTTGGTTACGAAGAATACGGCGCTCCGCTATTGGAGCCGCTTGATATTTATTTAGCAAAGTCAGGCCAAGAGCTGGCGGGCGAGCAAACCTATGCTTTTGAGGATCGCGGTGGGCGAATGGTGGCAATTCGTCCAGAGATGACGCCGTCGATTTCTCGAATGGTGGCCGCCAAGCGTCAGGAGCTAGCCATGCCAGCCAGGCTATATTCAATTGCTAATTTTATGCGCTATGAACGACCGCAACGTGGGCGTGAGCGTGAGTTTTGGCAATTGAACGCTGATTTGTTTGGTGTGGACGGTGCGGCCGCAGACGCGGAGATTATTGAACTGAGTCACGCTAGCGTGATGAACTTTGGCGCCAAGCAAGAAATGTTCACAGTCAGAGTAAATAATCGCCAATTGATTAATCGGCTAATGAGTCAATTCCTGAAACTTGATATTGTTGGATCGACGATGATGATGAAGTTGCTGGATAGGAGAAATAAGATTCCCACTGAAGAATTTAAGCGTCAGGCAATTGAGATTTTTGGCACACAAGCGTCAGAGGGGCTACCGAAGTTGGCAAAAATGATTAGTATGAAGTCGGTTGATGATCTGCCAAGCGAGCTAGCGGATGACGACAGTGTTAAGCAGCTGCGTGAAGTAATGAAACTGCTTCGTCAAAAAGGTATTGAAAATGCGGTGTTTGACGTCACGCTGATGCGCGGTTTGGATTATTACACTGGTATGGTGTTTGAGTTGTTTGATAATTCGCCAGAGAATAACCGAGCGTTGTTTGGCGGTGGACGATATGATGGACTAGTTGGGCTATTTGGTGTTGAGCCGATTTCAACGGTAGGTGTTGGCATGGGCGCTACGACTATGCAGCAATTCTTAGAGGTTCACGATTTATTGCCTAAATTAAAATCTAAGACAGACGTCTATATAATTCCGGTATCTAAGGAGTCGTTAGCGGGCGCGGATGATTTGGCGCGAAAATTACGCAGCGAAGGCGTGCGGGCTGAACTGGACATTACCGGGCGAAAAATTGACAAGCAGATAAAAGCGGCGCTGAAAAAACAAATTCCGTTTGCCGTATTTGTGGGCGAAGAAGAAATTGCTAGCGGCGCGTACACGGTTCGCAATTTGGTGGAGTCTGATGAGCAGAAAGTTGGCGCTGAGCGGATTGTGACAATTGTCAAGGATCGTCGATATGATGGCGATGAAGATGCGCTGTTTGAGCTCTAATCTGATATCTGTTATAATTAGTCTTTATGAAGACGACTGTAAAAAAATTATCAGATACTAAAGTTCAATTGACGATTTCTCTGGGTGCGAGTGAGTTAGCTGATGCCGAGCAGGTTTCTCTGACGAAGTTGGCTCGTGACATTAAGGTTCCAGGATTCCGTAAAGGCAAAGTTCCGGCAAGCGTGGCCGCTAAGCACGTAGACCCTAACGCGTTGCAGGAGCAAGTTTTAGAAAATGCTTTATCAAAAGCGGTGGCTGAGGCGTTTTTACAGGAAAAATTGCAGGCTTTGGATCGACCAAGTGTTGAAGTGAAAAAGTTTGTGCCGGGCGCCGAGTTGGAATTTACGGCTGAAGTTGAAGTTATTCCGCCAGTAAAATTGGGCGATTATAAAAAATTGTCAGCAAAAAAAGAAGTGGTGAAAGTCAAAGATAAAGAAATTGACGATGTTATTGAGCGAATTCGTAAAAACTATTCTGAAAAATCAGAGGTCAAGCGTGCTGCTAAGCTCGGCGACGAGGCTGTGATTGACTTTACTGGAAAGAAAGACGGTGTGGCGTTTGACGGCGGCTCGGCGAAGGAATACGGCTTGAAGCTTGGCGAAGGTCAATTCATTCCTGGATTTGAAGAAGGTGTGATTGGTCATAAAGCTGGTGAAGAGTTCGATTTAAAACTGAAATTCCCAGAGGATTATCACGCTGAGAATTTGGCAGGTCAAGACGTTGTGTTTACCGTGAAACTTCACAAAGTTAATGAATTGAAATTGCCAGAATTGAACGATGAATTTGCAGCAAAATGCGGTCCATTTACAGAGATGAAAGAAGTAAAAGAGGATATCAAGCGTGAACTCACCGCACAAAAAGAGCGTGAAGCTGACGAGAAGTTTAAGGACGCGTTGGTTGGTGAATTGGCTGAAAAGAGCAAGGCTGCGTTGCCAGAACTTTTGGTTGAGGATCAATTGCGGTCAATTGAGCGTGATTTGACGCAGAATTTGATGTATAGCGGACTAAGTTTGGATAGCTACTTGAAGACTCAGGGCTTTAAGGATAAAGACGATTGGACAAAGAAAGAAGCTCGTCCAGCTGCGGAAAAGCGCGTTAAGGCTGGTTTGGTGTTGGCAGAATTGTCAAAAGAACTGAAGATTGAGGCTTCTCGCGATGAGATTCAGAAGCAGATTGACTTCTTTAAGCAGCAATACAGTAAAGACAAGAAGATGTTGGAGCAATTTGATAATCCAAATGTGCACCGTGATATCGCTAATCGAATGATTACCGATAAAACTGTCGCTAAATTGATGGAATTGAACACAGCGAAATAGTATGAACTCGCCCAAATCCTATCTTATTCCTACAGTGATCGAGAAGTCTGCTGATGGCGAGCGGGCGTTTGATATCTATTCACGCCTGCTGAATGAGCGGATTATTTTCCTCGGCGAGGAGGTTAACGAGCATACCGCCAACAGTGTGGTGGCGCAGCTACTGCATCTGGCGCACGTTGACCCGGAGGCGGACATTTCGCTATATATCAATAGTCCAGGCGGCAGCGTCTATGATGGTATGGCGATATATGACACCATGAATTTTATCAAACCGGACGTGGCGACCTATGGCATTGGTTTACAGGCCAGCATGGGTGCATTTCTGCTCAGTTCGGGCGCCAAAGGCAAGCGGTTCTGCTTGCCGCACGCCAAGGTGATGATCCATCAGCCATCCTCTGGCACACGTGGCAAGGTGACCGACATGGAAATTGACCTGAAAGAAACGCTGGAAGTGAAGGAGATGCTGTCGAAAATCATGGCCAAAAACACCGGCCAGAAACTCGCTAAAGTCAAGGCCGACATGGAGCGCGACTACTGGATGAGTCCTCAGGAAGCGGTACAGTATGGGCTGGTGGATAAGGTGTTGAGCAAATTGTCATAAATTTATTGGTGTTATTTTTTAATAGTGATAGCCCTTAAATAATGGATAATAGTATAGGTGGACTATTGAAGTAGACGGCACGTCTCAAATCTATATTTCATAAATGCCGTCAAACCGATTACCGGCGCCATATAATCCAGCTTGCCCCACAATTTCTCGCAAGTTATCTGAATTACGCGGCTGCTGGATAGCGCCTGGCCAGTCGTCATTAACGCGCTGATATAGTTCAAGTATCTTTTTGCCAAAATTTTTATTGACCATCAGCTCCGCCCGATAGCCGCGCCGCATTACTTCAGTTTGTCCTGTCAAATAGTTTTCAAAGCTTGGATCAATCTTGCTCAGCCGTATAGTCTGCCCATCTATCAAAATAGCAGGATCAATTAATCGTGGTTTCATTGGCGGTAGCCCGAGTGAAATACGACCCATTTCCCGAGAAACTCCTTGTCTTGCTTCATCGTCTCTGGCGACTTCTACGTGTGGAGAAACGAGACCAAACTCTTCTGAGGGGTGGCAATATGATTTCAGCGGATCAGGGAAGTCGGGGAATGATGAGCTAACATTGGACAGCAAATAGCTTAAGTCGAGCTGTCTGACTGTGATATATGCCTGGCGCTGATCGGAAGCGATAGTCTGCATCGTCCGAGATAGTGCGCCACCGTCACCAACCATAGACAGAGCAAACCGGAAGTCCGAATCAATACCATATATCCGATCACGCGGATGTACCGGATATCTTAGATCAATGCCGTCGCTAAAATAACTTTCTAACAAGGCTCGCTTTACCGCTGTTTGTAGCAATTCTAGCTGTAGACGATGAACAGGTTGATTCCAGTGCTCAGTCGGCAAAATACTATACCCAGCTGCAAATCGCCGCGCAAAATCTTCATTCGTCACCTCCAGCATATATTGATCGTTAATTCTAAAAAGTGACTGTGGATTTTGCAGACTATGTTCATACGGATAGATATTAGCAGCCTTGCCAGACCAGCGCAGAATTTCGCGTAGACCATAGTCAACCCGGTCAACACACAAATCAGGCGATGGGCACTCTACCCAGTCGTCAATCTCTGGGAATACCGTCTCATCGAGCGTCAATCCATATTTTTCCAGTAGATTATCAACGCCAAATACTTCTAGTAGCTCCCGCAAATCCTGATCATGTAGATTCTCGCCTCCTTGAACACCCTGAAATATCCAGTCTCCCAAGTGTGAAAAAGCAGTCTGTCCGACATCAGAAAATAATGTCCTCAGCTCCAGAATGGTTCTTTGTCGGTCATCGAATCGGTCATCGCCCTCCGTCATCTTGCGAACAAACGCCAAACTCCCCCAGATATGCTGCCATCGGGAAAAATATGTCGTATTCGGTAAAGTTGCAAAGTGTGGCGGCAACGTTAACTGCTCGACTGCCTGAAGCCGTCGGAATAGTGGCGAGCGAGCTAACTCCATCAGGAGTGAGTCATACGGCTGCCTATCACCAATTTTACAGTCTCCCCAAACAACGTCGTGAATTTGCATGCCATTGTCGTCAAGCTCGTACACCGGCAGCTGCAGATAATTCATGGCGACATTATCCCATCCTTCTGGACTTTTTGGGGATATATATTCTCTTGCCGCAGCTCGCACGTACATACTACTCAGTATATAACTCCTGTAGTGCAAATTGAAGCACAAACACTATTTTTAGCACTATAAGTTATGAAATATTCCTAAATATAGCTTAACGTTGTTAAAACTACCGCCATTTTTGCTTGTGGTTATGCTGAGATATTGTCATAATTTAGAAAAGGCAAGGAGGAAGTATGAGGCAATATTTAGACGTCCTGCGGCATGTCCGTGATAATGGTGTGAAAAAAGGCGACCGCACCGGCACTGGTACGACGGAAGTGTTTGGCGTGCAGACGCGGTATGATTTGGCGGACGGCTTTCCGGCGATGACCACCAAGAAATTGTATTTTACCAGTGTGGCGCACGAACTGCTGTGGTTTCTCAAAGGCACCGGCAATATTGAATATCTAGCACAAAACGGCGTGCACATTTGGGACGAGTGGCCGTACAAGAATTATTTGGAAAAAACCGGACAGGACATTCCAGAGATCAACGGCGAGGAGTGGCGCGCTGGTATGAAGGCGTTTATTAAAAAAATTGCGACCGATCACGCGTTTGCTGAAGAGTGGGGTGATTTGGGACCGGTGTACGGCGTGCAGTGGCGCAAATGGCCGGACAGCAAGGGTGGGACGATTGACCAAATCCAAAACGCCATCGACATGATACGGAATAGTCCGACGTCGCGGCGTAATATTGTTAGTGCTTGGAATGTGGCGGAAATTGACGACATTGTGCGGTCGGGCGGACTGCCGCCATGTCATACTATGTTTCAGTTTAATGTTCGGCCGGGCGGAGATGGCGAGAAGGATAAGCTGGATCTGGCGTTAACCCAGCGTTCGGCAGATATGTTCCTCGGCGTACCGTTTAATATCGCCAGCTATGCATTGCTGTTGTCGATGATCGCTCAAGTGACGGATAAGCAACCCGGCGAATTCGTCCACACCTTGAATAGTGCGCATATTTATAACAATCACCGTGCGCAGGTCGATGAGCAATTGTCGCGCCGTCCGCTGCCGCTGCCAAAGCTGTGGCTGAATCCAGACATCAAGAGTATCGACGATTTCACCATTGACGATATCCGTCTGGAAAATTATGAACATCACCCGCCGATCAAAGCGCCGATAGCTGTGTAAGTTGATTATGTCTGCCGACTGAAATGGCTATAGTTTACTTTTTTGCAGGAATTTTTCTTTGACGGAAGCATATACTTGTCGACTTCCGAGTTATACAATAGAGTGGCAATCTTACCTATTCTGCCGACTACTTGTCCAGTTTTGTCTCGCACTGTATCAAATAGCATAGCGTCCTCTCTGGTTAGTCCAGTAGTCTTATCCGGGTATTGTACGCCTCTGAGTATTGCGTCCGTAGTGTATTCTGAGTTGTCTTCAGGGTTTAATATTTTTATACGCGCTTCGTTATCCATGTGTTGTATTATATCACAAGTATCAAATACTGTCAATTTAAGAGTTTTATTTTCTCTTATATATCACAAAATCAAAACTGTAACTATTTTCAGTATCTACCGGATGGTGTACTCGATCCACTTCCTCCCATATATTTATGTTTATCTCTGGGAAAAATGTGTCAGTGTCTGAAAATGCAGCGTCCACCTCAGTGGCGTAAATAGTATCAATTTCTGGTGTTTTCAGTGCATCTCTATAAACCTGCGAGCCGCCAATAATGAAAGTCGGATATCGTGACAAAGCTATGGCACTCTGTAAATTCATGGCTGTTAACACTTTCTTAACACCAGTGGGACGCGAGGAAATAACGATGTTCTCACGCTCTGGTAGCGGACGGCTGCCGATTGATTCAAAAGTTTTTCGACCCATAATGACATTGCCACCCTTTGTCAGCTTCTTAAAATGTGCCAAATCTGCCGGTAGGCTGCGGCCCCACGGCAAATCACCATTTCGTCCAATAGCGCGATTTTTATCATAGGCAACAACAATGGCTTTCTCCATAATTTTAGTCTATCATGATGTAAAATTTACGGAAAGCTTGATGGAAATGCGGAAACTTGCCATAATGAGATTTGGTAGAAAAATCACGCAATGGGAGGTTTTTAGTGAGCGTGTATTCAAATAAAGATATATTGGCGGCAATTGACGATGGGACAATTGTCTGTACGCCGTTTAATCCAAAAAACGTATCAGAAGCCAGCTTGGATTTCACGCTAGGCTTTAATTTTTATAAACAGGAATATGACGAGATATCGCGGGTTTATAATCCGTTTGATAAGGCTGATGTTGATCGCTATTTTAAGGGTCCACTTAAAGCAATGCCGCACGCCGAGTGGTGTGAGCGGCATGGTTTTCGGGAGTTTCAGAATATTCCGCCAGATCATCCGATAATCGTCTTAAAGCCTGGTGAGCGAATTTTAGCACATACGCATGAATTTGTAGGGATTCGGGCGCACGGTGGCGCAGCTGAGGTAAAAAGCCGCAGTTCGTGGGGCAGAAACGGCGTGGCCGTGTGTTTTGATGCGGGCTGGGTTGACCCGGGTTATATTAATCGGATTACACTTGAGATTTACAATTTGAATAAGCATGAAAGTGTAGTGCTGCCTGTTGGCGAGAGGATTGGGCAGCTGATTTTTCATCACACTGGCCCGGTTGACGGCGGTTACGCTGGCGGGCGTGGTGGCATGAGCGGTAAATATCAGCACACTGATGATTTGGATGAATTGATCAAGACTTGGCGGCCTGAAATGATGCTGCCGCGAGCCTTTAAGGACAATCGACATAAACCGATGGAAATTCCAGGTCTAAGTGAGGGGATTTTATAATGATGACTGGCTCAATGTTCCGTTGGCGGACAAAAGAAAAAGAATATAATAATCATAAGAAAAGTAATAGATCTGAAAGTTGTGACTTCTGTCAATTGGTGGCGCAACACACGAGTCAAGTCGTAGAAGAGACGCAGTATTGTCTAATCATTAAAAATCGATTTGGCTATGATTTTTGGGACGGCTGCGGTGTGAGTGACCATCTGATGGTGATACCTAAGCGGCACGTCGATTCGTTGGCGAATTTGAAGGACGAGGAAAAAATCGACTATATTGATCAGGTTGCTAGGTTTGAATCTAGTGGCTATTCAATTTATGCTCGAGCTCAGGGCAGTAAAACCAAGTCGATGGCTCATCAGCATACTCACTTGATAAAAATTGATGGCAAAACGAAAAAATGGCTGGTATTTTTACAGAAGCCGCATATTGTAATTACGAGGTGATGATGGCTAGTTTAGGAAAATATATTGTTATTGAAGGTAATGACGGAACGGGCAAATCAACCCAGGTGGCTAAGTTGGCGAATTATTTTCGAGAGCGTGGGCGGACGGTTTGTGTAGTCGAGGAGCCTGGTAGTGATGACCCAGAGAAATCAACGCCGATAGCCGATGAGCTAAGAAAGGTGATTAAGAACGGTGATCTGGCTCGTTCGGCGGCGGTTAATGTGGTATTATTTTCTGCAGCACGCCGAGAATTGTGGCGAGAAAAAATTCAGCCGGCTTTAGAGCGCGGGGAGATTGTCCTGAGTGCGCGAAACTATATTTCAACACTGGTTTATCAGGGTCGAGGCGAAGGTTATGATGAGTCTGAGATTTTACGATTGACCAAGCTATTTACTGACGAGAGGTACTTGCGCCCCGATATTATGATTATCCTGAGTTTGAGCCATGACAAGCGCGAGGAGCGAATTGCCATGCGTGGCGAGTTGAAAACGCCCGACGCTTTTGAATCGCGCGGACAGGACTTTCAGGAAAAAGTTAATAATGGCTATCTGAAAATTGCCAAGGATTACGATATCCCAGTTGTCTTAGCAGATGGAAATGTCGAAGAGGTTCATGATATGCTGATTGATGAGATTGAGATAAATGGAGGAATTGATGTTTGAGGAGATACGAATAGGCAGACTGACGCCAGATGAAATTGATGATGAATGTGCGGAATCTATCCGTGATATGTGGCTGAGAGCGGGGAATCTTATAAGCGAAGGGCAGACAAATCCCGTCTTAACAAGTGCTATTCGTGATATAAATAGTCCAGGCAATTTACGACGTGAGGTGAGTAGGCGGGATTCTGGAATTTATGTAGTAAAAGGGCTCGGTAGCGGCGCTTTAATGGCTGCTGCGAAAGTAACCACTAAAAAGGGCAGAGTCGCTCCGCAATATGGCGATAACCAAGTGGGCAGGCCTATGTATATGGAGATTTTTGGTGCTCCTCAGACTGCTCGCGTGCTTGCGGGATTGGGGGGTGCCGCCCTCTCCTTGCTGGGTAATCTAAGAGGTCCGCTCGGCAATCCAGTTCCTGTTCGTATGGGGTCTATTGAGGAAGAATTGCCGAATGCCGCTTAGGATAGTTATGCAAACCCCTTGATTTTATTGACATTTTTCGTCATAATGAGTAATTAGAGAAGTAGTGTATTCATGGCGGGTGAAAATTGCGAGCGGGCAAATCGTGATTTTAGGCTATGAATTAGGGATCTTCACGGCCGTCTATCAACCACTAAATAAAGCGAGGAGTGTTTACGCCTGTGGCAAAAAAACCAACCACAAGCAGCGAGCGCGTCTATTTCACCTCTGGTGATAATGCCCTGCCGCTGCCAAACTTGATCGCTCACCAAAAAGATTCTTGGCGCTGGTTCGTCGAAGAAGGTTTGAGTGAGATATTTTCAGAAGTTAATCCAATTGATGACTATACTGGTCAGAAGTTATCATTAAGGTTCGGCAAATACTATTTTGGTGAGCCAAAAAACACTGACCAATTTGCTAAAGAGAACAACTTGACATTTGAAGCTCCGCTACATGCAACAGTTGAATTGACAAACAAGACAACCGGCGTAGTTGAAGAGCAGGAAATTTACCTCGGTGAATATCCATGGATGACTGAGCGCGGCACATTCGTTATCAACGGTACGGAGCGTGTGGTTGTTAGCCAGTTGATTCGTTCTGCTGGTGTATTCTTCACAGCTGAAACTGTGGCTGGTCGTAACTATTACGGCGCCAAGATTATTCCAGGCCGTGGTGCATGGATGGAGTTTGAAACGGCTTCTAACGGTGCGATTTACGTAAAGATTGATCGCCGTCGTAAGATCCCAGCAACGACATTGCTGCGTGCTTTGGGCTATCCAAAGACTAGCGAAATTAAGGAGTTGTTTGCTGATATTGACACAGGCGATGTGAAATATATTGAGGAAACCCTGGATAAGGACACGGCGCGTGGTGCGAATGAGGCACTAATTGAGGTTTATCGTCGTTTGCGTCCAGGTGATTTGGCGACGGTTGATAATGCTCGTCAGATGATTGAGCGAATGTTCTTTGACTTCAAGCGGTTTGATTATTCGCGGGTTGGTCGTTATAAATTGAACCAACGCTTAGGTCTAGATGTTGCAAATACAGCAGAAAATCGTACGTTGCAGATGAGCGACTTGGTGGCGATTTTGCGTGAAGTGATTCGTCTTAACAACACTCAGGAGCCAGCTGACGATATTGACGCGTTGAATAATCGCCGCGTTCGTTTGGTTGGCGAGCTGATTGCCCGTCAGTTCCGCGTTGGTATGCTCAGGATGCAGCGCAACGCCATGGACCGCATGAGCGTGGCTGATATGGAAAGCGTTAGTCCAAGCCAGCTGATCAATGCTCGTCCAATTGTGGCGGCAGTGCGTGAGTTCTTTACTTCAAGTCAGTTGTCGCAGCTACTTGACGAGGTTAACCCATTGTCAGAATTGAGTCATAAGCGACGTTTGAGCTCGACTGGCCCTGGCGGTTTGAGTCGTGAGCGCGCCGGATTTGAAGTTCGTGATGCTCACCCAACACATTACGGCCGTATCTGTTCAGTGGAAACACCAGAAGGCGCTAACGTTGGTTTGGTGCTGAACTTGGCGGCTTATGCTCGAGTTAATGAATATGGTTTTATTGAGACTCCATATCTACGCGTCAAAGACGGTCGCGTGACTGACGAGCTTGTTTATCTGGATGCTTCACAGGAAATCGGTGAAGTTATCGCTGACGCTGGTGAAGTTTTGAATGAAGATGGTACTTTCCGCGATGAGCGCGTTAATGCTCGTAATAATATGCAGCCATCACAGGTTGACGCTAGCCAAGTTACTTTTATGGACGCAGCTCACCGTCAGATTCTGGGATCAACTGCAGCGTTGGTTCCGTTCATTGAGAAGACTCGCGTTGACCGCGCCTTGACTGGCTCAAACATGCAACGTCAGGCTGTGCCACTTCTTACTCCGGAGTCGGCAACTGTTGGTACTGGAATTGAGAAGGCTGTGGCTGAAAATAGTGGTCACTTAATCCAGGCTGAGGCAAATGGTGAAGTTGTTCGTGCTGATGCGGATGAGATCCATGTTAAATATGCTGACGGTGTAAAGATTTACACCCTGAAGCACTTTGTGAAGAATAATGACGATCGTTGTTACAACCAAAAAGTTCGTGTTGAGCGCGGTGATAAGGTGAAGAAGGGCGATATTCTGATTGAAGGCGCCTCAATTGCTGGTGGTGAAATTGCCCTAGGTAAGAACCTACTGGTGGCCTTTATGCCATGGGGTGGCTACAACATGGAAGACGCGATTATCATGAGCCGTCGTTTGGTTGAAGATGATCGATTGACCAGCATCAATATTAAGGACTACACCGTTGAGGTCCGTGAGACGAAGCTTGGTCCGGAGATTGTGACGCGCGATATTCCAAACGTTTCTGAGGAAAGTCTGCGCCACTTGGATGAGAATGGAATTGTCCAAATTGGTTCTGAGGTTAAGGCGGGCGATGTTTTGGTTGGTAAAATTACACCAAAGGGTGAACAAGAACTGAGTTCTGAGGAACGCCTGCTCCGCGCTATTTTCGGTGAAAAGGCTAAGGATGTCCGTGATACCTCACAGCGCATGAACAATGCTGGCGGTGGTAAAGTTGTCGGTGTGAAGATTTTTAGCCGTGAAAATGGCCATGAATTGAAGGCAGGCGTCTTGATGCAGATCCAGATTTTTGTGGCACAACTGCGAAAGATTGGTGTTGGTGATAAGATGGCTGGACGCTTTGGCAACAAGGGTGTTGTGGCAAAAGTTCTGCCAGTTGAGGATATGCCGTTCCTAGAAGATGGTACGCCAGTTGATGTGATCTTGAACCCACTCGGTGTGCCAAGCCGTATGAACCTTGGTCAGCTATTTGAAACGCATCTTGGTATGGCGGCGCGAGCATTAGGCTACCGTGTAGCAACCCCGTCGTTTAATGGCGTGCCAAGTGAGAAAATTTCTGATGAACTAGAAAAAGCAGGATTAGCACGTGACGGTAAGAGTCAACTATTTGACGGCCGAACTGGTGAAGCCTTTGAAGAGCGCACAACGGTTGGTGTGATGCATATGATTAAGTTGCACCACATGGTTTCTGACAAGATTCACGCTCGTTCAACTGGTCCATACACCATGGTTACTCAGCAGCCGCTCGGCGGTAAAGCACAAAACGGTGGTCAGCGCTTCGGTGAGATGGAGGTGTGGGCATTGGAAGCTTACGGTGCCGCTGCAACCTTGCAGGAAATGTTGACAATTAAGTCCGACGACGTCTATGGCCGCGCCAAAGCATACGAGTCAATAATCAAAGACGAACCGATTGTCGGTCCAAAACTGCCAGAATCCTTCAACGTGTTAGTTAAGGAGCTTCAAGGCTTGGGTCTTCGGGTTGACTTGGTTGATGACGAAGCGACAGTTGACGCTGAGCATGTTATCGCTTCAAGCGGCCCAGAGGATAAGACTGTGGCTACTAATGATGAAGAAGAGAAAGAAGTATACTTGGATGAGTCAGACGACATCGGCGAAATTGACGGCGGTATGAGTGTGCAAGATATTGATGAAGTAGAAGAAATAAAGGAGGACGCGTAAGATGGCAAATTCTGCATTTAACGCAACGGGCATCAGCGATTTTGACGCGGTTCGTTTGGCGGTAGCTAGCCCAGAAGATATTCTGAAGTGGAGCTACGGTGAGGTTTTGAAGCCAGAGACAATTAACTACCGCACCCAAAAGCCAGAGCGTGACGGCTTGTTCTGCGAGCGAATCTTCGGTCCGGTTAAGGACATCAATCCGCACGATTCCAAGCTCAAGGGCGTACGTTCGCGCGAAGCTGCGGTTGACAAAAACGGTGAGCTTGTTACCAAGTCGATCGTTCGTCGTGAGCGAATGGGCCACATCCAACTGGCAGTACCAGTGGCGCACATTTGGTTTATGCGTGGCACACCAAGCGCCATGAGTCAGCTGCTTGGTATGACGGTCCGTAATATTGAGAAGATTGTTTACTTTGCAACTTACGTTATCTTGAATGTTGACGAGGAAACTCGTGATCAATATTTGGCAGATTTGGAAGCGGAAACTGATTTGGCTCGTAAAGCTATCAAACTCCGCTATGAAAAAATGGCCGAGGAAGATGGTGCTGACGTTAAGCAATTAGCCAAAGAGCAAAGCCGCGAAGTTGAAGAGCTGGAAGAAAATTACGTCGGTAAGAAGTCGCAATTGGAAGGCTTAAACAAGGGCGCGCTGATTTCAGAAACTGAATATCGCAATTTGCCGGAAGAGTATGATGAGCTGATTGAAGTTGGCATGGGTGCTAGCGCAGTGAAGTCACTTCTGGATAATATTGACCTGCCAAAGCTAATTGCGGAATTGACTGAAGAAGCTGAAGGTGCGAAGGGTCAGCGACAGAAGAAGCTATTGAAGCGATTGAAGATGTTGGAGAGTATGGAAGCTGCCGGCATTAAGCCATCTAGTCTATGTATGACGGTTCTACCAGTGATTCCTCCGGATCTTCGCCCGATGGTGGCGCTGTCTGGTGGCCGATTTGCGACATCTGACTTGAATGACTTGTATCGCCGAATTATTAACCGCAACAACCGCTTGAAGAAGTTGATTGAGCTTAATGCGCCAGAAGTTATTCAGCGCAATGAAAAGCGTATGCTGCAAGAGGCGGTTGATGCTTTGATTGACAATTCAGCATCACGTGGTCGCGCCGTTAGCTCAACTGGTGGTCGCCGTAGCCTAAAGAGCTTGAGTGATATGCTGAAGGGTAAGCAAGGCCGTTTCCGTCAGAACCTTCTTGGTAAGCGTGTTGACTATTCTGGCCGTTCGGTAATCGTGGTTGGTCCAAAATTGAAGATCCACCAGTGTGGTTTGCCAAAGCAAATGGCACTAGAACTATTTAAGCCGTTTGTCATTAGCTGGTTGATTAAGAACGAATTTGCGCACAATATTCGCTCAGCTTCACGCCTAATTGAGGCTGGCGAGGCAGTGATTTGGGACGCGCTTGATTCAGCAATTGAAGGTAAGTATGTACTACTCAACCGCGCGCCAAGCTTGCACCGTTTGTCAATTCAGGCCTTTCAGCCAGTTCTAGTCGAAGGAAAAGCTATCCAATTACATCCACTAGTTTGTGCTGGATTTAACGCCGACTTTGACGGCGACCAGATGGCTGTTCACTTGCCGTTATCAAAGGAAGCCCAGGCTGAGGCTCGCGAATTGATGAGCGCAACTGCCAACTTGTTGAAGCCTGCTGATGGTGCGCCAGTGCTGCACATCTCACAGGACATTGTGCTGGGTAACTATTACCTAACTTACGACAAGCCGCAAGCTCAGACTGACGATATCAAAACCTACAGTTCAGTTTATGAGGCAGAGATGGCGTACGATAAGGGCGCAATTCAATTGCAAACCCCAATCCGTATTTTTGCCAAGGGCGAAATGCGCCAGACGACTTTGGGCCGTGTCTTCTTTAATGAGATTCTGCCAGAGGACTTCCCTTATGACAACAACGTTCAGACTAAGAAACAGCTGAAGAAGGTATTGGCGCAAATCTTTAACAAGTACGGCGCTGAAGAGACTGCCAAAATCGCTGACCGCATGAAGGGGCAAGCTTTCCGCTTTGCGACAACTGCGGCCGTGTCAACCGGTATGACCGACTACGTGCACTTTGACGAAATCCCTGAGTTTGTGGCTGAGGGTGATGCCAAGGCAGCTTTGATCTCTGAGCAATTTGACCAAGGTCTGATCACCGAAGAAGAGCGTTATAACTTAACAGTGAATGCCTGGCGAAACGTCGACAATAAGATCACGGCGTTCTTGAAGGATCAATTGGCGCACATGGACACCAGTATTTCCATGATGGTTAACTCTGGTGCTCGTGGTGACATCTCCAATGTGAAGCTGGCGAGCGCCATGATCGGTATCCAGATGGACGCAACCAACCACGAAATTGAGCTGCCAATCCGTAGTTCCTACACTGGTGGTCTGTCCAGCCTTGAGGCCTTCGTGGCAACACGTGGTGCACGTAAAGGTCTGATCGACACCGCGCTGAAGACTGCTGACTCAGGCTACCTGACTCGTCGTTTGGTCGACGTGGCGCAGGACGTCTTCACGGTTGAGGATGTTGAAGGTGACGACGAAGGTTACGCAATCTACCGTTCAGAAACTGAGGAAACGATGATCGACTTCTCGAACCGCTTGGCTGGTCGTTACGCCGCCGAGACAATTCCGGGTCACGTCAACAAGGATGAATTGATCACTCGTGAAATCGCTGACTCAATTGATGATGATGAAAGTATCCAGAGTGTCAAGATTCAATCAGTCCTGTCAACCAACAACCTCAACGGCATCCCGCAGCGCAGCTACGGTGTTGATATGTCAACTGGTAAATTGGTTGGTAATCATCAGCCAGTCGGTGTCATCGCTGCTCAGTCGGTCGGTGAGCCAGGTACTCAGCTGACCTTGCGTACTTTCCACAACTCTGGTGTGGCCGGCGGTGACATCACCCAAGGTCTGCCGCGTGTTGAAGAATTGTTTGAGGCGCGCACACCAAAGGGTCAGGCGTTTGTTACGGAAATTGCCGGGTTAGTTGACGTTTGGGAAGATGGCAAGAAGTACATCGTCCAAGTTACCCCAGAATCGGGCAAGGTTGAGCGCTTGCCGCTGGACGGCCGAACCATCGTAGTTAAGGCCGGTTCAAGCGTCAAGGCCGGCGACGTACTAGCAACTGGCGAAGGCGACACTCGCCCGCTCATCGCACCATTTGACGGTGTGGTTGAGTCGGCTGAGGATACTTTGGTGATCGCGGCTGAGGCTGGTGCACCAGCTCGCTATGAAATCCCAGGCACTATGCAATTGGTTATCAAGGCTAACGACGTCGTTGAGGCCGGTGACCGTTTGACGGCTGGTTCATTGAACCTACACGACTTGATGCGACTGAAGGGTGTCGAGGCAACTCAGCGCTACATTATCAATGAAGTGCTACGTATTTACGCCGCTCAGGGTCAAGACGTGGCTGACAAGCACCTGGAGATCATCGTTCGCCAGATGTTCAGTCGCGTCCAGATTGAAGATGCGGGCGATAGCGACTTTGTGACGGGTGACATCGTCTCTAAGGCAGCGGTAGTGAACACCAACAAACAATTGGCCGCTGAAGGTAAAAACCTCATCAGCTACACCCAGTTGCTGCTCGGTATCACTAAAGTGTCCATCTGGAGCGACTCATGGCTATCTGCTGCGTCCTTCCAGGATACCACTCGCGTGCTGATCAACGCTGCCGTATCTGGTCGTGCTGACCACCTGCATGGCCTCAAGGAAAACGTCATCATCGGCCGCAAGATCCCAGTGGGAACAGGCGCTGTCGAAGAGGCGGAAACCGACGAGCCAAGTGAGGACGAGTTCGCTGACAGTCAGGAAGAGGAGTTGGTTGTAGCTGTATAAGCCAACTAGCTTCCTTTCTCAGAAAACCGCCCCGATGAGTACGGGGCGGTTTTTGCTGTATTCAGTAGAGATAGACTAGTTATATAGATTGACGATAATACAATAAGTATGTATAATTATAAAATGTGTGGGCATTATCATAGGTAGACTATTTTATTAAAAATATAGGAGAAGATATGTCAGAACGCGGTCGTCCATTGATGTCGGCAGGAAATCGGGATATAGCAACTGCTTGGGAATATGCCCTGCGGTATGCTGGTGAAGAGGGGCATATTGCGACGCTCCCGGAAATTATCGAAGCAAGAGAGCTAGCTTACGAATCTTTCTGTAGAAAACATCACGGTGAACCGGGAAGGGATGAAACACTGCTCAGGAGAGCATGGAATCAAGCTTATGCTAGTGCAAGTAGTGAATATGTCGGAACGGGTGCTGATGGTTGCCAGAAAATTATTGTAGCTCATGGTGTTGGCCCACTATCTAACTTAGATGGAATTAAGGAGGCCTATGATCATGATCTTCGGGAAAACCCAGGAGGGGTAATTAGTACGGAGCAGTTTCGTAGTCTAGAGAATGGTAGCTATGGGGAGGTAAGGGTTATTGATGCCGATGAATTTGTCCCCTTGGCCGGGCAGTTATATAGGGATGGTGTCGAGATTCCAGAAGTAACCGTGCTCGATAAAGTAGACTATGAGAATTTTGTAAGGGAGAGACGCCTCGCTGCGAATGGTGAGAGGCTACTCGACCTACATCAGGCTATGCGTGATCCGCTGATAAGGATGCGTTTGGGCTCGCAGGCGTGTAGATATCTATGTACGCAGGCAAACCTAGCAGAAGACGTATTGAGACGAGCCGGGAGACTGATATATGGAGATCCTGTGCACATTATTGAACCTGTCTTCGAGACCAGGGGGCATGATTTAAGCGAACCAATGCCTTGTCGCCTATCATATAAAGAACATGTGGAACAAATCGCTACTTTAGGCAGGAATGCCGCGGCGCATATACTTGGTATTAAAGATTTTCAAGCACTGTATGCGAGGTGGAACAAGATGCTGGTTAGTCCATATTTTGCCAATCCAAGATCCTTTAGTAACTTTGTAGCTGTGCCAAAAGAAGCAGATATAGAAGCCGGTATCGGCGAATTACCTACAGCAGAAGAAATACTATCTGAAGACCCAGAACGTTTCATGCGGTCGACCGATGGAGAGGATGTGTCAGTGATTACGCCTGTGCGACTGGGTGACATTGGAGGAAAGACGTTCACACATTACCCAAAAGTTTCTCTAAAGGAACCATGCATGGACTCTAGTGACATGGAGTATCTGGTGAAATCATGCACTCCAGTTGGGGAGTATAAGACTTTTATGGTAGATGATGATTTCTTTCTGCGTTATACACTTGATCAGGTGTTCAGAATAAAACCTCGTGGTGCAAATGCATATAGAATCGTTAATATTGGTCGTAGGCATGAGCATAAGCCCGGCTACACATTGGTAACAGTCCAGTTCTTCATGGCTGATATTGACACGTCACGTCGTGTACCTCGTGCTGAGGAGATAAGTACTGACTTTGATAAACTGATGGATGCACGTGGCGTGCGATATCAGAATAATAGCGATAGCTGATACGATACAACGCGGCGTGTAGCAGGCGTATTCCCCATGTAAGAGATCTAAAGGAAGTCGCCACTTGAAGTATCGGCTGAACCTGTGTTATAATCTCCCCAGAGTTTCCTCTTTTCGGAGCGCGCGGTGGTTTGGATGTGTACAGACCGAATGCTCGGCAGAAAAGGTAAAGACACGGGGCGGAGTTGCTGAATCCAAGCCGTAGGCGCTAAGAGAAGCTGGTTTTTGCGTGTAAACGCTGCTGCCAGCCCACTCTGCGCCACCAGGCGAAATCGCCATAAATTAGTAAATCAACCAAGGAGAAATTGGATGCCAACAATCAACCAATTGGTGCGCAAACCGCGCCAAACGGCCAAGAAAAAGTCCAAGTCGCCAGCACTGGGTCGCATTCACAACGCCCTGAAAACGCGTTACTACGACCAAAATGCACCGCTCAAGCGTGGTGTTTGTGTGCGCGTGACGACCAAGACACCAAAGAAACCAAACTCAGCGCTGCGTAAAGTTGCCCGCGTGAAACTAAACAACGGCTACGAAGTCTGGGCCTACATCGGTGGTGAGGGTCACAACTTACAGGAGCATGCTGTGGTCTTGATCCGCGGCGGCCGTGTGCCTGACCTTCCAGGTGTGCGTTATCACATCGTTCGTGGCGCGTTGGACCTCCAGGGTGTCAACAACCGCAAGCGGGGCCGTTCGAAGTACGGTA
>ERZ773062.430-NODE-430-length-22874-cov-4.712433_pt1 | contig 22874 bp, 25 predicted proteins | sample MGYA00580626_ERZ773062 | MGnify/ENA primary metagenome ERZ773062 (study PRJEB29015, sample SAMEA2738003) | human oral metagenome | biome: human oral; feature: human-associated habitat; material: dental | place: China | collected 2058 ...
TGTTCGTTTGTTGCGTTTGATTTGCTCTCTCAATTCGTCCAATGAGTTCGAGACCTCTTTCAATTTCTCCTCTTGCTGCGTCGAGATGTTCGAGGCCCTCGCCAATTCTTGCGCCTGTTTCTCGTTGATTTGTTTCAAGTCGCTCAATTCCTGCCCCTGTTTCTCGTTGATAGTCTTGAGCCTGCTCAATTCGTCGCCCTGCGTCGCTGTTAAGCTGTTGGCTTGCTGCAATGCTTGCTTTGAGTTGTTGATTGAGTTTTCTGCTTTCGTCAAGCGCCCTTTGAGTTCGTTCCAACTGCTCAAAGGTACGCTTATAGTCGGCTCTTGTTTCAAAGTATCCGCTTGCGAGGCTGCCAGTGAGATAGACGAGCAAAATGCCAAGAATACCATAAACAACGCGCCGAATAGTAATCGCATGTACAATTTTGTTCTTGATAATTTCATACATCACACGCCCCCTATATTAATCTTGGTCTGTCCAACGAGCGGCCCAGCCTCGCACATCAACATGAACGAAATCTTGATTATAATATCGCCCAATGCCATCGGCGCCACATTCCTCGGCCACTTCTGCAAGATAATCGACGTTAATGCCGTCATAAGTAATATCGGCCGCTGTACCCTCAACGTGTTGAGAATTAGGCACGCCCCCTACTTCCTCATTATGGATAGGGCACCGATAGCCGCTTAACACTTCGATAGGCTTGCCGATACGTTCACAGATAGCATCCAATACGTCAACGAGCCTTTTATCAATGATGTGGTCTAAAATAGGGTGTCCGTCGCTATCGTATCCATGACGGCCACACTTACAAGCAAATTCGTAATCATCGAAATATGTACCAATTTTCATTATATGCACCTCTGTTTCTGCAATATAAAAGCCACGCCCATATATCGTGAGCGTGGCACAAACAACACTATATTATTTTTTTAAAATCATATCTACTCTTGCATGAACCACGTCAAGCAAGCCAGATATGGTAGTATTTCCGCCGTCTCGCATGTTCTCGAGTATGCTCAATAGTTCCACCGAGCCGAGATATAGCCATACGATATTAACGGCGAAAGCGTATTGACCTGCCATATAGTCAAAGCACCATGCGGCGCCAGTAGCAAGGCAATATGTTAAAACTTTTGTAACAAAAGGCTTTCTCATATGCTTAGAGGATATTAACCCCTTACCCCATGCAGCTGGAATCGCTATATATTTGTCTAATGCGGTTAGATTATCAGCATTTGCCCCCATATCTACAAGCATTTGATACGATATAGCCGCCCATTTTGTAATGAGGTCTAGGAATACCAATAATATGAATATACCTAACACCTGTACATGTTTTAAGCCAATCATATATATCGCCACATCAGCGATGACGGCAAGCAAGGCCTTTAGAACGAAAGAATCCGTCAACGTCCGCCAAGCCTCGCTCATGAAATTCGTTAATTCTTGCATGTGTTCTCCCTGTGATTTGATTATAATTTCTCTAGCACGATAACTGAGTTCCCTCGGTTGACGTACCGAGTAGGCTCCGCACTTTCATGACTGCCGTGCAGCTCTTTAAATCAAAATCGGCACTGACCTCATAACATCTACGATAATCGGCGCCGATGTATAAAGTCTCTGGCTCGTTTCTTATAAAGTTCATTTTGCGACTCGCTTATTCAATTTCTGTAACTAATACCCCAAGCATTTTATTATTTCCTACTGGCATTGTAACCACATCGTCAAAGAAATATTCTGTTTCTGGAGCGTCATCGTGATTTGCAGTTGCATGAGCTACACTAATTTCTGCATATATACCTATTGTGCGTTCGTCGATAAAAGAGTAATAGAAGAATATACAACTACCCCTAGTACCAATGATACAAGACGGCGTGCTTACAGGGCACACTGCGATAGGTTTATCGAATTTATATTCTGCGATTTTAATATGGCTTCCAACGACACCCCAGTAGGTGTATGGTTCGTATTCTTCTGGCGGGTAGTTTTCACTACCTTCTATATATCCAACTCCCCACTGGTTATGTGAAACATATTTTTTGACAATATCATCAACATATATGTATTTTTTGACTTGAAGATATTTATTTGCCGATGAAAAAATTAATTTTTGATGTTCATCATACACTTCTAGGCCTTCATTACTTTTCTTATAATTAGTAGAGTACACGAAGCATTTAAAACTATGAGGTGCTGAAGGGCTGTGTCTAACTCCGCACATAGAAGAGGTATCGGCAATTCCATATGTATCAGTAAATGGTCCATATCCATTAAAAATACCTTCTTGATAGCTTGGCGTTAATAATTCAGTCTCGTTTTCTGTGATTTTTAACATAAACCCTTTGTTAAAAGAGTCTTTTCCATTTGGGGCAACAAAAACCAAATCATCTTCTTTTTTGTTGATTACAAAATGTGGCTCGTTATAACTGTATATTTGATACCCGAACGCACCTTGTGTAGGGGTTGTTATAATCTCTTTTAATGCTAAATTTTTAAAAGAATCATTGATAATGGTTGTTCCCTCTGTATTTGATACTCTAATATACTCCATAGATGATTTTGTACCTCCTTGTATTAATCGGAATAGCTGTATTTTCAATCCTATAAAAAATTTGATTATCTTTAATATCAATTTGTATAGGTTGAACCATAAAAGGTTTATTTTGCTCGTAAGATATAACAGACGCGAACGCAAAAATTTGCTCATTTTTTTGTTTTTCAATAGTAATCACCCCGCTATAATCTGTTACTATATGTGTGCCTAAAAATCGCGTTAATGTCGAGTTTAGGCTTAACATTAAAGCTCCTTTTTTATCATATATATCAAAAACCGCTTTAGTTACTCCCATATGCCTATCCTTACCCTTAACTGATTGTTTTCATCAAATACTTGAATCAAGTCATCACTAATTTCAACCCTTGCACCACTCGTTTTAGTTCGCAATGTGCCGATTGTACCCGTGATAGTTGATAGACTATCAACTTGCATTTTATCAGCAGTAACAGCTCCAGCCTGTATCATGCCTTTTGTAATGACATCATTATCAAATAATGCGTCGCCAGTAACATGCAATAATTTGCCGTCAATGCGTGTACCTGCTGGGCTCAAATTAATACGGCTCACCAGTTCGGCGCCATCCATATTGTTGATAGCTTGCGTTACCTTTAAATCAATATCGCTTGAAATCTGCGTGATTTGTGAATTTACGTTATTTTGATAGTCTCTCAAAGTGCGCTGGTAAGCATTGCCAAGGTCAATTATCTTGCTATCCATACCATTAACAGCGGTCTTGACTGTGCCGACTTCGCTTTTTAAATCGTTTACAGCTTTGTCTATGTCCTCTAGGCCTAGGCTTTCCATGTCGAGTAGGGACTTATCAATTTTAGCTTTGATAGTGATAAGTTGCTCATTACTTTTAGGCCCCTCGCCGAATAAATCAACGAATGCAACTTTAATATTGTATACGCCAGCCTCGAGCGGTACATTGATAATGTTCGTAGTGATGTAATACACATTGTCATCAATATATACGTTCGCACCCTTGCAATTCACTGGAATAGGCTCAAATGTAACACCTATACCGCTGATATTGGCTGTTGCTTTGACTTTGGTCGGTTGCTTTGGTATAGGTATGTTATAAGTCAATTCGGCTGGTGCTCCATATCCTTTAGCAGGATTATGAGCGATACAATACACTTTTGAGGTGCGATCTGTTAATAATGTGCTGAATGTGGTGTTATTACTTCGGCCGATTAGGCCGTCATTTTGCCCTGCGTTGAGGTCTGATCTGATTTCATAATAATCTACATCGGCATTTCTAACTTCGAGCCAATTGAAATGCGCCATGTCCCCAAACGAAACAGAAAAACCTTGAGGGGCGTTCGGTATTTCGCTTTTCATCTCAACTGTAATACTTTTAATTAAGCCCTGCGATGCGTTGCCGTGTGTGTCCTTTACTTGCAATTTCACATCATATGTATGCCCTAATTCGCATCCGCTAACTGTGATAAGGCCTTCGCCAGCACCGCCATATTTCCATGCGCCGCCTTGCTCTCTATACCACAATTCGACTGTATCTAGGCTATTAATGCGAGGTACATCGAATTGCGCCACTACGTCAAAGGATAATACGCCGTTGCCGATTTCGTAATATTTGGTATATAACGCTAAATTGCTAACCTCTGGGATATAGTAAGGTACTATCTTATACGGGTAAGCTTGCACTTCATCTAACCCTTGTTCGTTAGATCCATACATGTTGAATGATGTAAATTTAAAATAAACTTGCTTTCCGATATCCTCTTTACGATACGGAGCATGATATAAAGCCTCGTCAACTCTTACAAATCTAGCACCAGCATTATGAGCTGTATCGTTAGTCCCATATTGACCGCGTACAATACCACCTAAAGCATAATCGCCATTAATCTGTAATTGTGCTGTTTCATAAGATAGGCACTCACCGTCAACCCAGCATAGAGTATTTGCTCGTTCTGCGTCGATATGACTACCACCTTTTAATGCACCTTGATTGATAATCACATTTGCTAAGTTGCTGCCTTGTGCTAGGGTAGTTTTAAGATGCCCCATTCGTGCTTGTTGTGAGATATTGCCAATTCGTTTATAGTTTTCGTTATTGTCGGATAACCATATAGAACAGCCACCCCAGTTAGGCTCTGAATTAACACCGATATATAATTCATTACCGCCTACATCACCTGGGGTTTGGATAATAGCTACGTCATTAATACTTGGAGCAGGTACATTATAATCAATAAAAGGTCGTTCGTTTTCATGAACGTTATACTTTGCCGGAGCATATGTTCCTGGCGGTTTACCCTCTGCTGTAATTTCAAGCTGTCCATCTGCAGCTTCTGATACTGACGTTATAACTACGATTTGCTCACGCAATCCGCATAACTCATCTGTAATAGTAACAAGGTCGCCTGGTTCCAATCTACAAAACGCCCAATCGAGATGAAATGTATATTGGTTTTTTGCATACAGCCGTTTCATAGCTAGCTGTTCGGCGTAGTATTGAGCCCTAGCTTTTGTATACAGATAATGAGCGGACTTCTTAGAGGCTGGTTTAAGGCCGTTCTTTTGAACATCAGCTACCACCTCGAATGATACAGTTTCTTTTTCGTAGCTATTGGCACGATTAATAAACTCAACTGTTGCCTGATTATATGTTTCTGAGCTATCCTTCCGCTTGTAAATGATAAGTTGCCCAGCGCTAGCCGGAATAAGATCATCTGCCGTTAAGTTATATTGAATTTGATTAGCTGGCGACCAATCGCCAATAGGCTTATCGGCTAACGGTACAATTTTCAAACGGTCTGTGCTCCAAAACACAAGGCTGTTAGTTATTTCAGCTATATCATTAATAACGTTTTGAGCTTTTGAGCTTTTACTATCCGGAGGTGTACTAATTAGAATATCAGCTGCTTTGCAGTAGGCACGATAATTGTCTAATCCGTCTATGCTTACATCGTCAATGCCGATAGACTTTAACACATGCACAATATAATCGGCAGGGTTTACATCAATACCGTCGCCAGTATCTAATAGCTTTCCTCTAATTTCAAAATTAAATTGAGGTAGGCTACCTCGTTCCCCTAAATCAACAACCCCAGCCATATATGCCAAGCCACTATAAGGCAATGCCTTTTCAGGGTGCTTGGATAAAACATAAGGCCACGGAGTTTGTCCATAATCGCCATTATATGCCGTCAGTTCGATTTTTTCGCTCGGATAGGTATATATTTCCTTATCTCGCCAAACCTTCCCTATACCGGCGATAGGGCCCTCACATAAGCCAATAGCACATGCAACAGTATAGGTATAGGTTATTTCTGTATGCTTTGAACCGCCACCCTTACCAGTTCTCGTCGTACTGCGATGTTCATGAGGTGTGAAATCGTCGTAGTAAATAATATTGCCACTCAATCGTGTAGTACCTAACACTTCAGGCACTACCTCACCATATGAAGCACTGTTGATTTGAAAATCAGCAATCATATCGGCTCGATTAGTGGTATTTTTACCACGATTAAATAAAAATCCCATTATTTACCACCTTTCCTGAAACGATATACCGCACGTAAGCGACTTTTCCCTTTTGCGTCATAAAATAACACATCGTCAATTGATGATAGAATAACGCCCAAGTCAACGAAAGCATGAATTACTAAATTGTTACCAATGTAAATGGCACCGTGAGAAATGCAACGTCCATATTGGTATAGTAAGAAATCACCGATACGAAGATCATCAAATGGCACCTCGTCTGCTACTTGTTTGACATATTTCAGGTACTTTTCTTCTGAACGATGTAAATGCCATTCATTGGAATAGTTTTCGATATTGAAATCTGCAATATTCATTAGGCCACTATCAACCACTGCAGCCACCAATAAATATGAGCAGTCTACCCCTTTACCTTTCACCATAGCGTTATTTTGATACGGGGTACCTAGCCATTCACATGCAGCATTTGCTATACGTTCACCTGTTGTTAATTTCATCGTATCGTCTCCTTTAAAGGAACATAAGGTGTTGCCCTATTCCGACTAAAATTATTGAATTTATTCTTACAAGTAGTCGGTGTTTTGTCGCACCCTGGATAGATATAGGCTACATCACTAATACGAGGTGCCGTGTTTGTAGCACTCATATAAACAATAGTATTGTTTTGACTAGCCATAATCTGCGTTGCTTGCCCTGCTAATGGTCCGCTTATCCATTCCATACCACCGGCTGTGTAATAACCGTCCTCGAACGGTATATCGATTTGCACGGTGTTTGTATCAGTAACAGCTGTTACTTTTGCTTTTTTACGATAGGACTTAATGTCAACGCCACACTCTTTTGAATAAATACTATAAGGGCATTGAGGGTAATATCTTCGGTTCGGATATTCTATATTGAGTTTTTGCACAACTGATTTTGAGCTGATTTTCAATATGAATCCACCGCCCTGTGTTACTTCACAAATTCCATGAAAAAAGTCGATACAATCAATCACTTTGCCGTTTTCATCAAAAAATGCACGGCGAAGATCCAGTGTTGCATCGTCTAATCCACCATTATGAGCAACCTCCAAGACAGGAACACCACCTATCATGTCATTTTGATTTGCAGTAATAGTTACGCTTAATTTATCTACGCTAACAGTACTATTCGTTGATATCTTTTCACGTGTAATAATAGGGCCATCACCTTTATAAGTGTGGCCCCCATAATTAACATCCGCATCGGTATCGGCCCAGTAATAGCTGATGCCGCTTTTTAGTTTTAGCTCGTACAAATCACATGACAAGAATGATTGTGATGTGCTTAAATGATTGCTTAAAATCTGTCCGACTTCCTTCATTTACTCACCTCACTGTTACCAATTTAAAAGACTTAGACTTGAATATGTCTTTGTAAATAATCTCGTCTGTATAATCACCACTGAACATGACCTTCCAATAATATGTATAGTCAGCTGTAATAATAGCATTTGGTGCTACTGTTACCCCTTGTGCTAATCTAATTACGCCCTTATCGGATACAGCATTTACCGGTGTCCCATTAGCATATAATTTTAGGTTTTCAATATGTGCTACTGGCTCTCTAAAATCTCCATACAAACGAACTGCTTGCCATTCAGATTGAGCCCCAGTACCTAAACGAATTCCCTTTTCCTCATAGTCTTCTGGGTCTAACCAAAGGAAAGGGACTGTACCGCCTTTTACTTTTGCATAGAATCCCATGAGTTGCTTATGCTCCTCTGGAGTTAATATTGCAAATTCAGTAGTAATTGTATATTGCGGATATTGCCATGTTGTCATGGTTCTTACTCGGCCACTACCTGTACGCTTTATCTTAGTATCCCATTTTTGAGCTTTCGTAGACTTCCACGCAAGGGATTTGATATCCGGAAATTTAATTAAATCTGCCATACTACCATGTTCCCTCCGTTGCTATGAATTCCCTATCCTGATTAACTAAAAACTGCCTTAGCGAGCGTCCTGCTGAGTTTTCGAGCCATGTTCCAAATGATTGAGCGTCCATAGCGGATACGTTAAACGTAATACTGCCAGCACCTCCACCATTAGCACGAGCTATACCGCCACCAATTTCGTCGTATGTACTTTCGCTTAAAGGCAATACGGCTTCTTTATATTTGCCCTCGCCAATCTCAGCGTAAGTGGAGCCATAAGCCACACCACCGCTTGCCAGTTTAGGTAACGATAGATTGCCACTAAATCCACTCGAGCCGGAGTTGAACATACCGGAGAATGCACTTTGTGTAGCTATTTGAGCCGCACCAGCTGCCGTATTAGCACTCCATGCAGCCATACCAGCGACAGCACTGGCACCGAATGTTGCCATACTAACTTGTTGAGCTAACGCACTCCAAGCCGGTAATTGAGCATTAGCCGCAGCTATTCCAGTAGCGGATTGTTGAGCTGCCATCATTTTCCCGAATACGGCTTGCTTAATTTGACCGGCTATCCATTGAGCCACACTATCAGCAATAGTTTTGAGGATAGCTTTACCAAGATTTTGGAATGTTTGCATAAGGGTTGTCGTGCCTTGAATAAGTCCTGAGATAGAACCTTGCAAACTATCTAACCCTGCTTGTGCAGCATCGAACAGAACTTGTTGTCCATTCCAATGAGCATCGAATACCGCCTGTTTCCATTCTTCAAGGAGCTGTTTCTTCAAGTCGTAATGCTGTTGCTCAGCTATATATTCATCGCTTAACGCAGCTTGTAACGCCTCGAAGTTTTGAGTACGCATAGCCTCTTCAATGGCATACTTTTCGTTAACTAGCTCGGTACGTTGTTGTAATGCCTTTTTGGCATACTCATCTTGTATTGCTAACAGCTCCGCGTTTTTCATTTTCTCGTAAGAGATTTGTCCGTCAGCACTCATCTCGAATTCAACGCCGTTCTTTTTCAACATATCAATATGATGTTGCTGTTCCATAGCATCCATTTTGATGAACTTATCTACCATTTCTGCATAGCGGTCCTCAACCTCATCAATAGCATTGGCATAATCATTTTTCAACTGCACGGCAGGAGATACGCTGCCTGTACTATCCTTACTGGAAGTTTTAAACGCAAAATCTTGTTGCATATCACGAATACCAGTTTCAATGGCACGTAGTTTTGCCATTTCCTCTTGCTTAGCTTTGATACGTTTATCAGCATAAACATCGTTGAGGTTTTTAAGATCCTCTTGATAATTAGCATTGGCAGACTTGGATTTATCAAGTTCTTCTCGTTCTTTCTTATATTGCAATTCAATTAATTCGACTTGATTGCCTTGCATTTCTAAAAACGATTGCAAGATTTTTTCGTGGACTTCTTTGGCCTCTTTTGCAAGATCCTTTCCAGATGCGCCACTGCCGGAACCGCCTCCGCCACCAGCACCACCAGAGCCAGTGTCAGCACCACCGCCACCACCACCTGCTCCACCATCGAAACCAGTGTCTCCGCCGCCGGATAACCCTTGTGTTATTTGTGAAGCCATATTAACGCCAGTATTTACAATTTCTTGTGCCGTATCGGCGCTAATTGTATCAACCTGTTGTATAGCAGTAAATGTAGTACCAAAGAATTTCGCTACTTTATCGCCTACGCTATTAAGTTTTGCAATTAACCAGTTAAGACCTTCGATAATCTTATTCACGCCCCAAACAGCGGTATGCACAATAGTTGAAAATACCGAACTTAACGTATTACCGAAACCATTAGACGCAGCAGATGCAGTCGCAAACACGCCGACCAAAGTCATTATAACGGATATTAATATTCCGACTGGGTTTGCCTTCATTACAACATTTAATACACGCTGAGCAGTAGCTGCAGCTAATGTACTACTTCTTAAAGCTAGAAACAGAGATTTAAGGACAGTTGTCCCCAAAGTCAATGCGCCTATCGATAAGATAGTACCTTGAATTGCCACTTTAACAACAGTCATTGCTAACGCATAAGACCTAGTTGCAATTGCAGAGGCGACTTGTGCAGTTTTTAACGCTACAGTTTTTACAGTCAATGCAGCAGTTTGAGCGCTACATAATGCGACTGTCGCTTTATAAGTAATAAATGCAGTTGTAACACCTACAATGGCAGTGGCAACCCCTGGCATGGTAGTTCTAAATAGGTTAGCAAAGCTCGTAACAATATTCTTAGCTGTACCAATTACAACTGATAATGCACTAAATGCACCCCTTACAGTAATAATGGCTGCTTGTGCAGCAGTGCCAACCAAACGAAAGGCAATAGACAACCCAGCAAGTGCATCGTTTAATACACCCGAACTTGTCATGTTGCTTATTTCTTCCATAGCTGGTTGAAATGCAGCTATTAATTCGTTCTGAACTTGCATTCCTATATCTTGGAACGTCATAGGAATTTCTGCAAACTTAGCGTTTGTTTCTTCTGCACTATTGAATAGGGCTTCCTTGATAATGTCAGCAGTAATGAGCCCTTGCGAACTCATTTCCTTCAATTGACCTACAGTCAAGCCCATTTCACTGGCAATAGATTGTGCCAACATCGGAGCGTTTTCCATAATTGAGTGGAATTCGTCCCCTTGTAGCTTACCAGCTGCCATTGCTTGCGTTAACTGGTACATAGCTGATGTTGTTTCTTCAACGCTAGCACCGGAGATCTTGAACTGCTTATTCAACTGTTCAACAAAATAGATTGCTTCGTCATTAGATGAAAAAGCGTCTTTTGCAAGCATATTCAACTTAGCAACACTATCGGCCATATCTAAATAGCTACCACGAGAACGGTTGGCTGCACTATAAATCTTGTCCATAATTTCAGCAGTAGACTGACTGCCGTCATTAATTAGATTGATACGTGCCCTAATCTGTGTAAGTTGGTCGGTGGTTTGAACAGCACTAACTGCCATATCTTTCATGGCTCGTCCTGCAGCTTCAATACCTATTGCCGCAGCACCAAATGCAGCGCCACTTTTGGCAGCGTTCATGATACTAGGAATTTCTATACCGAAGATCTTCTGCGCTTTGCTTTTAACAGCCTCCATCGAAGCAGTAACGTCTTTTCCTAGTGCATTTTCTGCTTTCTTAGCCACCCTATCAAGCGCTTGTTCCGCACCACTAGAGGAACCAACTATGCGAACATTAATTTGTGAATCTGCCATTTTCTTATATCTCACCTCCCGCCTGTCTAAACTCTTCCATGAATAACTTTTCTTCGTTTTTGCGTTTAGCTAATGTCATTGGATGTAATTGTTTCATAATATCTTCAACAGTCAACTTCCGTTTGCCTGCGATATGTACATTTGTCATTAGGCACGCAAAATACGCTTGATTACGGTCCTCAATCTCCGTTCTTAACTCATAACCCTCGGCAAGTTTGTAATATTCCATAGGGCTTAAATTCATGAATTCCCACGGTTTAAGATTAAGCGGACCATACGCCATGCGTTCGGCCTTAGTTATCCATACTTTAAAAGAGGGGGCGGTGTCGCCCCCTCTTAGTTTTTTGTTTCGTTTTCAGCCTCAACCTCGGAGCGTGCTTGCTCGTCAGCCTCGTCTGGGAATAAAGCGTAATATGCAGCCTTACCAAACACACCACTACCAATAAGGGCTTGTACAATTAACTGCACAAGGTCGCTATATTGGACGGAACCCTCGTCAAAGAGTTCTTGTAATTTGTCTTGATAGTAGATGTAATCACGCTTTTTGCCATGTTGTTTCATACCTACAACGAAAGCAGTAATAAGCTGATTGAAAGTCATTGTGCCACTTTGTACCGCTTTAAAAATAGGCTCGCCCCATAGCTGTTCCAACTCAGCAATACGACCGATGTTGAAAAAGATAGTTTCGCCCATAGCGAATAGATCACAATTAATTTTTTTCATTTTTTGCACGCTCCTTAAAAATAGTTAATTAGGCTTTCTTCAATTCAGACAATGGACCTGCACCGTTCAATGTACCTTTATAAGTAGCTACATCGTCGTGTGGTGTGCCTAAAGATAATTCTGTAATAGACGCCAAACCTGTCATGTAAGATTTATCTGGGTATTCAAATTTAAGATGAACTTTTTCATCATTCAAGAATGCTTTTTCGAGTAGTACCAAACTTTCTTCATTAGGCATTAAAAGTGTTTCAAGGTCGATAGACCATTCTTTCATACCCGGAATAGTAACTTTCCAACCGCCACTATCTTTACTAGATGCGTCGATAGAGTCAGCCTTACGAGATAAGTCGCCACTACGTTGGCCACCTAATAAAAGCCATTCAGCATTTGTAGTTTCGTCAGTGCCTACATTTAAGTAAATAAGATAATTCTTGCCGGCTGTAGGCATTGCGGTTTGAGCCGGTTTGTATAATTTTTTTGGTGTTGCAGCTGGTGCCATTAGAAAATACCTCCGTTAGTTTTCTCTTTTAAATCAATAAGGCGAACCATAAAGCGATATTGCGTACCAATTAAAGGACGTACACTATCATGGTCGCCAACTTTACTTGTACACACTAAATCTATAATCTGATAGCCAGTATTCTGTAATATACATGCAGTTTCGTCTAATTCACCACATCGTTTGCGTAGATCATTAATAATTACCTCGAACCTATCCTCCAATTTAGCTATTAATTCGTAGCCTACTTCTAGATCTGGGTTATCATTTCGCCCCCAAACCTCGATATATAGTTCTTGTTGCAATTCAGATTGAATGGAGTTATCTCCCCTCGTAGTTTCCCCACGAATAACCATAATAACCCCATTTTCATCGACCTTTGCTGCTTGTGGTCGCATAGCACCTAGCATGACATTAAATGCAGCTCCGCTATTATCGATAGTAGATTTGATATGTTGTATTAATTCTAGCCACATATTACCCCCTGTATATTTCAACGGAGCGATAGCCCTTATATTCAGTAGGGTTGCCAGTTAACTGTTCAGGTGTGATACGAGATTCTAATTGCTTGATACGAGATTCATAATATTCTAATTTTTTAGAATAAAAATCGTCCGTTGAGCCATTATTACTGTAAGAACCCGGCAATGCAAATGCTTTATTTACGCATACTTCACGATAGATATAAGCAAGCACTAATTCATCGGTTGTAAAACTACGAATAATCTTATCCGGCTTTACACCTAGACGATTACCAAATGCATATAACCACTGTTCTGCCTTTCCGACAGTATTGGCGGTTATTTCATCACCTAGTAACTCATCATTAAATAGCTCCGCCATATCCTCAAATTTGTACAGCATATTAAAACCCCTTACATATTAAATATTATTGAATATTCGTCTTTAGCTAACCCACGAGCCACATCATCCAAGGCATGGCCTGTATATTGTGAAAATATATTAATAATGTTTGGTATATTATTTTCCAACGCATCATATAAGAATGGATCAGGTGCCGTTCCCGGATGAAACACCCTTCGAGTAAACACGAATCCATTGCCACCACGAGGGACAAATCTTAATACCTTTTTGAATCGTGGATTAATCACATGAGCTGGAGTTCCCTCATGCACAAAAGGGCCGTATTTAGCGACATCACTATCAATAAATACAACCCCTTGCATTCCACTATTAGAAATTCGATAATCAACAGCCTTTTCTAAATTCCCTGTTCTTGAGGTAAATCTATGTTTCTCCTGTGCAGTATCTCGAACTTCAATAGTACTCGCTTTTACTGCCTGACGAATACGTTTTTCAAATATAGCCTGGCTATTCATAGCAATTATTTTTTACCGGAACCCTTACCTGAGGTTTTATCCTCAGGAGCTTTATCCTTAGGCTCTTTATCAGCATTTGGGGTTGTATTTTTAGGTTCCTTTACAGGTTTATCTTCCACAACTTCATAGCCGTGCTCTTTAAACCATTCAATGTGGTTGGCATCTTCGGTAAAGCCTTCCCCATTCACAAATACAACTGAACCAGTTTGACCTGTATAATCAGGTACTGGAGATTTAATAATCGGCATAATTGACCTCCTTATTTAACCTTAATTTTACGGAATACGCCTGCTGCCTTAGATGCTTTTAATGCAACCGCGGCAACCATTTCGACCTCGCCTTTTTTTACAGCTCCGGAAGAAGTGAAGTCAGGGAGCCATAAGTTAACCACATTATCGCCCGCAAGAGATACGCCGTGGAAACCATCGAGGCCAAGGCGTGCGACATATAAAGAAGTTTCACCTTGACCATTAATACCTACCACAGGGTCATTGCTACCAGCTTTGGCACCAAGGTCAACTAATGGTGTAATTCCGTAATATTCAACTTGTTGTCCGAATTCATTTAATTGAGTAGAGTACATCGCAGAACGTCTAGCTACTGCTCGAATTTTAGCAATCAATTTAGAGTTGCCCATAATGGCAGATGGCGCACCATCCAAGCCTAAAAGGAATTCATCGAGTTGGTCTAAGAATGTCTTGTAGTTTGCATCAATAGCACCACTATCAGACAAATCGATAGCTGCTGTAGGTGTATATTCAGTAGAAGATCCTAAAAGTGCCTTGTCTAAACCATCAAATGCTTTAGCGTTGGTACCAGTATCGCCATTAATAACTGTGTCATTAAACAATGCAGTTGCAGCCTTAACCTTTTGTTCGATTTGTAATGTTACTTCATCAACAATACCTCCCATTTTAGCGATTACACGGTCGATTTCAAAGGATCCGCCAAATACTTTCAAATCAACAGTATGACGTTTACGAGTTACACTTTGAGGTGTGTATTCAGCATTAATATCACGGAAATCTGCAGTTGGTTGTGTTAATAATCGAGTATAACCATAGGTTAAAGTACCGCCACCGCCAGTAGGAGATACAGCATCATCAAATGTTAAGTTTTCAAATAAAAAAGACGATTTACGGAATTCATCAATAACTCCCATTTGTAAATCGTCTTGTACGTTAAGTTTTGCTTCAGCTAATGTAATTGGCATTAGTTTATTCCTCCGTTATTAGAATTTATAAAATTTATTGGGCTTCAATAGCAGCCGCTACGGCCCCCTTTAAACCTACTGGCTTATTACTGCCAGAATTGTTGCTTCCTGCACCGCTTGTGCCTGAACCACTCCCGCGTTTTTGTACATCTTTAATTGCATAATCTTTACCTTTTAGCCATTCATCTACGCAATCGTCAACAGTTCCGCTAGTACCATCAGGCTTAATATATCCATAAGTACCATCTTCGTTGACTTTGATGTTACCAACAATCAGCTTTGAAAATTCCTTAGGATCCATAGCGTTACGCTTCGTCAAAGAATCAACCACGGCTGCAGAAATTTCAGACTGTACACGTTGTGCATCAGCATTTTCTCTTGCTTTACGCTCGGCCTCTACAGAATCCTCCAGGGTTTTAATTCGTTGCTGCATAGCTACAATACCTGCATCATCTTTAATCCCTGTAGAGGTGATTTTTTCTAGCTTGCCTTGCGCATCAGCAAGCTCACGGTCGACGACTTCTTTTGCCGCTTTTGCTGCTTTCGCCTCATCATTCTTGGCATTAAATTGACTCTTGGAAACATAGTTTTCACCATAATCCTTAGTCACTGCCTCTGCTTGTTCCTCCGTTAACCCTAACTTAATTAGTTCCTCTTTTGTCATCTGTATGACCTCCTGTAAAATAAACTTTCCCTCTTCGCTTTATTTTCGTGAGCCACACCTCACGACTGCGGTCTTGTTCTTTTACGCCTGCAATACTAAAAAGGCAAATAAAAAAGCACCTGCATAAGCAAGTGCTTGATTGATTAAATTAAGTTTTAAATTTCTCGTATTTCTACGATTTCACTGGCATACAATTCATATTCGCCAACATATATTGATGCTTCATCAGGCTCATTATTCACACCCGATGTAAACGAATCTAATTTGCCAGTAATAATGTCACCGTCAACGAATCTGACTTCTACATTTTCTGAACGAATCTCATTATAGCGTTTATAAAGTTCTTCTTCTGTCATTTTCGTTCACTTCCTTTTGGTACTATATGAATACCCTTTCCTGATACATGTACAGTTGCAAGGCTAGTTTTCTGCTTTGTTCCGCTCCTTGCATTTACATCATACCCAATATGAGGGGATATATCAACCATTATTTTATGATTCCAATCGCCCTTTCGAGTAAACCTAATACCACTATAAACGCCTTCCTGTATGGCCTTTATAACATCAGCATGAGGGATTTCGTGGTTATAATAACTTTTATTTTGTGTTTTATCGTAAAGCTTACCACCTTTTATATGCATGCTTTGCCGCATCACATAGCTGCTATTAAAGTATGGTGAGTTAATATAATCAATAACACGATGTCTAACATCATCTATTGTTTCAAACTCCCGACGCTTTGAAAGATCCTCAATATTAATTTTTCCATTCTTAATATAATTTTTCAATGACTCAATAACAGGCAGTCTGCTTTTAAATACAGCACCATCCCAGCCCCTAGCTTCCTCAGTCCATGATGCGTGCCCATTCATTACTAAATTGCGACCATTTACACCTAAAATGCGCTCTTGCTCACGCTTTGGTAATGACTTCAAATACGCTAGCCCTCCAGCTTCTATATTTGGCTTGGCTGATGCAGTATCAATCATACCTTCTATAATTGGCTTAATACGACATATGCAATGTGGATGTGCAGGTAAATGAGGAAATTTATCCTTAGGGTAAATACCTTTCCCAAGTCCATATAAATCAGCATTTGCATAAACGTCACATATATCAACCACAGGATGTCGTGTGCTCAATTTCCATTGAAATGCAACTACATCAGGATCATCCATATGCCTTGCAATTTCACCCTCTGCATATGCACGAGCCCTTTCAGTTCTAGCAATACGTTCAGCATGATAACGAGCCTTTTCCTGCGTCGCAACATATATGGCATGATTTAAAGCTGCTGTATTGCTCTTTTCAACAGCATCAATCAACTCACTATATGCAGCTCTAAGTCCCGGAGTAGTTTCTTGCTCAACTAATCGGCGAACTTTACGAAGCTGATATTTAAGCATATCTTTCCCAGCTTCATCATTAGGCAACGGAATGGGCAACTTGCGAAGCTTCTCCAAAAAATCAGGCAACTCAGCTTTTGAAATTACAGAATTACCTCCATAGCCATCGAATATAGCCTTTGCTGTAGCTAATGTATCCTGTCCTTTCTTCATTGCATCGGATATTGCTTCTGAAACATCGTTTTTGACACGACTAGACGCATTATGTAGTCGCTCAGATAAGTTTAAGCCATCAGGTGCCCACGCATCTTGCATGGCCTTAGAAATCGTTTTTAGACTATATGGCATGCCTTTTATAATAGCACTTTTAATTGCATTACCGGTTACACCAATATCAACCCCATATCCTTTGACACATTCACGAATTAATTCGGATATTAAAACACCCCGCATGGCATCCATAACGGGGTATTTATTATACGCTTTTCGTACTGCAGTTTGTGGGGCGTAACCAGCTTCTAATAGTCGTCGAATTTCATTTTCAAACTTATCTATAGTATCCTGAATGGTTTGTTCTGTAGTCTTATTCATCTACATCATCGCCCTCACTACTAGTTGAATATGTGACATCAAGGATATCCTGTTGTGTTGAATCCTCAATTTCTTTAATGATATCATCATAAACCTTATCATCGATGTTTGGCATATATCCATCGAGAACTCTTTTAACAACTTCCGCATAATAGGTTTTAGATTTAAAGCCTAAATCAAGGGCTTGCTGTCCTTGAGATAAGCAATCAGCTACATCATTAATGTCAAAGTCCCTTGGATATTCGCATTTATAATTCAACTGCTCGCCAGTCCACAATTCATATAATGCAATAATGGCTTTCTCTGCATTTTCACACTGTACAGCGAAGTTTGCTAGTCGTTGATTTGTTCTTTTGAATGCCCACTGTTTAGCAACCCCTGATTTTTCCTGCTGAACCCCTACTACAGAATCAACACCACCTATGCGGTACATTTCTTTAATTTCAGCTTCCTTTTCTTGCATGATAATTTGTGCCGGCCCATTATCTGGAGCAATAAAAGCAGGCGGATGACTAGCCTCTGATGGATATAGTAGTACGTTGTTAACGCCCAAGGTTAAGTCTTCTATTCCTTCATCGGATGGCATGGTTAAAGTAGAAAATGTTTGAGAGTTCAAAATCTGTGTCAATAAACTATCAAGATGATAGACTCTATAGTTCTTTTGTGCTAACGAATAGAACTCTGGATGCGGTAATATAGTTGTTTTCTTAGTGCTACGGCCAAACCATTGCACTACAGGGACATGTCCTAACCCATGTTCACCTTCATTAATAATGCCTCGCCCTTTATCACGAATAGTCCATTTTGTATCTGTCCATTCATAATATACTGTTGAACTACCTCCATTATCATCAGTAATAATCGTTCTATATTCGAATCTAATTATTCGACCTTTGTCATCCAGTTTCCACCCAGTCACATCTCTAGGTTCAACTGAAGTTAAATACGGTAACCGTCTATCACGTACATTATCAGCCAAACTTTCACCAAATTCTGCTTCATTGTTAACAATGACATACACAACACCATACATTTTGGCAATCAAAGCTTGTTGCTGAATGTATTCTTGTAATGATGTACCTAATCGATCTGCATCTTTTAAAAACACTTTGAATTTAGCCGTTTCTTTATACTCTCTTCGAATTTCATCATTAAAAATAGGATCTACATTCGCATTAATAATCGCTGCTGTATGATTAGAATAGCTTGATAACTTTTTACGGAAATTATAATTGTCTATGCTTTCTCTTGGATGCTGTTTTAAACCACGACCTAAAGAGAATAACCCGGACCCATAGTACGCATCATGTAATAACTGGTATGCATACTTCTGTTCGTTTGTAATAAACATATAATGAAGTTCCTCCTAATAAATATCAGAATTGATGGATTTAATAACAGGCGCATTCAAACGTTCAACAACGCCTGTCGTTGCGTCTTGAGCATCATCATGTGCATTTTTACCTTTGCGCTGATACTTATACATGGATGTATAGTATTCAGGCCAGCGGTCCTTAAAGTTAACTGGGAATAAAACATAATCCATAACTTGTGTTGAATTTGATAATATTCTAGCTTCCTTATTCTTACTTTGATGAAATGCAGTAATCTTTGTCCGATTACCTGGATACTTTTCTTTTAGTATCCGTTTAACATTTCTAGCAAAACCACGTCCACCATTATTAGACTCTATATCAGCAATATTTACACTATTTTGATTTATTAAATCTGCAGTTTGTTCTTCAGTAATTTCCATAGGCGCATCTGTATACAATACATCTAACACATATGCGTAGTCTTTATATACTCCATACACAATAGCGCATAAGAAGTCGTCGCCAGTATCTGCAGAATCCACATAAGCCTTCACTGCAGAGAATAATGGATATCCTTTATCATCCCTAGGAACATCCTCATATGTACTGAAATAAGAGTATAGCCTACCTTTGACATCAATAGGCTCTTGTTGGTAATTGGCTGATGCAATATCCTCGCCCATTGCTCTAATTTTAGATAGATAGCTATCTTTTGACAGTACATCCGAGCACAGCATACTGCCATCCTCCTGAACCGCTTTCATCATAATCACTTTAGATTTGAACTTAGGATCATCTTTGAAATGCTCGATTGCACGCCCGGCCAAATCATCTGAAGCCCATCGTGTCATGATTATAATAATCTTCCCTCCCTCTTCTAATCGAGAGAGCATTGTGTTTGTAAACCAACTCCAATGTGACTCTTTGACGTTTTCATTATAGGCTTCTTCAGCGTTTTTAATGATGTCGTCAATTATTAAGAGTGTCGCACCAAAGCCTGTAGATGAACCGTCAGGTGATGTAGCTAAATAGCTATTATAACCATCCTTCAAAGACCACATGTGAGCTGCTCCATCGCCCTCTTTGATTTCAACTCCAGGGAATACATCTGAGAAAACGGTTATATTCTCATCAGCTTTAACTTCCTTGATTGCATTTCGCACTCCCTTGGCAAATGTCTTGGATAAAGTCGCATTGTAAGATCCAGTCATCACCTTTTCTTTATGGTTTTTACCAAGTACCCATTTTGACAGGTTCTGGGCTGTGCGGCTCTTCCCATGCCGTGGCGGTAAATTAAGAATAAGAACATTGTAGATATCGCCCTCATAAAAATCTTGTAATGCATCGCACAAATCAACTAAATATTGACGGTCGTATTCATAAAAGTCACCCTCTAATAGATGGCAAAAATAAAAGAATTCACGTCTCGCAAGTTCATATTTGAACTCCTGTACAACAGCCGGTGTGAATTCCATATTATCTATCCTCTTTTTCAATAACTTTTCTAATTTCTTCAGTACTTAACCCAGCTAATGGATTGTGATTTACATTAACATCAATCGCCCGATTTCCCATAGAAATATTGGCAACTTCAGCGCGAATCTTATCAATTCTTGCTCGTTGTTCGTCTGTAGCTAGCGGACTGCGACACATAACGTCGTACTGCTGAATCATTTTAGTTAAAGTGGCCATTGCCACTGATTGGGCCTTCATAAATACTACTTCTTTATCTACCGAAGAAATGACCTTATCTGTTTTAGTAACAGAGCGACTGGTCCCTTTAGCTGGGTCAATAGTAACCTCTGTCCTGTTTTCAGTGACCCGTGTATGGTCTTCTATTCCCTCAACATACATCAGCTTTTGTGCTCTGATAATACGTGCAAATTGAACTTTTATGTTCATATATAGAATATCAATAGGGCTTGATTCCTCGACTTCCATCACAATGTCTAAAGTTTCTTTTGGTAAATATTTCGCTAGTAATCCGTGCTTAACAGCATTTTGATTTTGTTTAGGCGCACCGCCAGCATTGTATAATGCATTATGATTGCCAGGCTGGCCTCCTCGTTTTCTAGTATGCGTACTTTTATTTTTTGTATGCATACTTTTTTTTGATGTATCGCGGAACCACCCATAGCGTGTCTTCCACGATTTAACAGTCGCCAATGACACCCCATACTTATCGGCAATATCCTTATACTTCATGCCATTTAGGTAGTCCTTGTGCGCTTGCTGATGTGTCGTCACATGGCAGCACCACCTCACTCAATTCATGTTGTTTACAAAAACTATTGGGCAACCTCAGAAAATTCTAAGCGTTGCCCATTTCTAATCACATATACATTTTTATTACTTCCAATAAATTCGATATATCGTTTTACTATTACATCACAGTATTTAGGATCTAATTCAATGCATCTACATCTGCGCTTTGTTTGTTCGCAGGCAATCAAAGTAGACCCTGAGCCACCAAACGGTTCGAATACAAGTTCTCCCGGTTTTGATGAGTTCTTAATTCCCTGTGCACATAATGCAATCGGTTTCATCGTCGGATGTTCACCATTTCTTAATGGCTTATTAAATCGCCATATAGAATCACATTCAGTGCCATTATTAACTTCTATTTCATACCCAGGCACTCTTACCACAATATGGTCCGTATCATTAGAAAAATGAAGAATATAGTCATTTCCATCTTTTTCGATTTCAAGAGGAAGATTGTCATCAATCACAGTAGATTGTTTTCTGCCACCATAAAACTTATGACTAGCACCAGGTTTCCATCCATATAGAATTGGTTCGTGTTTCCACTGGTAATCTTGGCGCCCCATTACAAATGTATTCTTAACCCAAATCAGACATTGTTTGATAAGTAAATCATTATCTCGAATCGCACGTCTAAATTGTCCACCGCAACTATCAGAGTGGCAGATATAAAACGCACCACCAGGTTTTAATGCTTTACTAACCAAAGCAAATACATCATCAAGAAATATATCAAATTCATCGTCTGACATATTATCATTTTGGATAGTGAGCGCCTCTTTTGTGCCGCCCTCATAAGCCACGTTATATGGAGGGTCTGTAAATACCATATCAGCAACGTCCCCCCCCAGTAGACAATTAAGAGATTCCGTCTTTGTTGAGTCGCCACACAATAACATATGCTCACCTAGCATCCATACATCACCGAACTTTGTCATAGGTTCTTTAATTGATTTAATAGCTTCTTCTGCATCAAAATCATCCTCATGAACTTCATCTGCCATTACCTGGTTTAATAGGCTAGCTATATCATCATCAGAATAACCTGTGAACTCAGCAAAATCTCCCGTATCAGCTAATAACTCTCCTAGTAAGGTATTATCGATATCTGATAGTTCGGCGATTCTATTGTCTGCAATCAGGTCTGCATACTCTGCAGCTTCGCTTTCATAATCCTGCCGATCAATTGGAACAATATCTAGGCCTAATAATTGTGCAGCCATTAACCGCCCATGGCCTCTTACAATAAACCCAGAACGGTTACTCACCGTAATCGGAGCTCGCCAACCTTGTGCTTTTATCACTTTGGCTAACAACTCTACTTGCTTATCACTATGGTGGTTAGGATTTCTAGGATTAGGAATAACTGAAGCAATATCTACCAAATCTGTATACGCGCAATGTATCATAATGTTATCTTCCATTATTTCAGCACTCCTTTATTCTGCTTATATTTACCGCATTCCTTATGAACCTTTGCGGTTTTTGTTTTTACTAACGAATGTGATGGTGCATACGATTTGCACATATGATCAATATGAATTCCATTAGCCTTGCACCAACCTTTCACATTATTAAGGCATCGTCTCTTTTCACAATACACATCAGTCAATCGTATTCACCTCGCTTTCTTAAAATTTGGATACAAAAAAGACCGCCCAATCGTATAGATTAAGCGGTCTTTTTGCTTTAGTGTTCTAGGTATTCACTTTGTCGAGAGAGATTAATTTGTTTCCCCATT
>ERZ773062.431-NODE-431-length-22872-cov-5.743788_pt1 | contig 22872 bp, 20 predicted proteins | sample MGYA00580626_ERZ773062 | MGnify/ENA primary metagenome ERZ773062 (study PRJEB29015, sample SAMEA2738003) | human oral metagenome | biome: human oral; feature: human-associated habitat; material: dental | place: China | collected 2058 ...
TTATGAATTTTCCAGAAAAGACAAATCATCAGATATTTCTGGAGCAGGAATCTGTGGAATCGGACGAAATCTATATAAATGGATTTACAACAGCAATGCCGCCATTTGCACAAGAAGCAATGTTAAAGACAATTAGTGGGCTTGAAAATGCCAAAATTGTACGTTATGGATATGCTGTGGAATATAACTTTGTACCTGCATACCAGTTAAAATTAACTCTTGAAACAAAAGTTCTGGATGGACTTTATACAGCGGGAACGATTAATGGAACGAGTGGATATGAAGAGGCTGCCTGTCAAGGATTTATGGCGGGAGTCAATGCTGCGAGAAAAATTTTAGGAAAAAAGGAAATTGTGATTGACAGAAGTGAGGGGTATATCGGCGTTCTGATTGACGATATAATAAATAAAAAAACGCCAGAGCCTTATCGTGTATTGCCTTCAAGAGCTGAATACAGACTGACTTTGCGTCAAGACAACATTTTTATAAGACTTTTGGAAAAAGCGAAGGAAATTGGGTTATTAAATGCTGAAAAATTGACAGAACTTGAAAATACGTGTCAGGAAATTGAAAACGAAATCGAAAGACTAAAGAGCATTACAGTTTATCCAACTAAGGAAAATAATGAAAAATTACTTGAAATTGTAGAAAAACAAAATCAATCTGAAAGTGAGGAAATTGAAAAAAATAGTAAAAATAGTATGAACAGCCCTGTTTCAGCCTTTGAATTTCTTGCGAGAAAAGAAATGAATTATGATAATTTAAGTGAATTTGTGGAAACTGTGGAATTGTCGGATTTAGCGAAGGAGCAAGTGGAAATAAATGCAAAATATAACGTATTTATTGAAAGAGAAAAGGCACAGATTGAGAAGTTTAAAAAGCTGGAAAAAATGGTAATTCCAAAGGATTTTGATTATGAAAGCATAAAGGGACTTAGTAATATTGCTATTTCTGGGCTTATGTATGGACAGCCGGAAACAATTGGACAGGCTAGCAGAATTAGTGGAGTTACTTATAATGATATTTCACTTTTAATTGCGATTTTGAAGAATTGATGTATAAAGTTAAATAATACTAGAGTTTGAATAGCATAGTTATGGTTTTCAAGTTCAGTTTTGATTAATTTTATTATGATATTTGAAAATTTAGGAAGGAAAAAAATGAAAGAAAGTATAAAAGAAAAAAATAGTTTAGCAGATAACAAAAAAACAAGGTTTGGAACGGAATCAATCCCAAAACTTCTGATTTCACTTGCAATACCGGCAATTATTGCTAATCTTGTGAATGCACTTTATAATATTGTGGATCAAGTTTTTATCGGGCAAAAAATCGGATTTTTGGGAAATGCGGCTACGAATGTAGCTTTCCCGCTTACGACGATTTGCCTTGCGATTGGGCTTATGACGGGAGTTGGAGCTGCGACTAACTTTAATCTAGAATTAGGGAGAAAACGTCCAAAAAGGGCAAAAAGTGTAGCAGGAACAGCGGTAACGATGCTTCTTTTAGGTGGAATTGTCCTATGCGTATTAATTAATATTTTTTTAAAGCCGATGCTGACAGCGTTTGGTGCTACAAATCAGATTTTTGACTATGCAATTGAATACACTCAGATTACATCTTTAGGAATACCGTTTTTATTATTTGCAATAGGGGCAAATCCTTTGGTAAGGGCTGATGGAAATGCCTTTTATTCGATGCTTGCGATAGTTATCGGATCACTTGTGAATACGATACTGGATCCACTATTTATGTTTGGATTTGATATGGGAATGGATGGAGCGGCCTGGGCAACAGTAATTGGGCAGTTTGTGTCGGCAGTTATGCTTGCTTTGTATTTTTTCAGATTTAAAAGCGTAAAATTTGAATTAAGGGATTTTAAGGTAAGAATACGGGAAATAGGGATTTTATTTGCATTAGGAACTTCGCCTTTTATTTTCCAATGTTCCGCTTTAATTATTCAAATTGTAACAAATAATCTGCTAAAGATATATGGAGCAAAATCTATTTATGGAAGTGAAATTCCTATTGCGGTTGCTGGAATTGTTATGAAAATAAATGTCATATTTATAGCTATTATTTTGGGATTAACACAAGGAGCACAGCCCATTGCAGGATTTAATTATGGAGCAAAAAAATATAAAAGAGTTCGAGAAATATTAAAATTAACGATAAAAGTGGCATTTATTATTTCGTTAGTGTCATTTGCAATATTTGAAATTTTTCCATCCCAAATAATTTCTGTTTTTGGTAACGGAAGTAAGCTTTATTTTAAATATGGAACAAAATATATGAGAGTATTTTTATTTTTCATATTCCTGAATGGTATACAAGCTGCGATTACAATGTTCTTGACATCAATCGGAAGAGCCTCTAAAGGAGCTTTCTTGTCCCTTGTAAGACAAATTATATCACTTTTGCCATTGCTTATAATTTTACCAAATTTTATGGGAGTTGATGGAATTATGTTTGCTTTCCCAATAGCAGATTTTATGGCTTTTGTAGTATCGGTAATTGTTTTGAAAGGAGAAATGAAAAATATTCCGAAAGTAAATGAAGATGATTAAAGAGCAGTAAAGATATAGAGATTAAAGTGTTGTATTGACAAAAACAAAAAAATAAGGAGAAAAATTTAATGAAATTAATAGTGGGACTTGGAAATCCTGGAGAACAATATAAATTAACACGTCATAATATTGGATTTATATTTATTGATGAATATTTAAAGAAAAATAATATAAGCGATATTAGAGAAAAATTTAAATCATTATTTGTTCAGACAAATTATAATGGGGATAAAGTTTTTTATCAAAAGCCGACTACATTTATGAATTTGAGCGGAGAAGCGATTGGAGAAGCTGTCAGATTTTTTAAGATTGATCCAAAAACTGAACTTTTTGTAATTTATGATGATATGGATATGCAGTTTGGAAAATTGAAAATTAAGCAAAACGGAAGTGCGGGCGGGCATAATGGGATAAAATCCATTATATCACATGTTGGAAATGAATTTGTACGGATAAAGTTTGGAATTGGAAAGCCGAAGACGAAAGAAGAGACATTGGGATTTGTGCTTGGGAAATTTTCACCAGAAGAAAAGGAAGTTTTAAAAGATTCAAGAGAAAAGATTTTTAATTTGATTGATGATATAAAAGATGATATGACAGTTCAAAAATTAATGAATAAATATAATACTAAATAAGCTGTTTAATATAGTAGTGGATCTGTTGCATTTTTTTTTAAAAAGTAGAGTTGAAGATGAAATTTTATGGACTGATTAAGAAATAATTATCTGCATTTGTATATGATTAATATAAAATAATAAAAAAAGTGGAAAAAAATTCTAGAGGAATTTTGAATAAAATAAAATCAAATAAAAACAATTCAATAGAAAAAAGAAAAAATAATGGAGTGATTTTATGAGAGATAGATTGTATAATAAAATGCAACAAATTTAAAATAAAATAGAACTCATGATACTTGTAATAATCAAAAAATATGCTAAAATAATAAAGATAAAAGTATTTTTTAATAAATGGAGGTTAGATGTTATGGAAGATAATGATAAAAATTTTGAGATAGAAGTAGCGAGCAAAAGGGAAACTGAGTCACAAATAAAAGAAGCAGAACGAGTGGAAGATACAGAAAACAGAATTGGTCATACAGATAATTCTAATCATGGAAATCAAGACTTAAATCATGATAATCAATACAACCAAAACAACCAATATGGAAATATAAATGGATATCAAGAAGTAAACGAAATGGAATTTATGAGTTCTGTGAATTGGATTATAAATATTCATAAAATATTTGGAATATTAGGGATAATTCAAGGAGTATTAGCATCTTTAAGTATAGTAGGAGTAGTAACAGGAATCCCAATGATTATTGCTAGTATGAAATTGATGGATACAAGTAAGATTTTATTTAATTATAAAATTACTAGAGAAGAGTCGAATTTAAAAATGTTTTTTGATGAATATAAAAAATACTGGGTAATTTTGTTAGTATCAATGTTGATTTCAATTATATTAATAATAATTGGATTTGTAGTATTTGCAGGAACAATAGCAGCACTTCTTGGTACTTTTTCAGGTGGACATACAGGATATGAATATTAATATAAAATTAGGAAATTTACAGATATAAGAGATACAAAAATAGTTGAAAATAAAGGGAGATAAATATGGATAATAATTTTTCAGATAACAGAAATAGTTTTTTAGATATGACATTTTTAAATTCGATTAATTGGATATCAGTTATACATAAAATAATAGGAATTATTTTGATGATACAAGGAGTGCTTACTTCACTTACAATAATAGGAGCAATAATAGGGGTTCCAATAATATTTGCAGGGAAAAATTTATTTGCATCAGGTGGGAATTTATCAGATTATAAATTTAGTAGAAGTATGAATGAGATTAAGAAATTTTTTATTAATTACAAAAAATACTGGAAAGTAATATTTATGATATATATTGCAGGAATAGTTTCAATACTTTTATTTATTGTTATTCTAGTATTTTCAGTAATTAATGCTTCAAAAGCATTACCAAAAAGTAATCCAAATGATGGAATAGCTTCGATTTCAACAACTAATGACAATAATACAAATACTACGAATACTACAACAGATCAATCAAGCAATGATCAATCAGCACCTGAATTAGACGAATTACATAAATTAATGGAAGAAGTTGTTACAAATGGTGATACAGATGCATTGAATAAATATTCAAAAGAACAATTAAGATTGTTGAGAAATACATTGTATGCAGAAAAAGGTTACATTTTCACAGGAGATTTGAAAAGTTATTTTGAATCAAAACCTTGGTATCATGGAACTGTAGTAGATCAAGATACAATTCAATTAACAGATTACGAAAAAGCCTTTATTAATGCGGTAAGAGAAAAAGAAGGATTACCAAATATTAATAATGATGGTTCTGTATCACAAACACAGACATCAAATGATAGTGGAGAAGAATTAGATGAATTACATGAAGTAATGGATGAAGTAGTAAATGGAAATGAATCAGTATTAGAAAATTATTCTAAAGAAAAACTTCGGTTATTAAGAAACACATTGTATGCAGAAAAAGGATACATTTTTACAGGAGATTTAAAAGGTTATTTCAATTCAAAACCTTGGTATCACGGACATATTTCGAATCAAGATTCAATACCTTTATCAAGTGAAGAAAAAGTGTTTGTAGATGCGATTAAAAAATATGAAAGTCAATAGAGATTTTATAATTTTTTTGGATTTCTATAAGTAGAAAGTGAATCATTCATTTTTTAAATCATAGATTGTATAATATATTGCGACAAACTAAAAAAATATAAAAACTCATGATAATTTCGTGTTAAAATGTTAGTAACCACAAAAACATTAACGAAAAGAAATATATCATGAGCCATAAATATTTTACCATAAATGAAAGAAATAAACCAGAGGTTTTGCTAAAAAAAATTACAAAATTTCTAAAATTATTCAAATCCTTAACAGGCACAGGGCTGCCATTTACCGTGGGATAAAAAGAATTAATGGAGAATACTCTTCTGAAAATGCTCAGTCAGATGCCAATGCAAAAGCTGCTAATAAAAGAAGAAATTTAAAAATTACTTCCGAATTGAAAAAACTAATAGAAGGCAGGCTCTGTAAAACATGGTCTCCTGAACAGATTCTGGGCAGGGAATTAAAGGGAAGGATTATCCTTTAAGACTATCATAACTGGATGTACAGTAATTTCCTAGACGTTTTAAGGAGAAAGGGGAGAAAGGCGAAAACTAAAGAGACAAGAGTTTAATGCGAATAAAGAAATTTATATAAAAAGAAATAACTATTTTTTTGACAAAGATGACTTAAAATTAAAAATGTTGATAGAATTTTATTGGCGAGTAATTTAGTGTTTTTACCTATGCATTATAAAATAAAGAGATAGAAAAATGAAAAATATAAAAGAAATTTATAACCAAAAAATGAGAAAAATGTTTACAGAAAATATGAAAAGTATATTTACCGAAGATATGTTAAAAAAATATGATGAAAATATGTTAAATGTGTTGAAAGAAGTTGGAGTGGATATATTAAATGTAAATTATGAAGAAGCAAATAAAAAAAGAGTGAATATTAATAAACAAGAAATATATGAAATAATATGGAATATGGCTGATATTACAGAAAGTTTCACTTTTTATGGATTTTCACAGTATATGTATAAAAAAACAGAAAATGTAATTTGGTTGAATTTGTCAACAAGTTTGTTATCATTTACATTTTGTTGTGTAGAAGGAGCTTATGCTGTTGGTATTTTTCATGCTAGAGAAGCAGTAGGAATTGAAAAAAATCTTGAAAATTTAGTGACTTTATTAAGTTTTTATGGTCTTCCAGAATATTTAATGGATGATGAAGAGGCAGAGAACATAGCAAAAGAAATTTTAGAGTTAGATAAGAATAATGAAAGAGCGATTTATGTATTGAATGAAATTTTAAATTCTAAAAAAGAATAACTAGAGAAAGAAATTTTATGTATATTGAGCTTAATTATATCAAATTCGCCCATATAACTCCTACAATCCAAAATTTTTATTTATGGTATTTATACCAAAAATTGATTTTTTGAACTGCATGAATGTTATGTGGGCTTTTTAGAGAATATTTTTCAGTTATATGATGATATTTTCTGAACCAGTTTTCAAAATTTTTGAAACTGTCAAAAGTAAAATACTGAACATAGCCATCATCTACATTTCTAATTTTTACATTCAGTTTATCATTCTTTTGATTGAATGCCAGAATTTCAAGATAGTTGTATTGCTCATAAAAGCTGTCGTACATTTTAACTTTTCTGTACAAATAAAAATTGGATACTTTATTTATTCTATTTTTTCTTCCTCCTGTATTTTTTCCTTTATTTTATGTTCCCTAATTTTTTCTATATCCAATCCTGCCTGCTTAATCCCTTCAAGATTTTCCTGTTCAACAATTCGCCTGTTCTCTTTTTTAAAATAAAACTCAAATCCGCTAACACTACTTCTTCCACGCCCTGTTTTTTTTTGAATATTTTTTTATTATTTTCAAGTTGTATTTTTCTCCAAGTTCGCTTAAAATAGGCTGAAAACTCCTTTTATCAATATCTGATATTTTATAGTTTTTAGAAATAAAAATGACATTTCAATAATTTTGTCCTTTTTATTCTCCCTTTTTGTCCCTTTTATTTTTCCAAAAAGACTTTTTTATTCACAAATTTTATATTATTTTGGTACCTTTTATAATGTTCAAAGCTAGTATTCATAAGGATTGCAGAATACCGAAAAGGTATAAAAAAGGAGAACTAAAAACTAAAAAAATTATTTCAAATAAAAAATTTTGAAAATTGTAATTAATTTAAAAAATATTATTAAAAATATTGACAAAATTATTTCAAATGATATAATTATTATATAAAATGAAAGGAATTGATGTTATATGGAAAAAACAGTTGTTAATTTTAGAATAGACAAGACTACTAAGAAAGAAATGGAAGAAATTTGTGAAGATATAGGAATTTCTATAGGGACAGCATTTAATATTTTTGCAAAAAAATTGATTCGTGAAAGAAGAATACCATTTGAGTTAGATTCAGATCCTTTTTACAGTAAAAAAAACATTGAAAGATTAAAAAAATCTATTGAGCAAATGGAAAAAACTGGTGGAACTGTTCATGAGGTTGATTATGATTAAATCATGGAGTGATGAAGCATGGGCTTGCAGGGAATCAAGGGACAAGACAGGCTTATCACACAGGAAATTTAAGTCAAAGTGAAGTAAGAAATGCGAGTGCAAACAATAACTTTTATGCAAATATTGGAGTAAATGCAGGATATTCTACTTCTAAAAATAGTAACAACTCCCACAATGAAAGTGCCGTAGTTACAACAATGAAACCAATGAATGAAAATTCTAGCATTACCTACAACAATGTAAACAACATAACTTATCAGGGAACACAGGCACAAGGCGGAACATTTATCTGCAACAATGTAAAAAATATTCAGAAGGAAGCAGTAGAGCTTCATAACAGCTATAGTTCCAAAAATTCAGGATTTGGAGCAGGAGTAAGTGCAGGAATAGGTTCAAATGGACAAATTAAGCCAAGTAGCATAGGCGGAAATGTTTCTGCAAGTAGAAGTAATCAAAATACGATTGAAACTATTTATCAGAATGGTAATTTTCAAAATGTAAATGAAGTTCACAATAATACTGGTACAATGACACTTTCAGGATTTAATCAGGAAGGCGGAAAAGTTACAGGTAATATCGGCAAGCTGGTTGTAGAAAGCAGACAGAACACAAGTACGACTACTGGAAGCAGTAGTGGAATAGGAATTGGAATAAGTGCGAATGGAATGCCAAATTCCGTAAATGTAAATGGAAGCAGAACAAATGGAAGTAGAGCATTTGTAAATAATCAAAGCAGCTTTATTGTTGGAGAGGGAAGTAATCTTCATGTTGGTACAGTTGAAAATACTGGAGCAATTATTGGAAAACAGAGTGAAAATGGTACTACATTTAAAGTTGATAAATATGTTGGCCACAATATTCAAAACTACGATACAATGACAACAACTGGAATTTCAGTAGGGACTTCATTAGGAAAATCTCCTAGAGTTACAAATATCGGATTTAATCAAGAAACAAGAGATAAACAAGGAGTAACTAGAAATACAGTAGTTGGCAATGTAGAAATAGGCGAAGCTTCTGGAAGTCCAATAAATAGGAATATTACAAAAGCTAATGAAGTTACAAAAGATGTGCAACATTCGACTAATATTAATGTTGAGAGCCAGACTATTGAGTATGCTTCTAATCCTACAAAATTTAAAGAAGATTTGGAAGTAGCAATACTTGAAGGAAAAGCGACAGGTGAAACAGTTTTAAAAACAATAGAAAATCTTGTAAATGGTGGAAAAGAAGACATCGGAGATCCTGAAAGAAGAAGCTTAAACGAAATCAAGGAAGCTGTAATAAGGGTTAAGACAGCACCTGAAATGAATTTGATAGCAACAGGAGATTTAAACTCGCAGGAAGTGCTGAATACTTTAAAAATAAATGGAATAGAGAAATTTAATCCTGATGACCCTGATTTGCCAGAAAATGTAAGGGCAAGACTTGATGAAGTAAGAAAAAATGGCGGAGAAATTGAAGCATTTTATGATAAAACGACAAATAAAATATTTATCAATGAAAATGTGGAAGATGGCGAAACAAGAGCCTTGGTTGCAAGAGAATGGAAAATCTCTGAAGATTTGAAAGATGGAAAAGGAAAAGCAAATGATGAAGGTCAATTAAAAGCGACAGTTGCGGGAGAATTAGCTCACGATGATATTTTAAAAAGAGCTAGGGAAGGCAAAACTAGAAGTATTAGTATGGATGAGCTTCATGTTGGAGTTATGGATGCTAATAGTGAGGTTGCATCTGACAATGTATTAGGTTGGATAGGTGCTCAGTATAAAAAAGTAAAGAAAAAAGTAGAAAACTCTCCTACGTATAAGAAAATTAGAAAAGAAATACAAAAAATTCAAGATAATCCTATTGGTTATGCGAAAAGTGTAGGAGAACAAAAAATTAACCATGCTGTACATAATTTTACGGTAGCAAAAAATACTTTGAAAAAAGGCTATAACAATGTAGCAGGATTTATTACAGGAGAAAATAAAAATGTAACTAGATCAAAAAATGCAAATTTGGATGCCAATACCAAAAGAAGTGAAAATGAAAGAAACAAAAGAGATAAACAATCACAAAATAATTTTATCGCCGAAACAAAAAATAAAGTAGCAAAAAAGAATAGAGATAAAGAAAGTAAAAAGGCTATAAATTCTTTAAAAGAACAAATTAAGGCGACAAGAGATCCTAAAAAGAGAAAAAAATTGCAGGATCAATTAGAAATTGTAGAGCCACATACTGTTCGAGAAGGATTAAAATCAGCTGGAAAAGTTTTAAAAGACACAGTTGCTTCAGCACCATTTATACCAGTTGTAGAAAAAGTAGGAAAATTTGTATTAGCTAGTCCATCATTGACAGTAGGAGGTTTATTTCTTTTAACTTCACAAAATATGGGAACTAATGATCAATTTCCCCACCTAAAAAACTTAAATAATGAAAAATATTCCTTGAAAGAAAGTGAATATATAAAAAATAATTATCCATATTATTATAAAGATTATGAAGTTTCAAAAAAAACAACAACTAAAAAAAATACTTTTGACAAGAAAAAAATTGATTTAGAAATTGCTGGAAAATACAGTGATAAATGGAAAAAAGAAGAAAATGCTAGGGCAATAGGTGAAATAGCAGGTGGATTTTTAGGCGGGGCAGTAGCAAAGGGCATTTCGAAAACTATTGTTAAAAAAAGTGAAAATCTTAATATAGGAAAATTATTTGAAAAAGTCAAAACTGCACCTGTGGTCAAGAATTATTATAATGTAAAATCAAAAAATGGTATATCATATGATACTCAACAATCAATAATAAAAAATTATGGAAATATAATTGATGATGACTATATTGTACGAAATTCAAGTTATGTACATCAAAAAAATGATATAGAACCAAAATTCAATTTCGAATATATAATAAATGGTGAAATAAATAGAAATAAAGTATCAGGAGCACATAAAATAGGAGAAAGAGTAAAAGTAAAAAAAATTTTCTTAGAACCAGATGAATACGGAGTTTATCAAGGTATTGTAGAAGTATACAAACCAAGCACAGATACTTGGCTAACAAAAAATGCTAAAACAACGATATTTCCAGATGCTTGGAGTATAGAGAAAACAAAATGGGAAATAAATGGTGCTTGGAACAGTATTGATTTTATGACTGAAACAACAAAAAGAGGTATTCGTTGGGAAAGGACTTCACCAAGTGGAGTAAAAATAGAAGGATTTTTAAATAAGAAGGGAACAAGAGCCTTTCCAATGTATGAAGGAGGAAACTAATGAAAGTGAAATTTTTTTATAAGATAGCTAAAAATGGAGAATTATGGGCTCCAGACTGTGATGTTATAGATGATGAAAAATATGATGTTAATTACTCACGTTATTTAGCTGGAGCTGTATGGGAGATGAGATATGTCTCAGATGTAGATTATGAACTGGATGAAATAGAAAGAGTGGAGAGTGGGGAAATAGAGTGCTTTGAAACAGGAACAGAGATATTTTTCATTTCCGTATATAAAGACAGGGTAGAGTTTGAATCGGACTTTTATGATTGGCCAGACTGGAGCTGTACTTTAGAAGAATATAAAAGAGTTCTGTTGGGGAAAAAAGCATTTTTAATGTTGCCAAAAGAATTAGAAAGTTATTTAGAAATAAAAATAAATGATTTGTAAAAAGTGTCCATAATTTTGTGTAAGCTCAAAATATAATAGTTTATCGGGTGTGTAAAAATTTTTGTGTAAACCTCTAAATAATATATGGTAAAATAACTATATAATATTTGGAGGTTTTTGTTATGGCTAAAAAGAAAATTGACAACAAAATTTTTAAAACACTGATTGAGGATTACAATATTAAAGATACTAATGATATTAAGGATATGCTTAAGGATTTGGCTTTCGGGTACTATTCAAACTATGCTTGAAGCTGAAATTGAGCATGAACTGGGGTATGCTAAACATTCTATGAAAGATAAGACTACTTCTAATGCTAGAAATGGACATTCCAAGAAAACTGTTAGAAGTGAGTACGGCAATATTGATTAGATATTCCTAGAGATAGAAATGCTGAGTTTGAACCTCAAATCATCCCTAAATGAAATCAGTATATCTAAGCTTAAAGGAAGCAACAAAGAAATGGACTGGAAGAATACCGGGCTGGGGAGAAATATATTCTCAGTTAAGTATTTATTTTGAAGAAAGAATTTAAAAACAGGATGGTAGTTTTATCATCCTGTTTTTACACACCCTATTTAGTTAATTCTTTTATTACTTTCAATGCTCTTTCATAATCTGGCTGTTCTCCAATTTCTGGAACATATTCTACATATTGAATAATTCCATTTTTATCAACAATGACGACTCCTCTGGCTAGCAATCTTAGTTCTTTTATTACAAATCCATATTTTGTTCCAAAATCTAAATCTTTGTGATCTGAAGCTGTTAGAGCATTTGCAATTCCCTTGTCCGCACAATATCTTCCAAGTGCAAATGGCAAGTCAACTGAAATTGTAAGCAGTTGCACATCATCTCCAAAACTTGCGGCTTCTTGGTTAAATCTAGCCAGCTGTAATGCACATATTCCAGTATCAACTGATGGGAATACTGCAATTACAACAATTTTTCCTTTATAGTCGCTTAATTTTACTTCCTTTAATTCGGGTGATAAAACTGTAAAATCAGGTGCTGCCTGTCCAGCTTTTACTTCATTTCCCATAAGAGTTATAGGATTTCCCTTGAATGTTACTTTATTTTTTATTTCTGCCATTTTTCCGCTCCTTTATTTTAATTTTTTTATTTTGTATTTACAATTATCTACCTCTTGTAATTATAACATATTTAAAATTATTTGTATAGAAAAATTATTTGATTTTCAAATAATAATTAATTTTTTTACTTTTTTGTTGCACTTGATTTGACAATAAACTAATTTTAAAAAACTGATTTTTACACATTAATAATTATCTTTTTTCCAAAATATGTGTCATTCCTTGCTCGACAATATGCTTTATATGATCATCTTCCAGCGAATAATACACTACTTTTCCTTCTTTTCTATATTTTACAAATCTTCCTTGCTTTAATACTCGCAATTGATGTGAAATAGCGGATTGTGTCATTTTTAAAAGGTATGCAATATCACAAACGCACATTTCCTCTTGAAACAAAGCACTTAAAATTTTCATTCTAGTTGTATCTCCAAGTATTTTGAAAAAATCTGACAAATCATATACAACTTCTTCTTTTGGCATTGTCTTTTCCACTTTTTCCACAATGTCTTTATGTATAGCTTTTACTTCACAATTTTCATTTTCTTCTTCCATTATTTTAGCCATTTTCTCTCCCAAGTTTTAAAATATATGTTAACATTATATCACATATTGAAATAACGTGAAAGTGAACAATTCACATAATTTTTCTTTGATACTCTAAGGTAAAAGAAGTGAAAAACTACTAAAAGATTGATAATATCTTGTTTCAAAAGAGAATACAGATGAGATATTTAAAATTATTCATTTGTTCAAACTTTTTAGTTTTTTTTATTATTGTCCAGTTGTCGGATAGTTCTATTGAAAAAAAAAGATATATATGATATAAATTATATACAAAATGAGAGTTGTTAAAATTGCCTGATAGCTTAGTAAATATATAAGGTTAAAAGAAATACATTTTTTTTAGCGACTCTTTTCAATATATTGAAAATAGATAATTTATAAAAAAGGAGAAATTTGATGAAAAAAAATAAATGTAAATTATTAATTTTGACTAGTATTATGGTAATCTCTGTAGTCTCTTTTGGAATGTCTGGTAAAAATCCAGATAAATCACCTTCAAAACCCAAAACAGAGGATGTAGATACAGCTGTTAGCATTAATGATAATGTTAGTACTGTTGGAAAAAAAACTGGGCTTAAAATTTCAAAGGCAGAATTAAATGCTGTGGCTGATAAAATTTTTAAAAATGAAGCTGGCGGGAAAAAGGAAGATATCGTATATTGGAATATTGGTGAAGATTTTCCATCACTTGGAATTGGACACTTTATATGGTATAGAGCAGGACAAAGAGGAAAATTTGCTGAAAGTTTTCCGCAGCTTGTGGCTTATTACAGGGCTCACGATGTGAAGTTACCTAAAATTATTGAGGAAAATGATTATTCTCCCTGGGCAAATAGGGATGAACTTTTTAGATTAAAAAGAATTATGGATAATGATATTACTGAATTAACTAATTTTTTATATGATACGAAAGATATTCAAGTTTCATTCATTTTTGAAAGATTGGAGAATTCTTTGGAAAAGATGATGGCAATTGCAGATGATCCAGAAAATGTGAAAAAACAATTTTATCGTGTTGCACAGTCGCCAAATGGACTTTACCCTTTGATTGACTATGTTAATTTCAAAGGAGAAGGAACAACAAGAACAGAAACTTATAATGGAGAAGGATGGGGACTTCTCCAAGTTTTGGAAAATATGAAGGGAACAGAGAGTGGAAAAGCTGCTCTTGAAGAATTTAGCAACTCTGCAAAAGCTGTTCTTGAAAGACGTGTAAAAAATGCTGATCCTGACAGTAATGAGAAAAAATGGCTGCAAGGCTGGTTAAATCGTTGTGATACTTATAAAAACTAAGTTTGAAAAAATTATATTAGGTAGTCTAAATTTTTGTTTAGGCTATTTTTTTTGGATTTTTTATAAAATTTCAGCATTAGTAAATATATTATATTTAGAGAACTATTATTTGTTCATAAATAAAATTAATAGTAAAAAAATATTTTTATAGACAAAATTACTTGCAAATATGACTAAATATAAGATATAATATAAATATATAAATTTTAGCGAAAGGAAGCGAGTATGAAAAATATTTTAAAATTTTTATTTAAGAGAATTGCAATGGGACTTGTAACGTTGTGGTTAGTTATTACAATTACATTTTTTCTGATACATATGTTACCTGGTGACCCATTTCAAAGTGAAAAAGCAATTCCTCCTAAAGTAAAGGAAAACTTGATGGCAAAATACCATCTGGACCGTCCACTTGGGGAACAATATGTTGAATACTTAAAAAATATAGCAAAGGGAGATTTAGGATCGTCTATGAAAGTTCGGGGAAGAACTGTTAACGATGTAATTAACCAGAGTTTTCTTACATCGGCTGATTTAGGAGCTAGATCCATTATATTTGCATTAGTTTTGGGTATTCCGCTTGGAATTATTGCAGCCCTTAAAAGGGGGAAATATCAGGACAGGTTGGCTATGATTGTGGCTATAATTGGAATATCAGTGCCGAGTTTTGTGCTGGCGGGGCTTATGCAGAAGTACTTCGTTGATATACATAATGGATTTTTAATTGACAATGGATTTTTACCAGAATTTTTTAGAATTCGTTTGTCTGGGTGGGACAGTCCAGAGAAAAAGATACTACCAGTTGTGGCACTTGGACTTTACACGGTGGCATTAATTGCACGTTTGTTAAGGGATAAGATGATTGAGGTAATGGGACAGGATTATATAAGACTGGCTGTTGCAAAAGGTGTAAAACCTAGAAATATTGTATTTAAGCATGCTTTGAGAAATGCAATTTTACCGATTATTACAATAATGGGACCAACAATTGCAGCAGTTTTGACAGGTTCATTTGTAATTGAAAAGATGTTTTCAATTCCAGGATTAGGAAAATATTTTGTAGACAGTATTAATGACAGGGATTATACAATGGTGCTTGGAGTTACGGTGTTTTATGCGATATTTTTAATTATAATGATGATACTTGTGGATATTATTTATGTTTTAGTTGATCCTAAAATTAAACTTGGAAAAGGAGATGAAGTGTAGTGGCAGAAAACATAGAAAAAGCTGTAACTGAAAATGATTATATACCAACACCTGAAGATTTTAAAATCGTAGGTCCAGATACCACTCAAAGTGAAGAAATCTACAAACCAAGTTTAACATTTTGGCAGGATGGATGGAGAAGATTTAAGAAAAATAAGCTGGCTCTGACATTTTTAGGAATAACAGTTATTTTTTTATTTTTAGCAATTTTTGGGCAACATATGACAAAATATTCCTACAGAGCTCAAGATTTATCAGCAAAATTTTTAAGTCCAACAAAAGGATTTGCAAAAGGGCATTATTTGGGAACAGATAACCTTGGTCGTGATTTATTTGCAAGACTTTCGCAAGGAATAAGAATTTCAATGGAATTATCAATAATAACAGCTGCTATTTGTGTTATTTTTGGAACGATTTATGGGGCTGTTTCGGCATACTTTGGCGGAATTGTTGATACGATAATGACTAGAATTGTGGAAATTTTACTAATTATTCCATCAATGATTTATATAATTTTATTAATGGTTGTTATGGGAAATAGTGTAAAAACAATAATTATCGCAATGTCACTTACAAGATGGCTAAATTACTCACTGCTTGTGCGTGGAGAAGTTTTAAAAATCAAGGAAAATGAATTTGTATTGGCTTCAAAATCACTTGGTGGAAATTTCTTGTGGATAACTTTGAAGCACTTGATTCCAAATACGTTAAGTGTAATAATAATAAGACTTACAACAGATATACCAAATATTATCTTTACAGAAGCATTTTTAAGTTTCATCGGGCTTGGAGTACCAATTCCGCAGGCTTCATTAGGAAACTTGGTATTTGATGGTTTCGTAAATATGACTTCATATCCATATTTATTCGTTATTCCATCAGTTGTAATTTCATTAATTACATTGGCATTTAACATCGTCGGAGATGCTTTAAATGATGCATTAAATCCAAAATTAAGAGATTAAAGATTTAAAAATTTTATAAAATTTACTATTCTATAATTTAATATTATTTTTCTTAATTTCATTTATTTTAGTTTATTTTAAGCAAGGGTATCAAACGCCATACCCTTGCATCCCCGCTTTACGCAAAACTTTCTTATAAAGAAAAAATAAAACTCGATTTTGAATATAAGTTATTTTAATACGAATAATCGTATATAATTCAAAATATATTTCAAAATCTCAAACAGTTATTTTTTCTTTAACGAAATTTTGCTTTAATAATTAAATAAAAAAATTAAATGAATTAAAAATAAATAGAGTTAATAAAGAAAAAGTATTTAGTTATAAAAGTTATGTAAAAACAATCCATATTAATACAGAGAGGATTAGAGAATGGGAAAAAAATTATTAGAAGTGAAGGACTTGAGTGTTTCTTTTAATACGTATGCTGGGGAAGTGCAGGCTCTTAGAGGAATCAGCTTTTCTGTGGATCGTGGAGAAACGCTTGCAATCGTTGGGGAGTCTGGTTCAGGGAAATCAGTTACTGTGCAGACGATTATGAGATTGATACCGATGCCTCCAGGAGAAATTAAAAATGGAGAAATTCTTTTTGATGGGGAAGATTTGGTAAAAGCTCCTCTTGAGAGAATGCGTGAACTTCGTGGAAGAAAAATTGGAATGATATTTCAAGATCCTATGACATCGCTTAATCCGACTATTAAAGTTGGAAAGCAAATTATGGAAGGGATTTTGATTCATAAAAAAGTAACAAAGGAAAAGGCAAAGCAAAAAGCAGTTGAAATGCTTAGAAAAGTTGGAATTCCTAAACCTGAAGAAAGATTTCATCAGTATCCGCATGAATTTTCTGGAGGAATGCGGCAAAGGGCTGTTATTGCGATTGCTCTTTCGTGTGAGCCAGACCTGCTAATTTGTGATGAGCCGACAACAGCTTTGGATGTTACAATTCAGGCACAGATTCTAGATTTGATAAATGAATTGAAGAAAGAACTGAATATTGCAGTAATACTTATAACGCATGATTTGGGTGTAGTTGCTGAAACTGCCGATAGAGTAGTTGTTATGTATGCTGGAGAAAAATTGGAGGAAGCTCCAGTAAGGGAACTGTTTAAAAATCCAAAACATCCATATACTTGGGGACTTTTAAAATCACTGCCAAGATTGGATATGAAAATTGGAGAAAAGTTGGCTTCTATTCCAGGGACACCGCCAGATTTGCTTAATCCGCCTGTGGGAGATCCATTTGCAGCACGTTCTGAATATGCGATGAAAATTGACTATGAAAGAAAACCTCCGTTAATTGATTTGGGAAATGGGCACTTTGTAAAATCGTGGCTATATGTAAAGGGTGCTCCAAAAATAAAATCTCCTTTTGAATTGGAAGAAGAAAACAAAGGAACGGAGGGGAAATAATGGCATCAAATGAAAATAAAAAAGAAAAATTAATAGAAATGAAAAATTTAAAAAAATATTTTCCAATGAAAAAAAGACAAGTTCTAAAGGCTGTGGAAAATGTCACGATGGATATTTACAAAGGTGAAATTCTAAGTCTTGTGGGAGAGTCAGGTTCTGGAAAAACTACACTTGGAAGAACTGTGAGCAGACTTTATTCAAAGACAAATGGAGATATTTTGTTTAATGGAAAGCCGGTGGAATCTTATGGAAGAAAAGAATTTACAAAAAAAGTTCAGATGATATTTCAAGATCCGCAAGCTTCACTTAATCCAAGAATGACTGTTGGAGATATAATTGCCGAAGGAATTGACATTCATAAACTGGCAAGCTCAAAGCAGGAAAGAATGGAAAAAGTTTATAAATTATTGGAAATTGTTGGGTTAAACAGAGAACATGCGAGCCGTTTTCCACATGAGTTTTCAGGTGGACAAAGACAGAGAATTGGGATTGCAAGAGCACTTGCAGTTGATCCTGAAGTGCTTGTGTGTGATGAGCCGATTTCAGCTCTGGATGTGTCAATTCAGGCTCAAGTTGTAAATTTATTAAAGGAATTACAAAGTGAAAGAAATCTGACATTGTTATTTATTGCCCATGATTTATCGATGGTAAAATATATTTCAGACAGAGTAGCAGTTATGTATCGTGGAAAAGTGGTGGAATTGGGAACTCCTGAAGCTGTTTATGGTGATCCTGTTCACAGCTATACAAAATCACTTATTTCAGCTGTACCAATAGCAGATCCAGATTATAAAAAGACACAAAAAATTGATATGGATGAGTCGTATTTGAGAAGTCCAATGGGAGATGTGTCTGAAATAGGGGTTATTCCTGAAATGCCTGAATTAACTGAATATAGACCTGGACATTTTGTGGAAACTTCCTTTTTGGAAGAAAAAGGGCTAATTTAAGATATTTTAAATATTCTTAAAAGAATTTTTATAAAAATTTATTACTTAGAAAGGAATTGTTGAGATATGAAAAAAACTTTTTTAATATTTTTCTTAATGTTATCAATGTTTGTTGTTTCTTGTGGAAAAGGAGGAAGAGGATCGGGAAATTCAGTGTCATTTAACATGGAAGCTGAGCCGACTTCGTTAGATCCGCAAATTTTGACTGATATGAGTGGACTTTTTGTAACAAGTATGACTTATGAAAGTCTTGTAAGATTGAATGATAAAAATGAAATTGTTCCTGCCGGAGCTGAAAGCTGGACTAAATCAGACGATGGAAAAGTATGGACATTTAAAATTAGACAAGGGATGAAATGGTCAAATGGAGATCCAGTTACAGCTAAAGACTACTACAACGGTATAAAAAGAGGAATTGAACCAAAAACAGCCTCTGAATACGCATTTCTTGCCTATTATATTGAAAATGCCGAAGATTATAATACTGGAAAATTAAAAGATTTTGGAAAAGTTGGAATAAAGGCAAAGGATGACTACACACTTGAATTTACATTGTCACAACCTGCACCGTTCTTTTTAAAAACATTAATTATGCCAATTTATTTCCCAGTTAATGAAAAGGCATTGGCTACCAACGGAGATGGATATGCAACTGAAGCTAAAAAGTCTATCTATAATGGACCGTTTATAATAGAAAAATGGGTACACAACAACAAAGTTGTCATGAAAAAGAATCCTAACTACTGGAATGCTAAAAATATAAAGGTTGATACACTTACAGGTTTAATTGTAACTGACTTTGAAGCTGCTACAAACCTATTTGAAAATAGAGAATTGGATTTGACAAAAATTTCTGTGGAAAAAATGGCAAACTATGAAGGAAAACCTGAATTGCATAAATTCCCTAATGGAAGAGTTTACTATTTAGGATTTAATACATCAAATCCTGTGTTGAAAAATCAAAAGGTAAGAGAGGCATTATCTCTTGCAATTGATAGAAAAGAACTTGTAAGCAGTATTTTAAATGGAGCTGGAATTGTAGGTTCTGGAATTGTTTCAAATGGAACAGCTGGAGAAAAAGGCGATTTCAGGGCAGAAGCTGGAGACTTATTTGCTGGATTTGCAAAAGTTAATGCAAAACAATTGTTTGATGAAGGGCTGAAGGAACTTAAAATGACGCCTGCACAAGTTAAATTGCATCTTTTGGTAGATGAAAATGGAACTGGTAAAAAGGAAGCTGAATTTTATCAATCTCAATGGAAGGATAAACTGGGAATTGATGTGGATGTGGAAGTTCTTACTAAAAAAGAAAGAATTGCACGTGCAAAAGCTGGAGACTTTGAAATTGTAAGATATGCTTGGGGACCTGATTATGCAGACCCTATGACTTATTTGGAAATTTTCCATTCAAAGGCAAAGGATATTAACTTTGCTAAATATTCAAATCCTGAGTATGACAGATTAGTTGACTTGGCTAAAGTTAATCAAGATAATAAAACTAGAATGGATGCGATGAAAAAAGCGGAAAAATTATTAGCGGATAACTTTACATATTCAACACTTTATTATGAAGTGGGAGTTTATTTGATAAATCCTAAATTAAAGGGAGTTGTAATACGTTCAGTTGGAGATTCTATCGACTTTTATAATGCATCTATAACAAAATAATTTTTAATTTTGTCAAATTTATTTGACAAAAGAAAGGATGGATGTAAATATGAAAAAAATATTATTGATATTTACAATATTGCTGGCTTTTGTGATTTCATGTGGAAAAAGCAGCGATTCTGAAACATTGAAACTTAATTTGAAGGAGGAGGGAAAATCTTATGATCCGCAGCTTGCAAATGATTCTACTGGAGAATTTGTGGATTCGCTTGTCACTGAAACATTGACAAGACAGGCAGAAGATGGAAAATCTATTCCTGGTGTGGCAGAAAAATGGGAACACAACGAAAATTCAACAGTGTGGACATTCCACTTGAGAAAAAATGCAAAATGGAGCAATGGTGATCCTATTACGGCAAAAGACTTTAGAGATGGCTGGGTTAGAGCATTAAAACCTGAAACGGCAGGAGAATATGCAGATAAATTATTTTACATAAAAAATGCTGAACAATTTAATGCAGGAAAAATTAAAGATGAAAATCAGCTTGGTATAAAGGTTGTTGATGATTACACATTGGAAGTTACATTGAACAATCCGCTTACATACTTTGATTCAATTGTAAGAATACAGACTTATGCTCCTCTTAATAAAAAATTCTACGATAAAGTTGGAGAAAAGTATATGACATCTCCTGAAACATCAATTTCATCAGGTGTATATGTAATAAAATCTTGGACAAGAGATTCAGAAATTGTATTCGAGAAAAATGAAAACTACTGGAATAAAGACAACATCAAATTAAAATCTGTAAAAATGCTATTTATAAATGATCCTAATGCCAGTGTCAATGCCTTTAAAAATGGAGAAATTGACTCAACAAACATCTCTATCGAGCAGGCTAAAGAGTTTAAAAATGATAAACGTAAACTGCTTACAAAAGATGGCTCTGTATGGTATATGACGTATAATATGAAAAATAAAGTTCTTGCAAACAAAAAAATTAGGCAAGCGTTGTCACTTGCAGTAGACAGGGAAAAATTAATTACGGATGTTCTTGACAATACAGGAGAAGCAGCTTATACTTATACTACAAAAGGAGTAGGAATTACAGGCGTTTCAAAAGATTTCTCTGAAGAAGCTGGAAAAATTTTCCCAGCTTATAATCCACAAAAGGCAAAACAACTGCTATCTGAAGGATTAAAGGAGCTAGGATTATCAAAATTACCTGATTTAACAATGATTTTCAATGATTCTGGAAATAATAAGGTTATTTCTGAATATATTCAGGAAAGTTTGAGAACAAATTTAGGAGTAAACCTTAAAATCGAAGGAATGACATTCCAGTCAAGACTGGATAAAATGCAGCAAAGAGATTATGAAATCGCCCTTGCAGGCTACAATGGAGATTATAACGATGCAATTACCTACTTGGACAGATTCCTGACAAAAGATGGAAACAACTATTCAGATTACTCGAACCCTCGTTACGATGAACTTGTGAAAAAAGTTAAAAGCTCCGGAAATCAGGAAGAAAGAGTAAAAGATATGATTGAAATGGAAAGAATAATTGCAGAAGATATGCCTGTGGGATTACTTTACTACAGACAAAATACAAAATTACTGAATCCAAGAGTTCATAATATTGTATTCAGTCCAATAGGAAAAGATTTTGTACTTGATAATACTTACATAAAATAGTTAATTAAAGATAAATACAAATTTAGGATACTGCTTAAATGTATGTTTCTAAAGCTGTTTATTATAATTTTATTTGTAAAAAAATATATAATATAGAAGGAGAATTTTTATGAAAAAGATTAAAGAAAATGTAAAGAAATTTCTTTTGCATTTTAAAAGTGGATTTGAGAGATTTCCAATAACAATTATTTTAGCTTTTCTGCACTTTATTACAGGAATATACATAGCTGAAGTTAGGAGTTTTCAGTCTGATGAGTTTGTTGAAGTTAATCTTCTTTTGTTTGGAAGTATTTTTATTACGGCAATGTTTGAAATGCTTTATGAAAAATATTTTTATAAACAAAATAGATGGTTAGTTAGAGGTATTTATTCAGCTATAACATTTGTTATATCGATTATTTTTTTTGTAGAGTATTTACGAACTAATGATTATTACAATATTTATTATTTTACATTGATTCCGATTTCAATAGTTCTATTTTTATTAATTCCTATTTTGAAAAAAAAAGAGAATAAAGAAAAATATTTACAGTCAGTATTTTCAAATTTTGTTATAACAGGTATTTTTGTGGCAGTTCTCTGGATTGGCGTTGAAATAATACTGACAACAGTGAATTATCTGTTTTTTAATTCTGGAGATAGTTTATTTTTTAGACTGACTACGTATTCTTTTTGGTTTATAATTGAAGTATTTGG
>ERZ773062.432-NODE-432-length-22688-cov-25.712058_pt1 | contig 22688 bp, 20 predicted proteins | sample MGYA00580626_ERZ773062 | MGnify/ENA primary metagenome ERZ773062 (study PRJEB29015, sample SAMEA2738003) | human oral metagenome | biome: human oral; feature: human-associated habitat; material: dental | place: China | collected 2058 ...
ACTTGACGATGACGACTCGCAGGAAGCGGGGGCCGTGCACGCCGTTGACGCGGACCAGCTCAATGTCGGAGGTCGCCGAACCGCCGGCGATCCAGGTCATCGGGCGGGTTGGGTTCTTGCCGAGAATCTCGACGGCCTGGGGCACCGTGGGGACGATGTCGGAGGCCCTCAGGACCACGACGTGGGTGTCGGGCACGAGCGAGATCGCGCGGCGCCCTTGGTCGGGCTCACCGTCGAGCACGATGGTGCCAGACAGGGAGATCGCGACGCGACTACGCGTGACGACCGCGTCGATCTCGTCCAGCTCGAGTGTGGGGAGGGCCTGCTCGCGGCTGTCCTCGCGCACGGTGCGCCCGTCGCGGGCGGCGGCCTCCTTGAAGACATCGTCCAGGCCGGTCGGAACTACGACGGACGTGGCCTTCTGGTCGGCCAAGAACGTCGAGATCGCGTCGGCGACCTCTGATTCCTTGGAAACCACGACGACCTTGGCGGAGTAGTCCTCGAGCGTTTCGATCATTTCCTCGATGACTGCGTCGGAACCGGGCGCGTGCTCGGTGGATCGGATGTAGTCGCGGGGGATCGGGCGCACCGGACGGCCCTGCTGAGAACGAGAGATGGCGTCGCGTGCGCGCGCCAGAATCGCGGTCTTCGCGTCCATGGTGGTGATGCTCATGTCACGCCTCCTTCGGGGTCGTGTTGGTGGTCATGCCGTGCTCGGAAGCGAGCGGGAGGCCCTTCGCGGGTGCGTCGGTGCGCGGTGCCTTGGCATCGGAGTCCTTGTGGGTGCGCTTCCACCACTCGCGGAAGGTTTCCTTCGGCGCGACCGGCAGGTCGCGTGCGCGCGTCCACAGTGACGCCGGGAACGGCAGCGCGCCGATGGAACCCTTCTTGGCGAACAGGCGGGTGGCTTTCGCGCCCTTTCCGGCGGCCTTCCACAGCTTCGCGTTCGTCATCATCGGGGTGGTCGCGCCCATCGCGAGGTCCCACACGTCCGGCACGAGGTTGCGCTTGACATCAACGGTGCGCGCACGCATGTGGATGAGGATGGTCGGGATGTCGATCTTGACGGGGCAGACCTCGCCACAAGCGCCACACAGGGAGGATGCGAAGGGCAGGGTGTGCACCGGATCGTCCTCGGCGAGGCCCTGGGTCAGCTGTGGGGTCAGGATCGCGCCGATGGGGCCCGGGTAGACGGAGCCGTAGGCGTGGCCGGAGGTGTGCTGGTACACCGGGCAGATGTTCATGCACGAGCCGCAGCGGATGCAGGCGAGGGCCTGGCGGCCGATCGGGTCGGTGAGGACCTTGGTGCGGCCGTTGTCCATGAGGATCAGGTGGAATTCCTGGGGGCCGTCGCCGGGGGTGACGCCCGTCCACATGGAGGTGTAGGGGTTCATGCGCTCGCCGGTAGCGGAGCGGGGCAGGAGCTGGGAGAAGATCTCCACGTCCTGGAACCGAGGCACCAGCTTCTCAATGCCCATCAGGGTGATGAGCGTGTCGGGCAGTGTCAGGCACATGCGGCCATTACCCTCGGACTCGAAGATGGATACGGTGCCTGTCTCGGCGATGCCCATGTTGGTGCCCGAGACGGCGACCTTGGCGTGCAGGAACTTCTTGCGTAGGTGGGCGCGGGCGGCGCCGGTCAGCTCGGTCGGGTCGTCGGAGAGGTCGCGGGGCGCGTCCTCCATGCGGTCCAGGAAGATGCCGCGGACCTCGGAACGGTTGCGGTGGATCGCGGGAACGACGATGTGGCTGGGCATGTCGTCGGCCAGCTGGACGATCATCTCGGCGAGGTCGGTCTCGCGAGCGTTGATGCCCTGTTCCTTCAGGTACTCGTTGAGGTTGGTCTCCTGGGTGGCCATGGACTTGACCTTGACGACCTCGTCAACGCCCTTGGACTTGATGATCTGGGCGACGATTCGGTTGGCCTCGTGCTTGTCGCGCGCCCAGTGGACGATGCCGCCGCGCGCGGTCACGTTGCGCTCGAACTCCTCGAGGAGCTCGGGCATGCGGGAGGCGACCTCGAACTTGACGGCCTCGCCTGCGTTGCGCAGCTCCTCCCAGTCGGGCATTTCGGCGACGCGCTGGGCGCGCTTGGTGCGGATCGTGCGGGTGGCGTGGCCCAGGTTGCGGCGCATCTGGGTGTTGGCAAGGGTCTTGTGGGCGCCTTCCGGGAAGGTCGTGCCCCAGCGGAGGGTGTCCTCGGGGATAGTGACGGTGGTGCGCCATCCGCCGGTGTGCGACTCGGGGGCGGAGGGCATTCCGATGAACGTTGCGGTCATGTCAGATCACCTGTGCGCTTTCGGGTGCGAAGGAGATGTTGCCCTCGAAGGGCTGGTCCTTGGTCGATGCCAGAATCTCGGCGAGGTGCATGGGGCGGATGCCCGAGTTAAGGCGGGAGAGACCGCCGCCGACGTGCATGAGGCAGGAGTAGTCGCCCATGGCGAGGACCTCGGCGCGCGTAGACATGACGTTAGTGACCTTGTCCGCGAGCATCGAGGTGGAGGTCTCGGAGTTCTTCATGGAGAAAGTGCCGCCGAAACCGCAGCAGACCTCGGCGTCGGGCAGGTCGATGAGGGTCAGGCCTTCGACGTTGCGCAGCAGGCGGTAGGGGCGGTCGCCGACCTTGGCGATGCGCAGCGAGTGGCAGGTCGGATGGTAGGTGACCGTGTGGGGGAAGTAGGCGCCCACGTCTTCGAGGCCGAGAACGTCGGTGATGAGCTCGGTGAGGTCGTAGGTGTGCTGGGCGATGAGCTGGGACTTCTTTGCCAGCTCGGTGTCGCCCACGTGCTCGGCGACGACCTTCTGCTCGTGGCGCGCTGCACCGGTGCAGGAGCCCGAGGGGACGACGATGGCGTCCCACTGGCCGTCGAGCACGGGCTCGAAGGTTTTGACGTGGTTGCGGGTAATCTTCGCGGCGTCTTCGAAGTAGCCGGTGTTGGCGTGCATCTGACCGCAGCAAACCTGGTCTTCAGGGAAGACGACCTCGTGGCCGAGGCGTTCAAGCAGGGTTACTGTCGCCTGGGCAGCCTGGGGGAACATGACGTCTGCCAGGCAGGTGGAAAAGAGAGCGATGCGCACAGGGGATCCTTCCTCGTGGGTGCTGTCCAACTCAGAATATGGCTGGGCCGGAGGTCCCAGCGACCGATTTTGTCAGGACAACTTAGAAGGAGGAGGGTTTCGCTTGATTTTGTGCGGAAAACTGGGGAGCGTTTTTCGTCGAAAACACCCCCGCTGTCAGGGGATTTAGGACCTTTGGGACGTGACTTAGCTCAGGATGAGTTTTCGTTTTTCGTTATTGCCTCAGTTTTGTATGCGCATACGCGAGCCCCGGCCTCGACAATTGACGAGGCTAGGGCTGGGGATTGCGGGTGAGTTGCTATCCCATGACTCCCTCTCTCGTGACGAGGACGAGGTGGCAGTCCGCGCAAAGGGCAAGCTCTTGGACCTAGCCGCAGGTTCGAGCGGTAGATCTGTGCTCAGCCGTTCTCACCTTCTGCGGTGACGACGACGAGATGGCAAACAGGAGACACAGTGAGCTGGGTGACGCTGAAGGAGTCAGTTCCATGTGGGTAGCTGTGCGCCGCAGTGTCTAGGATCGTGTTGGCGCGGTCGGGTGGAACAGTCTCGAACTCGCACTCCTGAGGCACGTAGTGGTAGAGATCCGGGTGGATGCCGGGTAGGAGCTGGGCGTGGCCCTCGATCTCTTGTTGCAGTTGTGCGATCGTCTCGTCCGACGCTGCTGCGACCCCGGAAAACCAGAATTTCGTCTCCGGTACGGGGATCCATCCTGAGTCTGCAACCAGAATCTGCGCGTAGTGGCCTTCCGTTGCCCTCAGGTTGGGCATTCGGTGATCGAGGTAGTCGGTATCGTTACTGAAGACGGTTTGTTCTCAGCAGTGACAGTGAACTCGTAGAAGCGGGGGGTCTTGCGCAGACGCTGTGGGTGTGACGTTGTCGTTTGATGAGCCTGTGGAGGAAGCGGAGCCCGACGGGTTGCACGCGGCGGTGAGCGCCGCGACTGCGAGTAGCGGTATGAGGGCCTTGAGTGTGCGCTTCATGAATGTCCTGAACGTTTGCGTGTTAGGCGTTGAGGCCGTCGCCTGTCACGACGATGAGGTTGCAGTCGGCAGAGATCGCAAACTCCCGGATCTCGAACGAACCCCAGTCCGAATAGATGGCTTCCGGATCGGTGCCGAGGACCTTGTTTGCAACGGTCGGATCGACGGTCGTGAAAGAGCATTCCTCAGGCACGTACTCGTATAGGCTGGGGTGAATGCCGGGCAGCAATGAAGATCCGCCGATGTTGTCATCTACGAACATGGCAATCGTCCTATCGGGGACTGTGGCGACACCGGTCACCCAGTATTGGCGGTCGGGCGTCGGCAGCCAGTCTGCACCATCGCGGAAATGCGCTGAGACGACGTGTCCTTCGGTCGCCCCCAGTTCGGGCATGCGTTCGTTGAATGAGTCGACACGCTCCTGTACCTTCAGCTCGTCATCGGTCTCATACGTGAACGTGGCGAAGCGCGGGTCCTGCGGGTATTGAGGCGTGGAAGTCTTGGGAGCAAAGGGGTTGCACGCGGCGGTGAGCGCCGTGACCACGAGCAGCGCTGCGACGGTCTTGAGTGGGAGCCTCATGTCTTTCCTTGGTTGGAGTTTTCGAGCTGTCGTCTACGAGGCCGGGGGAGTGGTTGGGGCAGTTACCACTATGGTCCTGGAAGGCATGTCATGGCGGTGACGGTCGGGAGAATCGTTACTGGGATTGGCCAGGATACGAAGGGGGAGTGAAACTATGCCCGAGCGCTGTCATGACGATGAGATTGCAGTCTTCTGATACTGCGAGTCCGGTGATGTCGATCGGAGCGAAGCCTTTCGTTGCCTTGTCTAGGTCTACTCCGAGGCGATCATTGGCGAATGCGGTGTCGATGTTCGTGAAGTGGCAGTCCTGGGGGACGTACTCGTACAGTCCTGGGTAGATCCCGGGCAGAAGGGACGAGTCGTCGATGCTGCCGTTGATGAGCTGCGCGATTGTCTCATCCGGGACGGTAGCGACAGCCGTGATCCAGAATTCTGGTTCCGTCTGGGGAACACCGAGACCCGAACGTGAGTATTCGATGGTGACGTGAGCTTCCGTGGCGGCAATCCCTGGCCAACGTACGTTGAGGGAATCAACACGTGTTTGAACCTTCGGCTCTTCGTTAAAGTCAAAGACGAATTCGGCGAATCGCGGATCCTTCGGGTACTGAGGAGTCGAAGCCTTGGGCGCAAAGGGGTTGCACGCGGCGGTGAGCGCCGTGACCGCGAGCAGCGACGCGACGGTCTTGAGTGGGAGCCTCATGTCTTTCCTTGGTTGGAGTTTTCGAGCTGTCGTCTACGAGGCCGGGGGAGTGGTTGGGGCAGTTACCACTATGGTCCTGGAAGGCATGTCATGGCGGTGACGGTCGGGAGAATCGTTACTGGGATTGGCCAGGATACGAAGGGGGAGTGAAACTATGCCCGAGCGCTGTCATGACGATGAGATGGCAGTCTTCTGACACTGCGAGTCCGCCACCGGCGTCTCCTTCGTTGACTTTGCTGATTCGAGCCTACAAGGGGGAGGTCCCGGGAGGCAAGTTGCCTCCCGGGACCTCGACGAGTGCGGCGATGCTCAGTGCGGCATGTAGGCACCGAGCCAGCCTTGGGATGCGACGAACACCAGGAGACACAGGAGGAGGAGCAGGCCGATCGAGTATGGGGCGGCCTTCTTGAGGATCTCCGCGTCCGAACCCTTCGAATCTACCGAGGTGGCGGCGATCGCCAGGTTCTGCGGGGACACGATCTTGCCCAGGCCACCACCGATGGTGTTGGCGGCCAGCAGGATATTCGGCTCGAGGCCGGCGCCCGCCGCGGCGGTCGACTGCAGGTTTGCGAAGAGCGCGCCCGCCGAGGTCGCGGAGCCCGCAACGGCCGTGCCGATCCAGCCCAGAATGGGGGAGAGGAACGCGAAAGCAGCGCCGGTGGTCGCCAGTGCTGCGCCGATCGAGGTGGTCTGGCCGGAGAGGTTCATGACGAAAGCCAGGGCCATGACGGAGGCGATCGTCAGGATCGCCATGCGAAGCGAGTAGATCGTCTGGGGCAGCACCGCGAACATCTTGCCTACAGAGGTCTGGAAGCGCCCGCCGGAGGAGTTCGAGCCGTAGACGATGGCGACGATGATGCCGGTGACGAAAATCCACGTGCCGGGGTTCGACAGGATCTGCAGGTCATAGTAGGGGCCGTCGACAACTGCGCCGTCCTTGGACAGGAAATGACCGAAGAGGCCGGGCCAGGGAATCCTGACGTCCGTCGAGGACAGGACAGCTTTGATCGGCTTCGCAAGCTTCGTGATCGCGATGATGACGACGACGAGCACGTAGGGCAGCAGTGCCAGGCCGATGCGCGAGCCGGTGGGCTTGTCGGCCTCGTTGGTCGTGGTCGCGCACTCCTCGGGGGTCTTGGGGCCCCACAGCAGCAGGAAGGCGTAGCAGGCGGCGAAGCCGAGCAGGGAAGCGACGACCGCGGTCAGCTCGTAGGAGACCGAGGGGGTGAAGAAGTGACCCGCGCCGGCCGCGGCACCCGCGACGAGGGCGAGGGGCCACAGCTGACGTACGCCGCGCGCGCCGTCCAGGATGAAGAGCATCAGCAGCGGGATGAACAGACAGAAGATCCAGGTCAGGTGGCCCATGTCGCCGGCGACGACGACCGGGTCGGCGCCGCCAAGCTTGCCGGCGGTAGTCGTGGGAATAGCCATCGCACCGAAGCCGACGTTGATGGCGTTGCCGACGACCGTGACGACGGCTGCCTTGATCTTTGGAACGCCCAGGGTCACGAGCATCGCGCAGGTGATGGCAACGGGTGCACCGAAGCCAGCCAGGCCCTCAAGCAGGCCGCAGAAGCACCACGCAACAATGAGGGCCTGGGCGCGCTGGTCACCGCGACCGATCGTATTAAAAACGGCCTTGAGGTCGGCGCTGCGCCCCGACTTCTCGGTGAGGTTGTAGAGCCACACGGCCGCGATGATGATGTAGATGATCGGCATGAAGCCCATCGCTGCGCCCTGCGTGCCCGCCAGGAGCGCCATGCCGGCGGGCATCTGGAACGCGAAGACCGCGATCAGCAGGGACAGAACCAGGGAGATAATTGAGCACCAGTGGGTAGCGACTTTGAAGACACCCATGAGGACGAAGAAGACGACGAGCGGGAGGAGCCCGACGATCGCTGTCAGGAAAACGTTGCCCGCGACGGCCGTTGTCGACGGGGTAAAAGACTGGGCGAGTAGAAGAGATGACATTGATGCTCCGCGCGTCAGTGTGTGGGACATTGGACCCATTTATCATGACATATGAGCGGGAACCGTACATGCTTTCGCGTTATGTATTGTGACAGGTGCGCTGGCGAGCTCCGCGCCGCATCTCACGTCCAGTATGCGCAGCGTCTGCCCGCGGCGTTGGCCCCGTCGATAGACTACGAACTGTGAAGACTACATCTGCCGTTCCCGTCCCCTCCGGCTCGCGCATGCCGATTCGTAAATATCGGGCATTCCTCGACACGAATCCCGTCGACCTGCCGGATCGCCAGTGGCCCTCCAAGCGCATCACGAAGGCCCCGCGCTGGATGTCGACCGACCTGCGCGACGGCAACCAGGCCCTCATTGAGCCGATGGACCCTGCCCGCAAGCGTCGCATGTTCGACATGCTCGTGAAGCTGGGGTACAAGGAGATTGAGATCGGTTTCCCGTCGGCCTCGCATACCGACTTTGACTTCGTGCGCTCGCTCATCGAAGACGATGCGGTCCCCGAAGATGTGACGATCTCGGTGCTCACCCAGTCGCGCCCCGAGCTGATCGAGCGCACGGTCGAGGCCATGGTCGGCTTCCCGCGCGCGACGGTGCACCTGTACAACGCGACGGCCCCCGTCTTCCGCGAGGTCGTGTTCCATGCGGATAAGGCTCAGACGATCGAGCTGGCGCAGTTCGGTGCCCGCGAGGTGCTCGCTCAGGCGGAGAAGCGCCTGGGGGATGAGACGATCTTCGGTTTCGAGTATTCCCCGGAAATCTTTGTGGACACGGAGCTGGACTTCGCCCTCGAGGTGTGCGAGTCGGTCATGGACGTGTGGGAGCCGGGCGAGGGACGCGAGATCGTCTTGAACTTGCCGTCAACGGTTGAGCGCTCAACACCGAACGTGTTCGCCGACCAGATCGAGTGGATGAGCCGCAATCTGAGTCGACGCGAGTACGTGGCCCTGAGCGTCCATCCGCACAACGACCGAGGCACCGGCGTGGCCACGGCGGAGCTGGCGCTCCTGGCCGGGGCGGATCGTATCGAGGGTTGCCTGCTGGGGCAGGGTGAGCGTACCGGCAACGTCGACTTGGTGACCCTGGGTCTGAACCTGTTCAGTCAGGGCATTGATCCGGGCATTGATTTCTCTGACGTTGACGCGATTCGTCGCACGGTCGAGTACTGCACGCAGATGGAGACTTCCCCGCGCGCCCCCTACGTCGGCGACCTCGTGTACACGAGCTTCTCCGGTTCTCACCAGGACGCGATCAAGAAGGGCTTCACCGCGCGTAAGGCGAAGGTCGATGCCGCCGGCGGCGACGAGGACGCGGTCGTGTGGGAGCTTCCATACCTGCCGATCGACCCGCACGACGTTGGCCGCTCCTACGAGGCCGTGGTGCGCGTGAACTCGCAGTCCGGCAAGGGCGGCGTCGCCTACCTCATGTCGACGGCGCATTCCCTGGAGCTGCCGCGCCGCCTGCAGGTGGAGTTCTCCCGCATTGTTCAGCGCCACACGGACACCTACGGTGGCGAGATCAATGCGGCAACGCTGTGGCAGATCTTCGCCGACGAATACCTGCCCACGAGCGCCGCTCCCGGCCTCGAGCCTTGGGGTCGCTTCGAAATGCGTTCCTCGCAGGTCTCTTCCATCGACGACGAGAACGTCGAGCTCAACGCGAGGCTCGTTGACAATGGCGAGGTTATCAAGGTGCAGGCGACGGGCACCGGCCCGATCGACGCGTTCGTCTCGGCGCTGCATGACTTTGAACTGGACGTGCGCATCCTGGACTACTCAGAGCATGCGATGAGTCAGGGCCGCGACGCGCGCGCCGCCGCATACGTGGAGGCAGCCGTAGACGGGCAGATCGTGTGGGGTGTCGGCATCGACTCCTCGATCACGCGCGCCTCCTACAAGGCTGTCATCTCCGCGGTGAACCGCGCCCTGCGCTAACAACTGATCCCAGACAAGCGACACGAACCCCGGCCTCGTTGATGGAGAAACGAGGCCGGGGTTCGACGTATCTTCAGGCCTGCGCAGATGTCTGGGAGGGGGACGCGAAGAGCTCGAGGCTGCGACGCACCTGTCCGTCAAGGATGCGCGTGATCCTGCCCGTGAGGATGGTGGGGTCGGCGCTCATGCCGGTGGCGATCCACTGGGACACGTGTCCGAGCACGCTGAGCGTGAAGTGCTCGGTGACGAATTCACGGTCGTCGACGTGGATGGTCAGGCCAATGCTGCACTGGTCGACGATGGGCTCCATGACGGCGCGCAGCTGCTTGTAGAGGAAGAACTGGAGATCCTCCAAGGACAGGGAGGAGACGACGGAGCGGGTCTCTTCCGTGTGCTTCTGCATCCACGTGAGCATGGCGAGGAGTCCGTCGGACCAGTCCTCATGGTCGGAGTGGGCGATGATTTGTTCGGCGACCTCGCGCTTGAAAACCCAGACGGTCAGGTCTTTGATGTCGGCGAAGTGATAGTAGAACGCTTGGCGTGTCACGCCGGCGGTGCGCGTGAGTCCGGAGACCGTTACCTTCGATAGTGGCACGGTTTGGAGTGCGTCGCGCAGGGCGCGAGCGAGCATTGTTTTCGCATCTGTCTGGGGCATCGGTGGTCCTCATCGACATGACAAGAGGGGATTACTAGTGAGCTGTGCGGACTGAATCGCGGATCAGCCATAATTCAGCGCAATGTTCGACTGACCAATTGTATAGCTCAGAATAGCTTGTACGCATCCGGAATGCGTGGTTTCGGCTGGGGGAGTGTGTGGTTCAGCCCCGGCCTCGTTGGGTGGGCGAGGTCGGGGCTGAGAAGACTGTCTGTCTGTCCTCGGGTGGTCGGTGGGAATGACCGTCTTACTTGGACAGGCGGGCCAGTGTGGGGGTGGTCTGGCCGGTCATGAGTACTCGCATACGAGCGATCGCAACCGAGGGGTTGACCTCAAGGCCGGAGAGCATCCACTGAGCCATGTGTGCCGTGGTGGCCAGGGCGAAGTGCTGGGCGACGACGTCGCGCGCGGTGGCAGTGGCGGAGCTGGACAGCTGGGATTCGATGAGTTCCTGGACGTGGGAGGCAAGGAATGCCCACAGGTCGTTGGCTTCGATGGCTTTCATGGCCGAGGCGGTCTCGTCGCGATGGTCGTGCATCCAGGTCATCGTCGCCTCAATGGCATCGAGCCATTCTCCCGAACTGGTGGTCAGGCGAGATGTGACTTCCTCGCGGAAAACCCAGGCGTTCAGGTCGCTGAGGGAGTTGAAGTGGTAGTAGAACGCTTGACGGGTGACCCCGGCGGAGCGTGTCAGTGCGCTGACAGAGATCTTTGACAGCGGGGTCTGCGTCAGGGCCTGGCGCAGTGCGGTGCCAAGCTTTTCGCGGGCATCAATCGGCGGAGCCATGTTTTCCTTCCTTCTACGGTTATGGATAAACCATATCGAGTTACGAAGAAACTATCTACTTGAAAATTATATTTTGACTGTGTGACCGACCACGCTGTCAGTTTCTTATGTGCTGTTGACAGCACACGCGCCGGCGTGTGTCGATCGATGTGACAGCGCACTACACACATGTTTTCGCGCGGCGCGATGAGCGCAGACTGGAAACGCCGCGGCTGAGTGGACGTGACACAATGGCCGAGTGATGAAGTCCTATCGAGACGAGGCAATCGTCCTGCGCACCCACAAGCTGGGCGAAGCGGATCGCATCATCACGCTCCTCACCGCCGAACATGGGCAGGTGCGCGCCGTCGCCAAGGGGGTGCGCAAGACGACCTCCAAGTTTGGGGCACGCGTCGAACCCTTCTCCGTTATCGACGCTCAGCTTCACCACGGCCGTACCCTCGACACGCTGACGCAGGTCGCATCGATCGCCCAATACGGCGACGCGATCGCCGCGAACTACGACCTTTACCTCGCGGCCACCGTCGTTGTCGAGACGGCCGAGCGCCTCACCGCAGATGCGCACGACGGAACGCACTCCCAATACCTGCTTCTCCTCGGTGCCCTCAACGCCCTCGCTAGGCACCGCCACGATCCCACGCTCATTCGTACCTCGTATACGCTGCGAGCACTCGCGTTGGCTGGATGGGCGCCCTCCTGCTTTGACTGCGCGGTGTGCGGTGCCCAGGGGCCTCACTTCTCGTTTTCCATTCCTGACGGCGGCACAGTCTGCGATACTTGCCGCCCGCCCGGCGCTTCCTCCCCCGCGCCTGACACGGTCGCCCTGCTCGGACAATTGCTCAGTGGCGCCTGGGAGCGCGCAGATCGCTGCGAACCATACGCGCGCGCCGAGGCCTCGGGCATCATCTCCTCGTACACTCAATGGCATCTGGAACGCCGTCTGCGCTCACTGAGCGTCATCGATAGGAGCCACCCATGACCGACCTGCGGCCCACCCCCATGGATCGTGCCCCGCAAGACCCCGCCGCTCCGCTGTTGGGACCCGGGCAGTGGCACTGCGAGGCACCAGTGTTTCGCAGGGGCGAGGCCCCCGCGCACGTCGCCCTCATCATGGATGGCAACGGTCGCTGGGCGAACAGTCGCGGCCTTGCCCGGACCGAGGGGCACCGGGCGGGGGAGTATGCGCTCATGGACACGATCGCCGGCGCGATCGACGCTGGCGTGCGATACCTGAGCGTCTACACGTTCTCCACTGAGAACTGGAAGCGCTCGCCCGCCGAGGTCTCCTTCATCATGAACTACGCATCCGACGTGCTTGCGCGGCGCACCGACCAGCTCGCGCAGTGGGGCGTTCATGTGCGCTGGAGCGGGCGTCGGCCCAAGCTGTGGAAGAGCGTCATCAATGCGCTCGAAAAGGCTGATCGGGCGACCTCGCATTGCAAGACCCTCGACCTGATCATGTGTGTCAACTACGGCGGGCGCGCCGAGCTCGCCGACGCCGCCCGATCCATCGCCGAGGATGTCGCCGCCGGGCGCCTCAGCCCCCGAGGCGTCACCGAAAAGACCCTGACGCGCCACCTGTATCTCCCCGACGTTCCCGACGTCGACCTCATGATCCGCACGTCGGGGGAGCAGCGGCTCTCCAACTATCTGCTGTGGCAGATGGCCTACGCGGAGATGATGTTCGTCGACACTCCGTGGCCGGCATTTGACCGCGAGGAGTTGTGGGGATGCCTAGAGGAGTTCGCGGGGCGCGATCGTCGCTTCGGCGGTGCGATCGACCGTGTCGCGCAGCATTAGGCGTTGTTTTTGGCCAGCGCGGCGTCGACCGCGCGGCGCTTACGGCGGCCCCACACGATCTTCGCGGCGATGAGCGCGATGATGAGGGCGAGGCCCGCCCACCCCCACGGGGAACCTGCGACTGCGCGGATCGCGGCGGCGAAGACTGCGAGCATGCCGAGGCCGTACAGGAGTGCCCATAGGACGCACCCCGGGATCATGGCGATCGTATAGGTGCTCCAGCGCATGCGCACGAGGCCAGCGCCCGCGTTGACTGCGGTCTGGACGCCCACCGTCAGGAAACATAGCGGGATGATGATGATTCCCCATTTGTGGAGCATGGTCGCACCCTTGCGGGGAATAGGGCCATTAAACCAACGTGCGACGGCACCGATGAAACCCTGGCGTCCGTTGGCAAGGAGCGCGCCGGATGCGGCACCGCGCCCCAGCCAATAGGTCGTCTGCGCCCGGAAGAAGACGACGAAGAAGAGGAAGACGAAGAGCCAGATGCCCTCCCGCGCAAAGGCGGGGACCATGGAATCGATTCCGGCGCTGAACATGATGCTCCCAAAGTGAGGATTGCCAAACGAAGCCTATCCTAACCTACGGGAAAGGCCTGGGAAAGCGTCGTGCGCTTCCCAGGCCTTTCCCGGCTAACCCGGCCTTGCCACGTCATTTCTTCGAAGCGCACGAAGCGCAGGCACCGAAGAGCTCGAGCGAATGCTCGACGTCGCTAAAACCGTGCGCGGACGCCACAGAATCCACCCACGACTCGATCTGCGACTGCTCGATTTCCTTGGTGAAACCGCACTTGCGACACACCAGGTGGTGGTGATGGTGGTTCGTCGTACACGAACGGTACAGGGCCTCGCCCTCGGAAGAGCGCAGCGTGTCAACGCGACCGTCATCCGCAAGGCTCTGGAGTGAGCGGTAGACGGTCGCCAGTCCCACGCGCTGCCCCTGCATGTGCAGGTCTTCGAAGATCTGCTGGGCGCTACGGAAGTCGCTGACCCGTGTCAGCTCATCGAGGACGGCCTGACGTTGCTTCGTCATGCGCTGCATGGTGTTCCCTTCGTCGTCATGCGTCTGCGTGAGCGAGATGTTCGCGCTCGGGGTGCTGGTTGTGCTGGCGGGCCGTGCGAAGTCGCTGGGCCCTGCGGACACGGTCCACAATAGCCCTGGCCGCGAATCCGATCGCGTACAGGCCAATCGCGCCGACTACGATGGTCGCGCCGGGCGACAGGTCCACGAAGTAGGTCAGGGACAGACCCGACGCGCAAATGATGACGCCAAGGACCATTGCGAGGCCCATCGTGGAGCGGAACGAACGCGCGCCCAGCTGGGCGATCGCCACGGGAATCACCATGAGCGCGCTGACGAGCAGCGAGCCAACGACGCGCATCGCGACGGCCACGGTCAGGGCCGACAGGATCGCGATGAGGAGGGAGAGCGTGCGCACTGGCAGTCCCGTCGAGCGAGCAAAGTCCTCGTCGTTGGTCACCGAAAACAGGGCGGGCGCCAGCCCGACGCCGAGCGCCACGATCGCCGCCCCCAGGATCGTGATGAGGGTAATGTCGCTCCAACGCACGGTAGAGATCGACCCGAAGAGGTAGGAGTTCAGCTGCGCGGAGGTTCCCCCCGCCAGGCCGATGAGGAGCACGCCGCCGGCGATGCCACCGTAGAACAGCATGGCGAGGGCGGTGTCGCCGGACGTGCGTCCGCTCTGACGCACGAGCTCGATCGAGATCGCGCCGAGGAGGGAAACGATCACCGCACCCGGGATCGCCCACGAGTCCACGGGGCTCACGTTCGCGAACGCGCCGACGAGCCAACCTAGCGCGACGCCGGTCAGTGAGATGTGACCGATGCCGTCGCCGAGCATCGCCAGCCTGCGGTGCACCAGGTACGTGCCGATGATCGGGGCTGTCAGTCCAACGATGAGCGCCGCCAGGAGGGAGCGCTGCATCATCGGGGAGGACAGGAGAGTAGTTAGTGCGTCAATCATGCGTCTCTCCCGTCCAGATCCCACTCACGAGGCCTCGGTCGCTGGAGGCGGAGGCAGACTCGGTCGTGGGATGGCAGTGGTCGCCGCCGCCGTGGTGCTGTTCGTGGTCGTCCTCGATGTGGGGAGCTCCGTCGTAGGAGACGTGACCCGCACTGATGTGCAGCTCGCGGTCCAGGAGGGGGCCGAGCTCGCCGAGCTCGTGCAGGACGATCAGGATCGTGGTGCCCTCAGCCTTCGCGTCGGCGACGATCTCAGCCAGGCGCGCGCGCGACGCAGCGTCGATTCCGGCCATCGGTTCGTCCATGATGAGCAGCTCTGGCCGGCGCACGAGGGCGCGCGCGATGAGGACACGCTGCGCCTGCCCGCCCGAGAGGATGTTCATAGGCGAGTTGGCTCGGTGAGCCATGCCGACACGTTCGAGTGCGGCCATCGCCTTCGCCGTGTCGCCCGGAAGCGCCCACAGGCGACGAGGCCCGAGCAGGCCGGAACGCACGACCTCGATCGCGCTGGCGCTGACTGCCCCGCCCGAGGAGACTCGCTGGGGGACGTAGCCGATCTTGTTCCACGGCACGCGGCGGCGCGTGGTGACCGAGTGTCCGAAGAGCTGGGCGTCGCCGCTCGTGATGGGAGCGGTGCCAAGGAGAGCCTTGAGGGTCGTGGACTTGCCCGATCCGTTCGAGCCCGTGATCGCTACGGCCTGGCCGGCGGGGATATCGAGTGAGATCCCGTGGAGGATCAGGTCCGTATCCCAGGCCACGTGCAGATTATCGAGACGCACGACGGCGGGAGCCCCCGCGTGGGAGGCTCCCGCCGTCGTGTGTGTGGCAGTCGTTGTCACTGGCAGTTGTTTGCTTTCGTCAGGGCGTCGATGTTGTCCTTCATGACCGCGGCGTAGTCCTTGGACGAATCGGTCTGAGACTCGATCGGATCGAGGACGGCGGTCGTGAGGCCGAGGTCGTCGGCGAGGGTCTGGGCAACCTTGGGGTCGATGAGAGCCTCGGTGAAGATCGTGGTCACGCCCTGCTCCTTGGCAACCTGGCCGATGTGCGCAAGGCGAGCCGGGGAGGGGGAAGATTCGGGATCGAGGCCGGAGATGCCGACCTGGGTGAGGCCCGTGCGGTCGGCGAGGTAGCCGAAGGCGGTGTGCGCGGTGACGAAGGTCTTGATCGTGCAGGTAGAAGTCTTGGTCACGAGAGTGTCACCCAGAGTGGTGAGCTCCTCGGCTAGGGCCTTCGCGTTCGCCTTGTAGGTGTCCGCGTGGGCGGAGTCTGCCTCGGCGAGCTTGTCGCCCACCACGGTCGCGGCCTTGGCCATGCGCACCGGGTCTAGCCAGAAGTGCGGATCCGCGGTCATGTCGTGGTGGTGGTCGTGGCCCTCGTGGTCGTGGCCTTCGTGGTCGTGGCCTTCGTGATCATGGGTGCCGTGGTCGTGATCGTGGGCCGCGGCCTCGCCGGACTGGGCATCCTCGCTGGTCTCTTCCTCAGCGGGGTGGTTCGCGTCGGTGCCAGCCTCGACCAGCTCGGCGGCGGAGGAGACGTCGATGACGGTCTTGGGAGAGTGCTGCTCGATGGCCTCGTCAACGGCGCTCTGGAAGCCCGCGAGGTAGACGATCGCGTCAGCGGAGGACAGGGAGTCAACCATCTTGGGGGACAGCTCCAGGTCGTGCGGCTCGGCCCCATCCGGGGTCAGCGAGGTGACGGTGACGTTCTCTCCGCCGACCTTCTCGGCCAGGTACTTCAGGGGGTAGAAGGAGGCCATGACGGCCAGTTTTCCGTTGTTGGAGGAGTCGTCTCCGGACGGGGATGGGGAGGTGCAGGCGGACAGGGCGAGCGCTGTGGCAGCCGCGCATGCGGCCGCGAGGATTCTCTTCGACATGAGAATCATTCTCTTTGTCATTGAGAACCTTTGTCAAGTCATTCCCGACGCACGGACGCCTGTGAGCGGGGACGTTATCGGACGCGCGCCGTCGAGCCGCGCACGATCAAATCAGGGGAAAAGACGTAGTCCGCATGCGTCGGGGAATAGTCGTGTGTGGCCAACGCCTCGAAGAGGCTGCGCACCGCCGACGAGACGATCGACTGCACGGGCTGGTGAATCGTCGTCAGCGGTGGATCGAGGTGGCTCATCAGGAATGTGTCGTCGAAACCGATGACCGAGATGTCATCCGGGACCGACAGTCCGAGCGAGGAGATCGTGCGGATCGCGCCGAGGGCCTGCATGTCTGAGCCCGTGACGATCGCCGTGACGCCCCGCTCAAGGAGTGCGTGCGTATAGGCGGCCGCGGCCTCGTACGTATAGAAGGTCTCTTCGATAATGGGGGAGCGGTCGCCCAGCAGTTCGCCCATGACCTGCGTGAAGGCCTCGGCTTTACGCAGTGCGGGGACGACGTGCGTGCGTCCCGTCAGTAGGGCGATGCGCGAGTGGCCCAGCTCGTGCAGATGCGTGACTGCCGAGCGAATGCCCAGCGCATCACCCGTGGAAAAATCGGGTGCGGGCACCTCGGGGCGAGCCCCGTTGATCGTCACGAAGGGGATCGCGCGCTCGGCGACGTCGCGGTAGGGGTTGAGGTCTGCCAGCAGGTCGGCGTGCCTGCCCGAGACGAAGATGAGGCCATCGACCCTGTGCTCGAGCAGGGAGGAGAGGTGATCGAACTCCGATGTCGCGCCCGGCGTCTGTGAGCGGATGACGCAAATGCCGCCGGCGCGGGAAATCTCCTCCTGGAGATGGTGGGCGAAGGAGGCGAAGACCGGATTCGTCAGCTCCGGCACGATGACGCCGATCGTCGGTGTGGCAGGCGTGCGTTCGGTGGCTGGGCGATCGTAGCCCAGCTCGTCAATTGCGGTCAGGACACGGCGGCGCGTCTCCGCAGAGACCTGCCCGACGCCGTTGAAAACGCGTGAAACAGTTGCAGTGGAGACGCCCGCATGCACGGCGATATCGGCCATGCTCGTGCGATTCTTCGTCATCGACTCGACTCTCCTTTGGGCGTTCGCGCGCGGTTTTTCGATACAAATGTAACAGCTTGCATACATTTTCGGAAATTGTTGCAGAAACAAAATCGGGCGTATTACAGTAGAGCTGTAGCAGGTCGCTGATGGAGGCGACCCGCCTGATCAACACAGGAGAAATAATGCGACGTGGCATCGCAGCACTCGGCGTCTTTGCGGCGGCTACCGCCCTGGCCGCCTGTAACAACGGCACGACGACCTCTACCCCGTCCTCTGACAACACCGCCGATGCGGCGGCAACGCTGACGATCTGGGCGGACGACACCCGCTTCTCCCAGGTTGAGGACCTCGCAGAAGACTTCACCACCAACACCGGCGTGAAGGTCAACGTCGTGCAAAAGTCCGAATCTGACATGGATACCGAGTTCACCACTCAGGTTCCCACCGGCAACGGCCCCGACCTTATCGTCATGGCCCACGACAAGCTCGGTGCCCTCGTCGCCAACGGCGTTGTCGCCCCCGTCGACCTGGGCGAGGCCAAGTCCAACTTCGCCGACGTCGCCGTCAAGGCTGTTACCTACAACGGCCAGACCTACGGCGTTCCCTACGCCGTTGAGTCCGTCGCCCTGGTGCGCAACAACGCGCTCACCCAGGACAGTCCCACCACCTACGAGGACATGCTCGCCTCCGGCAAGACCGCCGCCGTCCAGTACCCCTTCATCATCCAGATGGGCGACAAGGGCGACCCGTACCACTTCTACGGCTTCCAGACCTCCTTCGGTGCCCCCGTCTTCAAGACCAACGCTGACGGCGAGTACACCTCCGAGCTGGCCATGGGCGCCTCCGGCGGCACTGACTTCGCCAACTGGCTCAAGGCCCAGGGCGACGCGGGCGTGATCTCTCCGTCCATCACCGGTGACATCGCTAAGCAGGCATTCCTCGACGGCAAGGCCGCCTACACGGTGACCGGCCCCTGGAACGTCGCCGCCTTCCGTGAGGCAGGCATGGACGTCTCCGTCCTGCCGATCCCCTCCGCAGGCTCCCAGGCCGCCCAGCCCTTCGTTGGCGTACAGATGTTCTACCAGAGCGCCAAGTCCGCCAACCCGGTCGCCGCCAAGCAGTTCTTCAACTACCTGGCCACCCCCGAGGCTCAGGAAAAGATGCAGGACCTCGGTGGCCGCGCCTCCGCGATGCCTTCCGTCTCTGCCAAGTCGGACGACCAGGACATCAAGGACTTCGCGAAGGTCGCCGAGTCCGGCGCTCTCGCTCCCGCGGTCCCCGCCATGGGTTCCGTGTGGAACTTCTGGGGACAGACCGAGGCCAACATCGTGACCGGCACGGAGACCCCCGCCGAAGGCTGGGCGACCATGGTCACCAACATCAACAACGCGATCGCCTCCAAGTGATCGCGCCCGCCGGACGCTAGTCGTCCGGCACCCCGCTCGCTCCTGGTGAGCACCCAGCCTCGCACCCGCCCACTTCCCACGCGGCGGGCGGGTGCGAGACTCTTCCAAACAACCGCGCCGCTGTGCGGCGCAACCGCACCTCGCGGTGCTTCCCGACCCGCTGCAAGGCGGGTATCGTCGCAATGGCGCGAAACGCGCACGTGTGGAGGACACGATGTCTGAGCCAGTGAAGGCTGCAGAAAAGAAAAAGGCGGGGCCCAAGGCTTCGCACGCGAGCGAAGTGACCAGGCCCGGTTTCTTCGTCAAGCTCATCCTGATGATGCTCATCGATGCCCTGGGGCTGTATGGCATCTTCACCGCCTACATGGTGGGGTCCTGGACGGTGCTCGCCGTCCTGGCCGTCCTACTCCTCGTCGTTAACTGGGTGTACTTCTCCAAGCGGATGATTCCCGCGAAGTACCTGGTTCCCGGAATGGTCTTCCTGCTCATCTACCAGGTCTTCGTCATGGGGTACACGGGCTACGTGTCCTTCACGAACTACGGCCAGGGCCACAACTCGAGCAAGGACGATGCCATCGCCTCGATCCTGCAGGCGTCCGAGCAGCGCGCTGAGGGGGCGCCCAGCCTGCCCGCAGCCGTCGTTGAGGATAGCTCCGGCCTCGGCCTGGCGGTCGTCGATACCGCGACGGGCACCATCCGCGTGGGTGACTCCGAGACTCCGCTGCACGAAGTGTCCGGCACCTACGCCGCAGGAACACTGAGCGCGGTTGATGGCTACAAGGTCCTGACGATCGCCGAGATCCTGAAGCCCGAGACGCAGCAGAAGGTCTCCGCCATCAAGGTTCCGGCTTCCTCCGACCCTAACGACGGAAGCTACCGCACCGACGACGGGTCGAGCGCCTACCTGGCCAAGTCCCGCTACAACTACGACGAGGCAGCCGACACCCTGACCGATACGGCCTCCGGCGTCGTCTACACGGCCAACAACAAGATCGGTGCCTTCGTTGACGCCGACGGCAACCAGATCGACCCGGGCTGGCGCGTCTTCGTCGGCTTCGACAACTACATGAACATGTTTGCCCGCGGCGATCTGGCAGGCCCCTTCCTCAAGGCCCTGCTGTGGTCCTTCGTCTTTGCCGGCGCGTCCGTTCTGTCAACCTTCGCGCTCGGCCTGATCCTCGGCCTCGTGTTTGCGGACAAGCGCATCAAGGGACGCAAGATCTACCAGTCCCTCATGATCCTTCCCTACGCCTTCCCGGCCTTCCTGGCCACCCTGGTGTGGAAGGGCATGCTCAACAAGGACTTCGGCTTCATCAACCAGGTCGTCCTGGGCGGCGCGGACATTCCGTGGCTGACCGACGGCCTGCTGGCGAAGTTCTCGATCCTGGGCGTGAACCTGTGGCTTGGCTTCCCCTACATGTTCCTCGTGTGCCTGGGTGCCCTGCAGTCCCTGCCCGGCGATGTCGAAGAGGCGGCCAAGATCGACGGCGCCTCGGGCCTGCGCACCGTGTGGTCCATCAAGCTGCCGCTCGTCCTGCAGTCCACGGTCCCGCTGCTGATCGCCTCCTTCGCGTTCAACTTCAACAACTTCTCGCTCATCTACATGTTGACCGGCGGCGGCCCGAACTACCCGGGCTTGGACGTCGGCCAGACTGACATCCTGATCTCGATGGTCTACAAGATTGCGATCGAGTCGGGTTCCCCGAACTACGGCCTGGCCTCGGCCATGTCCATCGTCATCTTCATTGTCGTGGGCGTGATCGCGTGGCTCGGTTTCCGCCAGACGAAGACCCTTGAGGAGCTGTGATGAGCGCTGCAACTGTGAAGAAGAACCGTGAGTCTACCCTGAAGGGTGCGCGCTGGTGGAAAGAGGTCGGTTGGCGCCACATCGTCGCCATCCTGATGATCATCTACTGCCTCGTTCCGCTGCTCTACGTCCTGTCGGTGTCCCTGAACCCCGGCGCGACGCTAACCGGCTCGAACAACCTTTTCTCGAAGCTGTCGTTCGAGAACTTCACGGCGCTGGGCAGCGGCCAGTACTCCGCGTACTGGTCGTGGGTCCTCAACTCCCTGATCGTGTCGACCACGACCGCTGTGGGCACCGTCCTCATGGGCGCGGCTGCCGCCTACGCGTTCAGCCGCTTCCGCTTCAAGGGACGCCGCGCGACCCTGACCGGCCTGCTGCTGGTGCAGATGTTCCCGCAGATGCTGGCCTTCGTGGCCCTCTACCTGCTGCTCCTGGGCATCCAGGACATCTTCCCGGTCCTCGGCCTGAACTCCAAGCTCGGCCTGATCTGCGTCTACCTCGGTGGCGCGCTCGGATCGAACACCTTCCTGCTCTACGGCTTCTTCAACTCGATCCCGCGTTCGTTGGACGAGGCGGCCATGATCGACGGCGCGACGCACGCCCAGACCTTCTGGACGATCATCATGCCGCTGGTTCGTCCGGTCCTGGCGGTCGTCGGCCTGCTGAGCTTCATTTCCTCGCTCGGCGACTTCGTGATCGCGAAGGTCGTCCTGCAGGATCAGGGTCAGTTCACCCTGGCTGTCGGCATGTACATGTGGGCGGCTGATGCTCGTACCGCACCGTGGGGCATCTTCGCCGCCGGTTCCGTGATCGCGGCCGTCCCGGTGATCCTGCTGTTCCAGTACCTGCAGAAGTACATCGTCTCCGGCCTGACCGCTGGCGGCGTCAAGGAGTAAGCGCTCCCGCGCCCTCTCACCTAGCCGGCCCCGGCCTCGTCCCCTATCCCCGTGGGACGAGGCCGGGGCTCTTTGTGTGGTCCGGTGCGGAACAGTGCTGCCTGCGTCGTTGCCTGCGGGCGAGCGTTGCTGTAGCTGACCGAAGGGGCGTGTGGAGGCGGGCCGGCGACGGGCCATGCGCGGTGCACTACCCCTCATCAGTGGGGTCACATGCCCCCAGATGCGCACGCGAACGCACCTCGCGACAATGCGAGACCACAGCCAGCCAATCAAGTGGCAACATCCCGCGTGGCGCTACACCCGTTGCGGGGCGCTACACCCCTTGCGGGGCGCTACACCCCTTGCGGGGCGCTACACCCGTTACGGGGCGCTGAACCCGTTGCGGGGCGCTGCACCCGTTGCGGGGCGCTACACCCGAACAGATCGGGTGCAATGCCTACGGATCGGGTGCAATGCCCACGGATCGGGTGCAATGCCCACGGATCGGGTGCAATGCCTACGGATCGGGTGTACCGCGCTCGCAGACAAGAACGACCGCGGAACTTGGAATCCCACAACGCGAAAGAAAGAGGTCTCAACGCCCCTACACCAAACCCGGGACTTGATAAGCCAATTAAGCGGCGACATCACGCGGGGCGCTGCACCCGTTACGGGGCGCTGCACCCGAACAGAACGGGTGCAATGCCCACGGATCGGGTGCAATGCCCACGGATCGGGTGCAATGCCCGCGGATCGGGTGTACCGCGCTCCCAGACAAGAACGACCGCGGAACCTGGAATCCCACAACGCGAAAGAAAGAGGTCTCAACGCCCCTACACCAAACCCGCGACTTGATAAGCCAATTAACCGGCGACATCATGCGGGGCGCTGCACCCGTTGTGGGGTGCTGCACCCGTTGCGTGGCGCTGCACCCGAACAGAACGGGTGCAATGCCTACGGATCGGGTGTACCGTGCTCCCAGATAAGAACGACCGCGGAACCTGGAATCCCACAACACGAAGGAAAGCGGCCTCAACACCCCAACACACAAACCCGGACCGGGCCACAAGCGGCGGCATCACGTGTGGTGCTGCGCCCGTTACGTGGCGCTACACCCGTTCCGTGGCGCTGCACCCGAACAGAACGGGTGCAATGCCCACGGATCGGGTGCAATGCCCAC
>ERZ773062.433-NODE-433-length-22623-cov-14.634615_pt1 | contig 22623 bp, 21 predicted proteins | sample MGYA00580626_ERZ773062 | MGnify/ENA primary metagenome ERZ773062 (study PRJEB29015, sample SAMEA2738003) | human oral metagenome | biome: human oral; feature: human-associated habitat; material: dental | place: China | collected 2058 ...
GTTTGAACGGCGATACGCCGTTTGAGGTCTTGCAGGCTTATTTTTCTCAACCTGTGGTGTAAACAACGCGACGTGCTCCTACAGATCATCTTTTCAGACGACCCCTTAAGTTGCTAATAATGCAAAACAGCAAACCTTATTTCTTATTACCCAACTGCGGCAATACCGAACCTTCGCCCAGCGACAGCAAACCGCTTTGCGAGTAGATACCCAATTTGGCGCGGGTGTCGGTGATGTCGAGGTTGCGCATGGTGAGCTGGCCGATGCGGTCGAGCGGGGTGAACGCGGCGTCTTCGACTTTTTCCATGCTCAGGCGTTCGGGTTGGTAGGTCAGGTTGGGCGATTCGGTGTTCAGAATCGAGTAGTCGTTGCCGCGGCGCAATTCAAGGGTTACTTCGCCGGTAATGGCTTTGGCAACCCAGCGTTGGGCGGTTTCGCGCAACATGAGGGCTTGGCTGTCAAACCAGCGGCCTTGGTAGAGCAGTCGGCCGAGACGCAGGCCGTTGATGCGGTATTGTTCGATGGTGTCTTCGTTGTGGATGCCGGTAACCAAGCGTTCGTAGGCGATGTGGAACAATGCCATGCCCGGGGCTTCATAGATGCCGCGCGATTTGGCTTCGATGATGCGGTTTTCGATTTGGTCACTCATGCCCAAGCCGTGGCGTCCGCCGATGCGGTTGGCTTCGAGGAAGAGTTCGACGGGGTCGGTGTATTCTTTGCCGTTCAATGCAACCGGCACGCCTTCTTCAAAGCGCACGCTGACTTCTTCGGGTTTGACTTCGACGTTTTCGTCCCAGAAGACAACGCCCATGATGGGCTTGACGATTTTGATGCCGCTATTGAGGAATTCCAAGTCTTTGGCTTCATGCGTTGCGCCGAGCATATTGGAATCGGTGGAATAGGCTTTCTCCACCGACATTTTGTAGTTGAAACCGTTGGCAATCAGAAATTCGCTCATTTCGTGACGGCCGCCGAGTTCGTCGATAAATTGTTGGTCGAGCCAAGGTTTGTAGATTTTCAGCGCGGGATTGGTCAAGAGGCCGTAACGGTAGAAACGCTCGATGTCGTTGCCTTTGTAGGTGCTGCCATCGCCCCAAATGTTGACGTCGTCTTCCTTCATGGCGGAAACGAGCATGGTGCCGGTAACGGCGCGGCCTAAAGGCGTGGTGTTGAAATAGGCGATGCCGCCGGTGGAAACGTGGAACGCGCCGCATTGGATGGCGGCGATGCCTTCATGTGCCAACTGCGCGCGGCAATCAATCAGGCGAGCGTTTTCCGCACCGTATTCCATCGCTTTTTTGGGAATGGCGTTGTAGTCGTCTTCATCGGGCTGACCGAGGTTGGCAGTGTAGGCATAAGGCAGCGCGCCTTTGAGTTTCATCCACAACAGCGCGGCAGAGGTATCAAGACCGCCGGAGAAGGCGATGCCGACTTTTTGACCGATGGGGAGGTGTTGCAGAATGGTATGGCTTTGACTCATGGGGAATCCTTCGGACTAAAAATAAAAGCAGAACGAGGCAAACCGCTCTGCACATGATTTGAACTTATTATCTTATAAATAGATGAGATAATCTAGTTTGATGCCGCCTGAAAAAGCATTCAGGTTTTCAGACGGCATTTGTCCGCAATTATTGACGCTATCCGTAGCTGAATACAATGAAGCATGCTGCCCAAACCGAAGCAGCTGCCAAAGGCCACAACAAGTAGCCTTTTTGCCCAGTCAAACGCCACATTTCATCTGCATTGGTTGCAACAAAAAACAACCACAAAAAACCAAGTAAAATATCCGTAAAGACTGCCAGTGAAAAAATCATACGGTTTGCAGGTAAGGAGCTGAATGCGCTCAGAACAACCCATTGTATAAAAAATGTGGAAAGCGTAGCATATTTGGCGCGAAAATTGACTGCACGTTTGTCTTGATGAATTTTACGGCGAATAATCAAATACTGAACAATCAGCACAAACGCACACACAAAAAGGCTGATAATGAACATGAAAAACGCAACAATGCCGATTACAGACATGAGTCTCTCCTATCCGTTGCACCTAATAAGCAATATTGGAACAGTAATCATGGGGAATCATGAATAGCCTTTAGGCAGAAGGAAAGATTATGAAAGACCGACAGCATTTGTTCAACCTCATCATCATCGGCGACGAAATTCTGCACGGCAGCCGCCAAGACAAGCATTTCGCCTTTTTCAAATCCCTGCTGGAATCGCGCGGGCTGAAGCTCAATCAGGTGCAATACTTGCCCGACGAACCTGATTTGTTGATTAAACAACTGCGCCGTAGCTTTTCAGACGACCTGCCGACTTTCGTTACCGGCGGCATCGGCTCTACGCCCGACGACCATACCCGCCAAGCCGCCGCCGCCGCTTTGGATTTGCCCGTCGTCCGCCATCCCGAAGCCGCCAAGTTCATCGAAGCCGTTACCCTTAAACGCGGCGAACCGCTTGACGCTCCCGAACACGCCCAACGCCTGAAAATGGCAGACTTTCCCACAGGCACGGAACTTATACCCAACCCGTTCAACAACATCGCCGGATTTTCCATCCGCGAACATTATTTCTTCCCCGGCTTCCCCGTAATGGCGCACCCGATGGCGGAATGGGTTTTGGATACTTATTACGCCGACCGCTTCAACCAAACCGAACGCGGCAGCTGCAGCGTGTATGTGTTCGGACAACCCGAATCGCGCGTCGCGCCGATTATGGAATACGTCGAACACACCTACCCGGGCGTGCGCTCTTACAGCCTGCCCAGCGTCGGCTGGCAAAATACGGACGGAACGGCGGTCAAACCGCATATCGAGTTCGGCATCAAGGCGGAAGGCGGGGCGTGCCGCGATTTGGACAAAGCCTGGGACGAAGTATTGCAGCGTTTGAAGGATTTGGGCGCGGAGTTGAAAGATACGCCCGCTTGAGGCGCAGGATGAAATAAAAAGGTCGTCTAAAAACCTGTATTGGTTTTCAGACGACCTTTTTGAGTCTGTCAATCTTTTGCCATTATCTTGGAGGCCGCCAGAAGCTTTAACAACAAACGGCTGCGGAATACATGGCACAAAAGGCGTACGTCGCGGCGGCGGTTGAATTTGCTGGGATAGCCCGCCATTCGGAAATCGTAGCCGTTTTCTTCCAGCCTGCGGAACAGTTCGTCCGTAGAAACACCGCTTTTAAGCATCGAAACCAAATGGATGAATTGGAAGGAATCCCGTATTTCCAATAACCTGCGGACAACTTTAGGCGGCTGTCCCTGTGTAGCGAGCAGACGCGTATATTCCCTTACTGCCAAACCGATGTCGTCGAGGTATTTCTTCGTCTGCTCGGGCGTACGCTTGCTGCGCATGGCGGATTCAGGGTTGTCGACATAATCATAAACAACGGTATTGCTGGCAATGACGGTTTGACATTGCAAAAAATACTCGGTCAAAAATACGCCGTCTTCCAAATATTTCATGCCTTCGATAAATTTCAGCCCCGCTTTTTCCAACAGGCTGCGTTTGTAGATATACGACCAAACGCACGACCAAAACGGATAGCGGTCCATATAATCCGCCAAACCGATAACCTCGTCTTCATTGGCGGGATAGCGCGCATCGACATTGAATTGGAGCATATCCGCATCGGAACGCTTCATTTTTTCAACCAAACCTGTCAAAAGCGGCGGATCAATATTGTCGTCGTGATCCATAAACATCACATATTCCCCGCGCACTTTAGACAAGCCGATATTGCGCGCCCTACTGACTCCGCCGTTGGGCGTATCAATCAACTGCGCCTGCAATTCGGGATGTTCATTGAAAAACTGCCTGAACTGAGCCGATGTATCATCGGTAGAGCCGTCGTTTACAACAATAAATTCTATCCCTTCGACAGCCTTATGCAGACCTGCAAAATGACGGCACAAACCTGCCGCAAACTTTCCGCCATTATAGACGGGGACGATGAGCGAAACTGTTATCGACATAAATCTGCATCCTGCTAAGAAGGTTAACCGATTAAAGATAGACATTCACCGCGTATTTAAGTTTCAAGTTTAATATTAAAGACGCTAATAATTTTTATAACATACCATCTAGGAAATAAATAAGGGACAAGCTTTCCAACCTATGCATCCGGTTTTCAAACGACCTTTCCATAATATAGTGGATTAAATTTAAATCAGGACAAGGCGACGAAGCCGCAGACAGTACAAATAGTACGGCAAGGCGAGGCAACGCCGTACTGGTTTAAATTTAATCCACTATAATTGATAATTGCGATTCAGTGCGTTTCCACCCGTTTGAAATCTCTCGGTCTAAAACCCATCGCAGCCAGCGAAACGAAATACAAACCGCCGCCTATCGCAATCAAGATGCACAACTGACCGGCTTTACGCAAACCGCCGACATGCACCCACTCAAAAGGCAGATAAGCCTGCGCCGCCCACAATCCGCCACCCATCACGACAAGCGACAGCAGCATTTTACCCAGAAAACTCCCCCACCCTTTACCGGGTTGGTAAATACCATGTTTGCGCAACAGGTAAAACAACAATCCCGCATTGATACACGCGCCCAAACCGATGGCAAGCGAAAGCCCGACGTGTTTCAGAGGGCCGATAAAGGCAAGGTTCATCAACTGCGTGCAAACGAGCGTAAAGATGGCAATTTTGACGGGCGTTTTGATGTTTTGCCGCGCATAGAAACCGGGTGCCAACACTTTAATCATGATTAAGCCGATTAAACCGAAAGAATAGGCAATCAGCGCATGTTGCGTCATCTGCGCGTCAAACAGCGTGAATTCTCGGTACATAAACAGCGTCGCCACCAGCGGGAACGACAACACCGCCAGACCGACCGCCGCCGGCAGGGTCAGCAGCATACACAGGCGCAAACCCCAGTCGAGCAGTCCGGAAAACTGCTCCGTATTCTGATTGGCGGCATGTTTGGACAAAGTCGGCAGCAAAATCGTACCGAGCGCTGCCCCCAAAACGCCGCTGGGCAGCTCCATCAGGCGGTCGGCGTAATACATCCACGAAACGCTGCCCGATTGCAGATAAGAAGCAAAAATCGTGTTGATAACCAAAGAAATCTGCGCCACGCTCACGCCCAAAATCGCAGGCGCCATCTGTTTCATCACGCGGTTGACCGCCGCATCTTTGAAATTAAGCTTAGGCAACTTCAAAAAACCTAATTTTGCCAACCAAGGAAGTTGGAAGCCAAGCTGCAAAATCCCGCCGACAAAGACTGCCCAAGCCAGCGCGGTAACGGGAGGATCAAAATACGGCACGAAAAACAGTGCGAATACGATAAAAGAGATGTTTAAAAACGTCGGCGTAAACGCAGGAATGCTGAACTTATGATAGGAATTGAGGATTGAGCCGACAAAGGAAGATAGAGAAATCAATAAAATATATGGGAACGTAATCTTAAGCAAATCGATGGAAAGCTGAAATTTGTCCGCCTCCTTGGCAAAACCGGGCGCGGAAGCCCAAATCACCCAAGGCGCGGCAAGAATACCCAGCGCGGTAACAATCACCAGGACAAACGACAGCATCCCCGCCACATGGCGAATAAACGCCTCCGTCGCCTCTTTCGAACGCGTTTCCTTATATTCCGCCAAAATTGGCACGAAAGCCTGTGCAAACGCCCCTTCCGCAAATACGCGGCGCAGCAGGTTCGGCAGTTTAAAAGCCACAAAAAATGCGTCGGTCGCCATACCTGCACCAAACGCTCGGGCAATTACCGTATCGCGCACAAATCCAAGTATGCGCGACACCATCGTCAAGCTGCCGACCTTGGCCAAAGCCCCTAACAAGTTCATCCGTTTTATTCCTTCAAAAGTCCAGACGTCGTCTGAAAGCGCGTATTGTACGACAGAATTGAACAGAACACTTTTTCAGACGACCTCTTTCAACATCGTCTGAAACCATCATTTCCCTACATGAAACCGTCTTTTTCGCATCAAACCATATATCAAACCGCCAAAATGCAATAAAATCTCCCATTTAACCAAACTATCACGGAGTAAACATGAAACTGAAAGCCTTGGCGCTTACCGCCGCCCTGCTTGCCCTGACCGCCTGCGATAACAAAGCACAAACCAGCGTCCCTGCCGACAGTGCGCCCGCAGCCTCAGCAGCTTCCGCTGCACCTGTCGCTTTAGTTGAGGGGCTTAACTACACCACACTCAGCACACCTATTCCCCAGCAGCAGGCAGGTAAAGTCGAAGTCCTCGAATTTTTCGGCTACTTCTGTCCGCACTGCGCCCACCTCGAGCCCGTTTTAAGCAAACACGCCAAAACCTTCAAAGACGACACCTACCTTCGCACCGAACACGTTGTGTGGGGGAATGAGATGAAACCATTGGCGCGCCTCGCTGCCGCTGTCGATATGGCGGTCGCTGACACTAAAGATATTGCAAACAGCCATATTTTTGATGCCATGGTCAACCAGCAAATCAAATTGCAAGACCCAGAAGTCCTCAAAAAATGGTTGAACGAGCAAACCGCTTTTGACGGCAAAAAAGTCCTCGCTGCCTATGAATCTCCCGAAAGCCAAACCCGCGCAGACAAAATGGCGGAGCTGACCAATACCTACAAAATCGACGGCACCCCCACCGTTATCGTCGGTGGTAAATACAAAGTCGAATTTGCAGACTGGGAAACAGGTATGAAAACCATAGACCTGCTTGCAGACAAAGTGCGCGAAGAACAAAAAACAGCCAACTAATCCCAAAAAAGCAGACAGCCGTCCGAAACCGCGATTTCAGGACGGCTGTTTTCACAAAAAATCAGGCAAAAAACCAAGTCGGACAGAGAAACGGGCGCACATCCCCCATATCCCTTATAATATCCCCCATTCCCATTTTTCAGACGACCTCCGACACAAAAGGTCGTCTGAAACCCAAAATACAAGAGAACACCATGAAATTCATCGACGAAGCAAAAATCGAAGTCGCCGCAGGCAAAGGCGGTAATGGCGCAACCAGTTTCCGCCGCGAAAAATTCGTACCGCGCGGCGGGCCTGACGGCGGCGACGGCGGCAAAGGCGGCAGCGTCTGGGCAGAAGCCGACGAAAACACCAACACCCTCGTCGAATACCGCTTCGTCAAACGCTACCAAGCCAAAAACGGCGAAAAAGGCCACGGCTCCGACCGTTACGGCGCAGGGGCGGACGACATCGTCCTCAAAATGCCCGTCGGCACCCTCATTCGCGACCTCGATACCGACGAAATCGTCGCCGACCTCACCTACCACGGCCAGCGCGTCTGCCTTGCCAAAGGCGGCAAAGGCGGCTTGGGCAACATCCACTTCAAATCCTCCGTCAACCGCGCGCCCAAACAATCCACGCCCGGTGAAGAAGGCGAAACCCGTTCCCTGCAACTCGAACTCAAAGTCCTCGCCGATGTCGGCTTATTAGGCATGCCCAACGCCGGTAAATCCACCCTGATTACCGCCGTATCCGCCGCACGTCCCAAAATTGCCAACTACCCCTTCACCACCCTGCACCCGAATTTAGGCGTCGTACGCATCGACGAAAACCACAGCTTCGTCATGGCAGACATCCCCGGCCTGATTGAAGGCGCGGCAGAAGGTGCAGGCCTCGGCCATCGTTTCCTCAAACACTTATCGCGCACCGGCCTGCTGTTGCACGTCGTCGATTTGGCACCCTTCGACGAAACCGTCAACCCGGCCGAAGAAGCCCTTGCCATCATCAACGAATTGCGCAAATACGATGAAGAACTCTACGGCAAACCGCGCTGGCTGGTGCTGAATAAACTCGATATGCTCGACGAAGAAGAAGCCCAAACGCGCACCGAAGCCTTCCTAGAAGCCATCGGCTGGGACTACCCCAAACCTGACGACCGCTTCCAATTCGACATGGAAACCCCGCGCCTCTTCCAAATCAGCGCACTGACACACCAAGGCACACAGGAATTGGTACACCAAATCAACCAATACCTGACTGAAAAAAAACGCGTCGAAGCCGAGAAAGCAGAAGCGGAGCAGGCAGCAGCAAATACCGAGATTGCCGAGCAACAGCCTAAAACCGATACAGGCGTGTTTAAGCCGGAATAAAAAATTTCAGACGACCTTTATTAAAGAGGTCGTCTGAAAAATATGAAACAGAACAAACACAGTAATGGCTTCCCACCATAATCTTGGTAGACAGTAATCATCGTTTTTTAATCATTATTAGAACTAAAAGTTACTGAATATCCACAAACTTGTTTTAGAATCTAAATAAACTTGATTCCATTGGTAGACGTCGTCTAAGCGGTTTTCAGACGACCTCATATACTAACGACACCTTTTAGTGAAAACCCATGACCACCATCTACAACACCCTTACCCGTCAAAAAGAACCCTTCACCCCCATCGATCCTAAAAACGTGCGCATGTACGTTTGCGGTATGACCGTTTACGACTATTGCCACTTAGGCCATGCCCGTGTGATGGTTGTGTTCGACATGATTGCCCGTTGGTTGCGCGAGTGCGGCTATCCGCTCACTTATGTGCGCAACATCACCGACATCGACGACAAAATCATTGCCCGCGCGGCTGAAAACGGCGAGACCATTGGCGAACTGACCGCGCGTTTCATTCAGGCTATGCACGAAGATGCCGATGCTTTGGGCGTATTGCGTCCCGACATCGAGCCGAAGGCGACCGAAAACATCCCGCAAATGATTGCCATGATTGAAACCCTGATTCAAAACGGCAAGGCATATCCTGCCGCTAACGGCGACGTTTACTACGCCGTGCGCGAGTTTGCCGCTTACGGACAATTATCGGGCAAATCGCTGGACGACCTGCGTGCGGGCGAGCGTGTGGAAGTGGATGGTTTCAAACGTGATCCGCTTGATTTTGTGTTGTGGAAAGCCGCCAAAGCAGGCGAACCGGCATGGGAAAGCCCGTGGGGCAATGGTCGTCCGGGTTGGCACATCGAATGCTCTGCCATGAGTGAAAACCTGTTCGGCGACACTTTCGACATTCACGGCGGCGGCGCGGATTTGCAGTTCCCGCACCACGAAAACGAAATCGCCCAAAGTGTCGGCGCGACAGGGCATACCTGCGGCCATGACCACGCGCAAACCCACCACGGGCAAAGTATTGCCAGCCACGTCAAATACTGGCTGCACAATGGTTTCATCCGCGTGGACGGCGAAAAAATGTCCAAATCGTTAGGCAACTTTTTCACCATCCGCGAAGTGTTGAAACAATACGACCCGGAAGTCGTGCGCTTCTTCATTCTGCGCGCTCACTACCGCAGCCCGCTGAACTACTCCGACGCGCATTTGGACGACGCAAAAGGCGCGCTGACACGCCTGTACACCACCTTGAAAAACACCCCAGCTGTCGCGTTCGAATTGTCCGAAAACGCCAACGACTACACCCGCCGCTTCTACGCCGCCATGAACGACGATTTCGGTACGGTTGAAGCAGTTGCCGTGTTGTTCGAACTGGCAGGTGAAGTGAACAAAACCAACGACGCGCACCTCGCCGGCTGCCTGAAAACCTTGGGCGGTATCATTGGTTTGTTGCAACGCGATCCGACTGAGTTCCTCCAAGGTGGCGCGGTTTCAGACGGCCTCTCCAATGAAGAAATCGATGATTTAATTGCCCGACGCAAACAGGCGCGCGCGGATAAAAACTGGGCAGAGTCCGACCGCATCCGCGACCTTCTGAACAAACACAAAATCATTCTGGAAGACAACGCCGGCGGCACGACTTGGCGGCGCGGCTAATTTGCTTTGATACGAAAAAAGGTCGTCTGAAAACATTTTCAGACGACCTTTATATATTTGATTGGAAACCGTGATGTGTGTACTTAATCTTCTAACAGGTTCTTCTTGATGACCGCAGGATTCCCAGCGGCGACGCAATACGGCGGCACATCTTTGGTTACCACAGCCCCTGCGCCGATGACTGCTCCTTTTCCTACTCGGACTCCGCCCATAATAATCGCGCGCCGTCCGATCCAAACATCATCCTCAATCACAATCGGATTGATTTCCGTATAGCCCTCATATTTCAAAGTTTCACGATTAAACTTGTGATTATTGGAATAAAACAAACATTCCGGCCCCATCATGACATTATTTCCTATCGTCAGACCGTAGCATATTTCGCAATTGACACCGACCCCCGAGTTATCACCGATCACCGTATCCGGCATGACATACGCACCTTTTTCGATATTGACGTTTTTGCCGATATGCGGCGACACTCTCTTTGCCAAAAAACCACGGACTTTTTTAGCAGGCGAACCCAAAACGCTGCAATAAGACGGCGGCAGTAAACCGCCGATTACTCGCAGAATCAAACCATTTACTCTTGCCTTCATCCCTATACGGTTCCTCATTTCAAATATATTGTCATCAGACCCCTATTTTGCACAAAGTTCAAGAATAAAGCAAAAATTCTCAAAAAATTACCAAAATAAACAATATGATAAATAATTCAGCATCTTATTATCCCAATCATCATTTCAAGAACACAAAAGCAACGCCGACCAACCTCTCTCAGGCAATATCCTCTTGACGGAACAGAAAAAAACAGCGAGAATCCGACTCTTGTCTGAAGCATAGGTACATCCCCTATGCCCGCTTAACCGAAAGGAAACAAAATGAAACAAGGTATCCACCCTAATTACCACGAAATCAACGTTACCTGCTCTTGCGGTAACAAATTCGTCACCAAATCCGCGCTGGAAAAAGACAACTTCAACATCGAGGTTTGCTCTTTGTGCCACCCGTTCTACACCGGCACTCAAAAAATCGTCGACACCACCGGTCGCGTGGACAAATTCAACAACAAATTCGGCAACCTGTTCAAACGCTAATCGCCGCTCTACTGAAATAAAAAGACTGCATTTTATGCAGTCTTTTTTGCTTTATACGTCGTCTGAAAATGCATTTTCGCCAGATTAAAAACCAAATCCCTCCTTTCAGACGACCTCCCGCCGAATCTTTGCTAAACTACACGAAAATACGTTCAACATCCTCAAAGCTATGCTCACTTACACCCCGCCCGATCCGCGACAACCTGCCAAAACCCATGAAAAACCCTGGCTCTTGCTGCTGATGGCATTTGCCTGGCTGTGGCCGGGCGTGTTTTCGCACGACTTGTGGAATCCCGCCGAACCCACCGTCTTTACCGCCGTCGAAGCCTTAGACGCAGGCGCGACGCCGTTGGTCGCCCATGTGTTGGGACAGCCGGATTTTCAGATTCCGCCCGTCTATTTGTGGGTGGCGGCGGCGTTCAAACACCTGTTGTCGCCTTGGGCGGCGGACGCTTATGATGCCGCGCGTTTTGCGGGCGTTTTCTTTACGATTATCGGGCTGACCGCCTGCGGTTTTGCCGGATTCAACTTTTTGGGCAGGCACCACGGGCGCAGCGTCGTCCTCATCCTGATCGGCAGCATCGGGCTGCTCTCGGTCGCGCACTTCCTCAACCCCGCTTCGGTCGCCTTTGCCGCATCGGGCATGATATTGTGCGGCTTTTCGTTGGCGCAACGCCGCGTCATTACCTCCTCCCTGTTGCTGGGCTTCGGCTGGGCGTTGCTGTCGCTTTCATCGGGCTATCTGATGACCGCCGCGCTGATGTTTTTAGCACCCGCCCTGCTGCTCGATGAGAAATGGCGCGTCAAACGCTATTACCTGACACTGGTCGGCGCGTTTGCCATCGGACTGCCGCTGTTGACGGTTTACCCGCTCATCTTCTCCAGAATACAGCCCGAACTCTTTTCCTTCTGGCTGCAACATCATTCGCTCGGCGCATTCGGCGGTTTGGGTGATTTTCAGACGACCTTCAGCCTGTTCTATTACCTGAAAAACCTGCTCTGGTTTACCCTGCCCGCGTGGCCGCTCGCCGCATGGACGTTAAGCCGTCCCCGCATCCGCGAAAAAAACTGGAGCGTATTGTGTATTTCATGGTTCCTCATCGTCCTCAGCATTCTCGCCGTCAGCCCGCAACGCCTACAAGACAACCTCGTTTGGCTGCTGCCCCCGCTCGCCCTGCTCGGCGCGGCTCAACTGGACGGACTGCGGCGCGGCGCGGCGGCGTTTATCAACTGGTTCGGCATCATGTCGTTCGGTCTTTTCGCCATCTTCCTGTGGACGGGCTTTTTCGCCATGAACTACGGCTGGCCTGCCAAACTCGCCGAACGTGCCGCCTATTTCAGCCCGTATTACACGCCTGACATCGACCCGATGCCGATGGCGGTCGCCCTGTTGTTCACCCCGTTGTGGCTGTGGGCAATTACCCGTAAAAACATCCGCGGCAGACAAGCCGTCACCAACTGGGCGGCAGGCGTTACGCTGGCGTGGGCATTGCTGATGACCCTGTTCCTACCGTGGCTTGATGCCGCCAAAAGTCATGCGCCCGTCGTCCTCCAAATGGAAGCCTCCCTCTCCCCCGAACTGAAACAACGGCTTTCAGACGACCTCGAATGTATCAGCATCGCCGCCGAAGACCGCCGCGCCCGTATCGCTTGGGCGCAATACAGCGAATTGAAACCCCATATCGACGACGCTGCCTGCCGCTACCGTCTGGTGCAGCAGCCTAAAAACACCGACGCGCCGCAAGGCTGGACGAAAATCTGGCAGGGTGCGAGACCGAGGAACAAAGTGGAAGGCTTCGCACTGCTGGAGAAAGCTGAATGAATCCGCTAGGGGTGTGAATGACAAACGTCGTCTGAAAATCCGTTTCAGACGACGTCTTTTCATGGGAATTTGAATATCGGAAACATCGTTTGCAAGAATGCGTCTGACAGGTATTTGATATAGTGGATTAACTTTAAATCAGGACAAGGCGACGAAGCTGCAGACAGTACAGATAGTACGGCAAGGCAAGGCAACGCCGTACTGGTTTAAAGTTAATCCACTATAAACACAAAGGTCGTCTGAAAACCTGTATTTTAGATTTTCAGACGACCTTTTAAATCATCTAAGGTTATGAAGAAAGGCACACAAAAACAATATTGCCGAAACTGCTGTCATTTCCGCATCAATCAGCATTTGCGAGAAAGGAATCAACGCGTTATCCCAATAAATACATAAGGGCGCATCATTGCGCCCTTTTTTGATTGCTATTTCGCCAATTCTTTGTCGATTTCCTGATAAAGCGCGGCGAAGTCCGGCTCGCCGACAAAGGTTTTCAGGATTTCGCCTTTTTTATTGATCAGAAAAGAAGTCGGGTAAACCTGCGTACCGAACGCTTGGGCGGCGGCTTTATCGGCATCAAACATGACGGTAAAGGGCAAGCCGTATTCTTGGACGTATTGGGTTACGCTTTCTAGCGGGTCTATCGGTTGGGCAATGCCGAGGACTTGGAAGTCTTTTCCTTGATAGTCTTTGGACATTTTGATGACTTTGGGCATTTCGCTGACACAGCCCGGACAGGAGGGAAACCAGAAATTGATGAAGCTGACTTTGCCTTGCAAATTGGCGTTGGACACCGGTTTGCCTTGCAGGTCGGACAAAGAGAATGTGGGAGCAGGTTTGTTATCCGGAATGAGGACGATGGCGAGCAGCACGCCGATAATGGCGATTGCGGCAATGGTAATGAGTTTTTTCATGCTTCGGCGTATTGTTTTAAAAGGGCAAATAGAGGTTCGGGAATGCTGATGCTCCGCCCGTTTTCTGCGCTGACAACCATCAGCGTACTTTCGGCTTCGACGGCATTTTTGCCGCTGGGCAAAACGATGTTTTGGGTAAGGATAATATGACGCGAGGTCAGCTCTTTCAGACGACCTTCAAAGCGTAATATGTCGCCCTCGACGGCGGCGTGGCGATAACGGATGTCGGTGCGGACGACCACCAGCATCAAGCCGTCGATTTCGGACAAGAATCCGTGTTCCTCAAAAAATGTCCAGCGCGCTTCTTCGAGAAATTCGAGATAGCGCGCGTTGTTGACATGACCGTAGCCGTCAAGATGGTAATTGCGGACGCGGACGTTCATCAGTTCAGATTAAAGGGTTGAAAGGCTTCACGGGCGAGCGGTTCGTGTTCGAGGTCGGTAATGACGGTGGAGAGCTGTATGTCGAACCATTCGTTGAAAATATCGGCGTCCAAATCAGGCCACTCGCTCTCATCTTCGCACCAGTCGGCAAGTTCGGCAGCGAAAATGTCTTCAAACCGCGCTTCGATTTCGTCCCAAACTTCGTCGGCGGTTTCACACGGACGGACGAGGTAAGAATTGGCATCGGCTTGAATGTCTTCAAGCGTCAAACCGTCAAGATGATTACCGGGCAGGGTTTGCAGCCAGTTCCAAAAAGGATCGAGCGGGATGAGCAGGAAGACGCTGCGGTTGACTTCGTACATGATGTTTTCCTTGGTTTCAGATAAGGGAATGATATAGCAAAGGCCGTGCAAACGCCATCTTTACGGACTGCTGCATTCTTTGCAGCCTTAAGCGTCCCGCCTTATTCATGAGCGTATAGAAGGTAAAAGGTCGTCTGAAAACCAATATCAGGGTTTTCAGACGACCTTTGTTCTGTTTCCTGCCCGGATTTAGAAACTGTAATTCACCCGCGCCGTATAAGTACGCGGCGCGCCGGGCATGGCGTCGGAACGCCAGTATTTTTGATTGAACAGATTGCCGACGGCGAAAGTGAGGTTCAGATTTTTGCGGTTCCAGCCGAGCATGGCATCGGTACGGGCGAAGCCGGGAAGCGTGGTGGTTGCTTTTTGGCTGGAGTTGTAGCCGTAGCGTTTGCCCGTACCAGTTACGCCGATTTCGCCGTAGAGGTTTTCAGTCGGCGTGTAACGGAAAAACAGGTTGCCGGTAACGTTGCTGGTGTTTTCTAAATGGATGCCCACGCGGTTTGGATTTTCCTTGTCTTCAACCACTTTCGCCTGCATCACGCCCAACGATCCGCGCAGGTAGAGTTTTTTGGAGATGATTTGTCCGATGGCGGACAACTCCACGCCGCGCGAACGGTGTTTGCCGTCAACTGCCCAAGTGTAGGGATCATTTTGCGCGTCGGGGCGGTAGCGGATATTGAAGCGTTCGATTTGGTAGGCGGACAATGTGGTGCTGAGGCGGTCGTCCAGCCAGCTGCTTTTGACGCCGGTTTCGTATTGGCGGGTGTACTCGGGGTCGGCGTTGAACACGGCGGCAGACGAAGTGTCGATACTCAAATAGCCGGCACGTCCGCCATAAGGCGCGAAGCCTTTGTTGTACGAGGCGTAGAGCGTGTGGGCGGGCGTGACGTTCCACACTGCGCCGATGTTGGGGCTGAACGAATGGCCGCTGTATTGGCGGCGGCTGCCGGTGAGTTTGTTTTCGGAATTAAAGGTGTATTTGTCGTAACGGCCGCCGAGGACGAATTTCAAGTCGGGCGTGGCTGAGAAGATGTTTTGCACGAAAATGCCGTAGGAGTCGGCTTTGTGGCGGTTTTGGGTGAGGACGGGTTGCAGCCTGCCCGAAGCCGGCCAGCTTGCGCGGTCGTAGGGGTTGATGGAGGCGGAAAAGGCGCGGCTGAAACCCAATGTCGGGTTGCGGTGTTCGCGGCTGTAATCCATGCCTACGGTCAGATGGTTTTCAAAACGGCCGATGGTGTAGTCGCCGTTGAGCGTGAAATTGGACGACAGGGTTTTGTTGTCGGTCTGCTGCCAGGCGTAGTTGCGTTTGATTCTGCTGCCGTTTTCGCTGCCTGCATAGAAATGGTCGAAATCCTGCGCCGCCGTGCGGTGAGCGAGCTGCCATTGGGCGCGCCATTTGTCGTTGAAGGCGTATTCAAGGTCGGAACGCCAGACTTGCAGCTTGTCTTTGACAAAATCGTTCGGGTGGGCAAAACCCATGCGATAAGGCAGTCCGAAGCGGTCGTACACGGATTTGGTCGGGCTGCGGTCGGGCGTGCGCTCCACATTGTCGTAGGTATATTGCCCCGTCCATTTCAAGCCGTTGTCGAGTTTGACGGTAATGCTGGGTGAAACCATGACGTTTTTGCTGTCTATGCCGCTGCGGAACGAATTGGCGCGCCCGACTTCGCCGGTGAGGCGGATGGCGACGTTTTTGTTCAGCACTTCGTTGATGTCCATATTCAGGCTGCGGTTTGCCCATGAGCCGTAAACCGCACCGATGTTGCGGCTTTGTTTGAAGTTGGCGTATTTGCTGACCATGTTGATGACACCGCCGCCGTTGGTGCGGCCGTAAAGCACGGAAGACGGGCCTTTCAGGATTTCCACGCGCTCGATGTTGGCAGTGCTGCGGCGCACCTGGCCGCTTTCGCGTACGCCGTCGCGGTAAATATCGGATGCGTCGGCTTGAAAACCGCGCAGGAAAATGCTTTCGCCGCGCATATCGTAGGCAGCGTCGATGCCGGCATTGCCTTCAAGGATGGAACTCAAATCGTTCGTACCGTAATTTTTGTTTTTCTGGATGTTGAGCGTATCTACGGTTTGCGGCGTTTCTTTGATGAGCTGCCCGTTGCGGGTAACGGCGGCTTCGTCGTAGTTGATGTAGCCTTTGAGTACGCTGGTGTCGGACTGTCCGACCACGGTAACGGTGGGCAGCGTGGCGGTATAGCGTTCGCCGTCGGCGGTATCGGCAGCATACAGCGGGAAGACTGAGGCAATCAGGGCGGGAAGCAAGGAAAGGCGGGTGGAATATTGCATGTTCAACTCGAAAGGTGAAGGGATGCGGCATTATAGGAAATATTTTTGTTTAATTGAAATAATTGATAACAATTATCTTTATTTATAACAAATCGTGTTTATATTCTGCAACGAAGCAGCTACTAAGAAAAATACATTTAAAATGAATACTATTATCTGATTATTAAATATATAGTGGATTAAATTTAAATCAGGACAAGGCGACGAAGCCGCAGACAGTACAGATAGTACGGCAAGGCAACGCCGTACTGGTTTAAAGTTAATCCATTATAAATTTAGAATTACACAAACACCGCCATAAATCGAAAGGTCGTCTGAAAACCTGCGTTTCAAGCTTTCAGACGACCTTCTCGTTAACAACATTTAAGTTTCATAATCCTGCACGATTTTTTTGTAAACGGCTTCGGGCAGGTAGCGGCGTATTATGTCGTGCCAGCCATCCGGGCCGACCAGGCCTTTGACCATAGTGGAAGACACTTCGGCGATTTCGCGCGGCGGCATCAGGAAAACTGTCGAAATTTCAGGTGCAAGGTCGCTGTTGATATAGCGCATGGAGCGTTCGTATTCGTAGTCGGCGGCGGAGCGGATACCGCGAACGATAAAACCCGCTCCGATTTCACGCGCGTAGCGGACCAGGAAGCGGTTTTCAAATACGCTGATGCGGACATTGGGAAAGTCGCCCGTAATCGCTTCGAGCATGGCGCGTCGTTCGTCTATGGTGTAGGTGTTGCGTTTTTCGGGATTGATGCCGATGGCGACGACGAGTTCGTCAAAAAGAACCTGAGCTTCTTGTATCATCCAAAGATGGCCGAGGGTCGGCGGGTCGAAGCTGCCTGCGTAAACGGCGCGGCGCGGGGGGATAGTGTTCATGGGTAGTAGGATGAGTGATGGTAGCCGTCAGGATAGCGGGCGGGGAATGGAATGTCAAAAAGGTCGTCTGAAAACCTGTTTGCAGTTTTCAGACGACCTTTGAATTCTTTCGTCAGATGCGTAAACGGTTAATCATCGCCGCTGAACGCCAGCAGAATCCGCAGCAGGCTGCTGAAGATATTGTAGATGGAGATGAAGATGGTCAGAGCCGCGCTGATATGGCTGTCTTCGCCACCGTCAATCACCGTACGCACCTGCCACATAATCATCAGCGAGCTGAATAGGACAAACGCTGCCGAAACGGCAAGGCTCAATGCCGGGATTTGCAGGAAGAAGTTGGCAATCATCGCGATCATCAACACCACCGCGCCGACGGTCAGGAAGCGGCCTAGCGAATTCATATTGACATTGGTGCGGCGCGCCATTGCAGACATGGTGAAGAACACCCCGGCAGTCATGGCGGCAGCGATGCCGACGATTTGCGTACCGTTTGGAATAGCGAGCGTATATTGCAGAAGCGGGCTGATCAGCACACCCATGCCGAAAGTGAAGATCATCAGGAGGGTTGCGCCGACATTGCTGTAACGGTTTTTCTCAATGAGGAAAGTCATGCCGTAGAAGAACACCAGCACAGCAACCAGCCCCATCCAGCCCTGACCGAACAGAGAGAATAGATTCAGTCCTAACCGGCCGCTGAAATATGCGCCGGCAACGGCGGGAATGAAAGACAGGCCGAGCAGGCGGTAAGTTTTTTGCAGGACGGTATTTTTAGCAACCTGTCCCGTGGCGGTATAGTCGTAAACGTCGTTTCGCATGGCGTTTGCTCCTGAAAAATGTTTTGAAAACAAATAAATTCGGATTCTAACAGTAAATCATCGGCTTGGGCATATTATTAAGTATGCAGCCGTCGCCGCTTACCGATAGATAATGGCTAATGGCGTATTTTAAAGGGCTTGAATGAAACAGGTCGTCTGAAACCAGAAAACCTGTTTTCAGACGACCTGCATTTTCCTCATGAATCCTTTATAATCTCTTCCTTTATAAATCAATATCTTTTGAAAGAAGCAAAATGTCCGATTTCCGTCAAGATTTCCTCAAGTTTGCGCTGGCGCAGAATGTATTGAAATTCGGTGAATTCACGACCAAGGCAGGCCGTCAGTCGCCTTATTTTTTCAACGCCGGACTGTTTAACGACGGCGCATCGACGCTGCAACTGGCGAAGTTTTACGCGCAGGCGATTATCGAGAGCGGCGTGAAATTCGACATGCTGTTCGGCCCTGCTTACAAAGGCATTATTTTGGCGGCGGCAACGGCAATGATGCTGGCGGAAAAAGGCGTGAACGTACCGTTTGCCTACAACCGCAAAGAAGCGAAAGACCACGGCGAAGGCGGTGTGTTGGTCGGTGCGCCGCTCAAAGGCCGCGTCTTGATTATCGACGACGTGATTTCTGCGGGAACATCTGTACGCGAATCGGTCAAACTGATTGAAGCGGAAGGTGCGACCCCCGCCGCCGTCGCCATCGCGCTCGACCGTATGGAAAAAGGTACGGGTGAATTGTCTGCCGTTCAGGAAGTCGAAAAACAATACGGCCTGCCCGTCGTCGCCATTGCCAACCTGAACGACTTGTTCACGCTCCTGCAAAACAACGCGGAATTCGGCGGCTTCCTCGAGCCGGTCAGAGCCTACCGCGAACGCTACGGCGTTGCCTAAAATACGATAAACAAAAGGTCGTCTGAAAACGGACAATCCCTTTTCAGACGACCCACCCCAATCAAACACATATTAAAACAACACATTCCACACTTTACACGGAAACCTCTATGCCCGCCTGTATCTGCCCACACTGCAAAACTTCCCTTTGGGTCAAAGACACCCAGCTCAACGTCGCACAAGGCTTTGTCGTTTGCAATAAATGCGAAGGTCTGTTCAAAGCCAAAGACAGCTTGGCACCGTCCTCCGCCCCCGCCAACCCCGATACACTGCCCAACGCCGTTACTGACGTTCGTCTCGTACACGACATGGGTGGTAACATCCGCAACCGTAAACAACTCTCCCGCCACGAAATCGCCAACCTGCTCGACAGCGCCGAACGCGCCCGAAAAGCCAAAGAAGAGGAGGCACGGCGCGCCGAAGAGGAAAAACGGCGGACTGAAGAATTCCAAGCCTTGATGGCTGCCGCTGCCAAACCCGCCAAATCCGAAGAAGGCTTCAACTGGACGCTGGCGGTACTGGTCGCGCTGACCGTCCTCATCATGCAGCTTTTCTATCTGGTTTTGTTATGAACACATCTCCGGGCTTTGTTGCCGATTTTCGCGAAGCCGCGCCCTATATCCACTACCTGCGCGGCAAAACACTGGTTATCGGCATCACCGACAGCCTGCTCGAAGGCGACACCCTGAACCGTCTTGCCGCCGATTTCCACCTGCTTGCAGGCTTGGGCGTGCGCCTCGTGTTGGTACACGGCACGCGCCATTTTCTCAACTGCCTCGCCGCCGACAGACAATTCGTTCCACAATACCACCGCAACCGCCGCATTACCGACGATGCCACCCTGCGCGACGCCAAACAGGCGGTCGGCATGATACGCAGCGACATCGAAGCCGCCCTGTGCAGCAGCGCATCCGCCCCCTTGCGCAACAAGCCGATTCCCACCGCTTCAGGCAATTTCCTCACCGCCCGCCCGCTCGGCGTCATTGACGGCATAGACATGGGCTACACCGGCATCGTCCGCAAAACCGACACCGACTCCATCAACCGCCGCCTTGACGACGGCGCCATCGTCCTCATCAGCCCGCTCGGACACTCCTACGGCGGCAAAACCTTCAATCTCAGCATGAGCGAAGCCGCCGAAGCCGTCGCCGTCGCCCTTCAAGCCGAAAAACTCGTGTACCTGACCGAAGAAGCCGGCATTTGCAACGCCGACGGCGTCCTCATGTCCACCCTGTCCTCAGGCGAAGTCCGCCACCTGATAGAAACCGCAAACAACGTCCCCGTGCGCCTGCTCCAAGCCGCCGTCAACGCCGTCGAAAACGGTGTCAGCCGCGTTCAAATCCTCAGCGGGCGCGAAGACGGCGGACTGTTGCGCGAACTCTTTACCCGTGAAGGCTGCGGCACCGCCATCGCCCGCGATGCCTTCGTCTCCATCCGCCAAGCCCACAGCCGCGACATCCCGCGCATCATCGCCCTGATACGCCCGCTTGAAGAACAAGGCATCCTGTTACACCGCAGCCGCGAATATCTCGAAAACCACATCTCCGGTTTCTCCGTCCTCGAACACGACCGCAACATCTACGGTTGCGTCGCCCTCAAAACTTTCGACGATCCCGAAATCGGCGAACTCGCCTGCCTCGTCGTCTCCCCAGAAGCCCGCGACGGCGGCTACGGCGAAATGCTGCTCGACCACCTCTTCCAAAAAGCCCAAAGCTTGGGCATCAGCCGCCTGTTCGCCCTCTCCACCCGCACAGGCGAATGGTTTGCCGAACGCGGTTTTCAGACGACCTCTCCCGACGCATTGCCCGAAGAACGCCGCCGCGACTACCTCGCCAACGGCCGCAATTCGCAAGTGTTTGTCCGAAATATCGAACCTTGATGCGACACGTTTTGCGCCTCCCGTTCATCCGACCTCGCGGTCAAACCCATCATTCAGATTTAGCTTGTTCACTGTTAAATATTATATTTGGACGGAGGCTGACAGCTTGCCGATTCCGGATAAACCTGCCCAACCCATTACCGTTTCCTGGCGTGTGGAAGGGATGAAAAGTCAAGAATCAAAACACTATCCCCATACAGTCTTTTTAAAAAAGGTCGTCTGAAAACACGGCATATATTTTCACCGAGCAACGACCTTATCGGGAAATACGAACTTGCTGATCATCCCGTTTATGTATATGATAACGAACACCGTGCCGGTGTAGCTCAGTCGGTAGAGCAGCGCATTCGTAACGCGAAGGTCGGGGGTTCGATTCCCTTCTCCGGCACCAGATTGGATAAAGAAAGGTCGTCTGAAAACTTGGTTTTGGGTTTTCAGACGACCTCTTTTATTGCGGTGTTTGTTCAAGGCTGAGGACTTGGAAAGTCTCTTTCAGGATTGATAAAATTCCAGCTATTCCTGGAGGAGAAATATATGGACTTTCAAGAAAATTTCTATTTATATATCTCTCCCAAATTTCTTGCTGTTGAGATTCTATAAATGTAAAACTTTCATCCCTAGAGTTACTATACATAATCAGCATAACTGCAATAATATCCGCATAATTAGGAGTATAGCCATCCGTTGACATACTAGGCATAGCCCGAAGATTAAATAACTGAGCAAAATCTTTGGCATTAGTCCGATTTTTATTAATATCGTCTATTAAATTTGGATGAAAACAGAAGATAAATACACCAGTGATACGCAACGATAAAAGGGGGAATATGCCATCATTTAATCCACCACTTAAAGAATGATATATCTCTAAAAATCGGACTAATCGTTCCGTTTCCCTAAGCGACATATTGTTCCGTTCTATCATATCGCTGATAAAATCTATTATTGGGAAACGTTCATTAATTAAAGCCTGAAGTTCACTAGTCATACGGCTGTTTTGTATCAATTGTTTGAAATATTCAACTGAAACTAAAGCCTGTCTCATCCCAAACGGAGCCACAACTTTATCCGGCAAGGCAAAGCTGTACTTCAAAAACTTATCCAAATATTTGTGCGCATCGACTTCCGCCCCATACCGATGATTAATCGCCGCGCGCAGTTGCTTGGTGTTCGTCACCAGTACGACTTTGACGTTTTCGACATCAAAGACATGCTTGATGACTTCCAGCATATCGACGGCGTAATCGGGGCGGCAGCGGTCGAGCTCGTCGATAAACAGGATAATCGGTTTTTCCTCTGCAAATTCTTTTAGGCAGGCTTTGAGTGTTTCCAGATTTTTTTCCGCTTCGATTTGCTCTTTCAACAAGGCTTCGACGGTTGCATCAATAGTTGCATCAATGGAATGGCTAGCAAGTGTGGTGGCAGCACCAGCTACGGTTGCCGCTGCATTTTTTGCTTCTTGTTTATCATTTGAGACCTTTGCAAAAAAGCCCTTCCACCGACAGCCGAAACCCAAACACAGGTTTTCGTCTATTTCCGCCCCAAATCACTCC
>ERZ773062.440-NODE-440-length-22273-cov-9.805878_pt1 | contig 22273 bp, 19 predicted proteins | sample MGYA00580626_ERZ773062 | MGnify/ENA primary metagenome ERZ773062 (study PRJEB29015, sample SAMEA2738003) | human oral metagenome | biome: human oral; feature: human-associated habitat; material: dental | place: China | collected 2058 ...
CGCCGAGCCGTTAACGGAGCGTACGCGCTCAGCGGCAGAAACGTGGCTGCGAGATTTAGCGCGTGCGCAGGGCGTGAAGATCTCGCGGGCGCAAGCGGTCAATATGGTTTCACGGGTGCTCATACCGAATGAAACATCGCGGATAGCAGAAGTCGACCAATTGCAGCTGGCGCACGCTGTAAGAGCGCTCGCAAACGTTGATACGGTAACGGATGAGGCTATCGCGGCAGTGCTACCGCCGGCGCGCGAATTCTCAGTGTTTGATATATTGGAATTAGCCGCGCGGCGCGATGTGCAGGCGGTGCAAAAAGCGCTTAGCGAATTGCATGCAACTGATGATCCGTACAAGGTGATGGCATTATTGTGGGTGCAGTGGGCGCAACTTGCAGCAGTGATGATGGCAGAAGGCGCTTCGTCCGCACAGATCGCGAGCGATCTGGCGATCCATCCGTTTGTCGCCAAGAAGCTGCAGGTGCTTGTGCCGTATTTTAGTGCGGCAAGCGTACGCGAGTTGACGCAGTTGGCGGCAGAATTAGATTACCAATCAAAAACATTAGCGGCAGCGCCGTGGGATATCATTAATCGGTTTGTGCTTACCGTTTCCACACGAAATTCGCCCCAGGGAAGCGAATAACTCCTAGGGCGAGTTGTTGACTGGCGCTGCGACTCATGCGTTGCGCCAATAAAACGTATACTATTTCTTCGTAGCGGTTTTTTTAGCTGCCGTCTTCTTTGCAGCTGGTTTAGTGGTTGTTGTCTTTGCTTTTGCCGCTGGTTTCTTTGCGGCGGGTTTAGCAGCGGGCGCTGCTTTCTCTGTCTTTTTCGCCGTCAGCTTTACGCCGGCAGCTTTTGCAGCCTTAGCGAGCGCAGCTTTACGCCGGCTTACGGTGCCTTTCTTCAGCAGGCCCTTTTTGACAGCGGTATCAAGTTCGCTCTGCGCTTTACTCAGGCTCGCGGCGCTCGGGTTAGCGAGAAACGCTTTGGTTGCCAGCTTAACGTCGCGCTTGATAGCGAGATTACGCTCGCGGCGCTTGGCAGTCTGTTTCATGCGTTTAATGGCTGATTTGATGAGTGGCATAGGACTCCTTTACCTCTGTTGTTGCTTGCTATTTACGATCAATGTTAGATTATATCGCAAGTACCTCTGTTTGTAAAGTGGCAGCAACCACTTGACTATTGCAAACCACTTATGGTATAGTGGCAAATGAATAACCGTATAAAACATAAAAATAGGAAACATAATGGCAGATGCGCTCACACAGATCGTCGAAAAGCTGGAAGAAAACAGCAATATTCTCGTGACGGTCAACACAAATCCGACGGTCGACGAGCTTAGCGCGGCGCTCGGTATCACGCTGTTGCTGAATAAACTTGATAAACACGCGACAGCGGTGTTTAGTGGCCACGTGCCGCCGGCGTTAGAGTTTTTGCAGCCCGAAAAAACATTTGAAGGCACCGTTGACAGCCTGCGGGATTTCATCATTGCGCTTGACAAAGAAAAAGCCGACCACTTGCGCTATAAAGTCGTCGATGATATGGTTAAGATTTTTATTACGCCGTACCGCACGACGATTAACGAAAAGGATTTGGATTTTAGCCAAGGTGATTATAACGTTGAGGCAGTGCTGGCGATTGGCGTGCGTAGTACGGCAGATTTAGACCACGCGCTTGAGAGTCACGGACGGATTTTGCACGACGCTGTCGTAACATCAATTTCGCTAGATGAGCCGTCGCACCTGGGTGGGATTGAGTGGAATAATCCGCGCGCGAGCGGTTATAGCGAACTATTGTATGCGCTTGCCGATGTGCTGGTCGGCGAGAACAAGAAAATGATTGACGAGCAGATTGCGACAGCATTTCTGACAGGCATTGTGGCGGCAACGGAACGGTTTAGCAATAGCAAGACCAGTTCGGCGGTAATGCGAATCGCCGCGTCGCTGATGGGGGCGGGCGCGAACCAGCAGCTGATCGCAACTAAACTAGAGGAGGGCGAGAAAAAAGCTCAAGCCGATGAGACTGCTCCGCGCAGCAAAGATGCGCAAGAAGGCGAGTCGGTGCGCGTTTCGGAGATGACAAATGGCAGCAAAACGAAAGCGCCGCAAAAAGCTGCGCAAGAATCCGGCGTCGGGACGCTTGCGATTTCGCACGAGCCGGAGGGTGATGTCGATGAAGTGAAGCGGGCGATCGACGAGAAAAATAGCCAAGCGGCTCTGAGCGCCGCCGAAGCGGTGCTGGCTAAGCATGCGCAGCAAGTCGCCGAATTAAATAAAAAAGACGCCATAGCAGCGGAAGAAAAACTGGCTGAGCAATTAGCGACTGCGACGCCGGCAGCTGTGCCTGTCAGTAAATCTGCTGCGCCATCGGTCGAAGATATTCAACGTGATATTGCGCGCGCAAACGAAACGCTCGACGAAGCGGCAGCGCAGCCGGTTATCCAAGAGAGAATTGAGACGCCAAAAACGCAATTACCCGATGTCGTTGAACCGGCGCTCGGCGGCACGCTTAATGCAACGACCGAACAAGCCGCCGAAGATGCGCGCCGCGCAGCCGAAGACGACCGTAACAAAGTAATTTTGAGCCATGACGGCAAAAGTAAATATGCATCCGACGCGCCGAGTACGCAAGCGCCGCTTAATGCTGTGATAGCGCATGCTGACGCTGAACCATCAGTGCCTGATGTGCTTGCGCAGGGCGCCGTGACTGCGCCGACCGATCACGCGGCGGCAGTACAGCCGCCCGCACCGGTTGCGCCAAGTGCAGTCGCGCCGCAGCCCACGCAAGATGATGCACGCGCCGCTGTGAATGCAGCGCTCGCAGGCGCGCCAAGCGGAGCGCCGGCAGCAGACGGGGCGTTACCGCCACCGCCGCCATTGCCGCCGATGCCGGACTTCTCAACATTGCCACCGATGCCGTCAACGAACGATAGCACGTCTGGCGCCGCTGTGCCGGACACGCTTGAGACCGCGTTGCCGCCGCTTCCGCAGCAAGCAGTGCAGGCGGCAGCAGCACCGGCGCCTGCCGATCCAGCGCAGTTCCGGATTCCTGGGCAATAAAGGATAAATATCCTTAAAGGAAAATCCCCGCCACTGGTTGTGGCGGGGTTCCTTAACAAGAGAGGGAGGAACTAAGACGAACGTCCGCTCTCAAGCTGAGCGCGATCTTGTTCGCTCAGCGTAATAACCGGAGTAACGTCCGGTCCGGTGATAGCTAGGACGAGACCAACGCAACCATTGTACCCCACTGCTTGGTCGTAGAGTACGCCGGCAAATCGACGTACCTTAACCCCGCTCGGGGCGTTCTTATAGATTAAGAACGTAACCGATGAAGCGTCAGGTGAAATGTCGCGGTCGCGGTCAATGCTCTTACGCTGCACTGGAATAGTGCAGGTAAGGGTATCGCCGCCCTGACGAGACGAAGAACGCACGTGAAGACTCATCTTCACAGCGTGCCCGTCATACGTCGACGGGTCAATAGTTGCCCAAATTGCCTGGTCATCGTCCTGATCGACTCCGACGGACAGAGGATAACTCTGTCTGGGCTCGATACCCGATGCCACCAGCGACTGCGCCACGGTTGGCGCAGTTAGCCGCAGGGAGGTAAGGTTGGCGCAACCGTACAGTGCCATACTAGCAACAATCAACCAGATAGCAAGCATAATCTTCGATGCTCGCTTAAAAGTCTTAAACGTCACTGCCCACATCACGATAATAATCGTGAGAGTAACAACGGTAATGATGATGGCAATGGCCGCGGGCGCCATGTGACGCACTCCTCTCAAGGTGGTTTGTTAAGGAACAAGCCTATCGTATCATATTTTTACAATATAGCAACTATAGTATACTGGTAGCATGAACGATGGTATCATCCTGATCGATAAACCGGCTGGCATGACAAGCTTCGGCGTGGTAGCGCGTTTGCGGCGGGTGCTGTCGGCGCGGGCGGGTAAAAAGGTAAAAGTCGGGCACACAGGCACGCTCGATCCGTTTGCGACAGGTTTGATGATTATCGTGACAGGTAAGGCGTGCAAAGATGCTATGCGCTATACGAAACTTGATAAAGTGTACGAAGCGGCGATAAGGCTTGGACAAACGAGCACAACAGGCGATCCAGAAGGAGAAATTTCGGCGTATGATGGTACTATAGGCGGTGCAGGCGAAGTTTCCTCTAAAACAGCTGCACGCCGGACGGATGAGTCTACTCAGACCTCGGACTGCTCCGCCAAAAGACCCGCCGCGCCGCCTCTTGCGCAGGTTCGGGCAGTGCTTGCGCAATTTACCGGCGAAGTCAAGCAGCGCCCGCCGATTTTTAGCGCGATCAAAGTTAACGGCCAGCGAGCCTACAAACTTGCCCGCGATGGCAAGGAGGTCGAAATTCCCAAACGAACCGTGCAAATCTACGCGCTTGATCTATTGTCGTACAACTACCCGGAGCTTGTAATTCACGCGCACGTGTCAAGCGGCACGTATATTCGCAGTCTAGCGATCGACATTGGCGCGGCACTCGGGACGGGCGCATATTGCCGGCAGCTGCGGCGAACGCGTATCGCCGATTACGACGTCGCAGCGGCGCAGCAATTGCGCGATTTTGGCGTTACAGATTGAAAAGGCGTAGATACCCTTATTATCAGGCGGAGCAGATTAGCGTAATACGTCTTTGAGTAGACAAATGATGGCGTATTCTACGGTGCTGCCCACTGACTCCATGCCGTCTGCTCGCTTGCAGAGAGCGAGCTCGCTCGGGCAAAAGCATCCGCAATGGTCTTTGCGTTAATTACAACGGTTTGTCCGACTTCAAGCGACGGTGCACCAGCTGCGCTAACTATATACGATTCAGCAGCGGCGCGTTGCTCGGGCGATAACGCCTGCTTGTTTGCCTGTAGATATTTTGCGATAGCGGTACGAGCGTGAAATGTGTACGAGTCGCCAGGGTTCGCGGTTGCGCTATAATCGGCACTCGCTGTTGTAGCTTGTGTTTGTTGCGTGCTTTTTGCTGGTGCATTATTTTCCCTAGACTTGTCAGATTCACGCGATTGTGCCACCGAAGCTGTACTAGCATTTTGCGCGTCTATTTTCACGCCGGCATGCTGTAGTGCTGCGATAACATCTGCGCGAGAAATCGTAACAGTCTGTCCGACATCTAATAGAGGCGATCCGGCATTATTTGTCAACTCTACCTCGGCTTGCAGCGTCTGCGCGGTGCTAGCCTGAAGCTGCTGATTGGCAACGACAGACGAGACCGCTTCGCGTGCAAATAACGTGTACGAACTGCCTGCGCTCGCTGTGTATGCGAACGTATCACCTGTTTCTTTGGCTGCGTTCGTATCGGTCGTCTTTTCTGATGTTTTTTCTACCGGTTTATTATCCGCTTGCGCTGTTTGCGTTTGTTTGGCTGCTGGCGCGGTTGTGTTGGCGGTTGGCTGCTTTGTTTCTGCTGCTTGCTTAGGCTGTTCCGGTTGCGGCTCGCTTGTTTTCTTCTCGCTTGCTGGCGCAACAGACGTTTCCGGTTTCGCTTGCAGTACAGGCGAATTTTGCGTTTTGCCGGTAGCTGACTCTACCTTTTTTTTCGGCTGCGGCTCAGTAGTAGCGCGCTTCTCTGCCGGCTCGGCATGCACGTTGGCGCTACCGTTTTGCCCGGTGCTGAACAACACGCCTTTCTGGCGCAACACCGTTACCGTTGATAATCCCACCAATATGACAGCGCATATTATAGCCACCCGACGCTGATTCAATCGAAACTTCCGCATCGTTTTTCCTTATACCCCACTAACTTTTTATAAAAGTAAGTAGTTTCATAGTAGCACTAACGGCAGGGCATTTTCAATAAGCTTTGACGATTTGGCAGAATAATGAGCCTGGATATTTACAAAACATATGTATTGTGATATAATGAAAAAGAGTAATACAAAAGGAAGTGACCGTGGAAGAGATAAATCTGTACGACCTATTGAGGTTTTATATTAAAAAATGGCTAACGATAGCGATTTTCGTCATGATCGGCGGAATCGTCGGTATCGCATATACGTACTACATTCAGACGCCGCAGTATGAAAGCAAGGCGACACTACTATTAGTAGGAACGAATCGTACGGCAGCAAATCAGGAATCAGTGGCACTCAATAACTACGTTGAGCTATTTAAATCACGTCGCGTGCTTGAGCCGGTTATTACTGACCAAGGATACGATAAAGGGTATGATACACTTGCTTCAGGCGTGACTGCACAAGGCGTCAAAGGTACGGATGTTGTTAATGTGTCAATCAAAACGCCTGACGCGAAACAGAGTAAGTTATTGCTTGAAGGTGCAATTGAATCATTCCGTAATGAGGCTAAAGAGTTATACGGTAATAGCAGCATCAAAATCAATACGGTTGATGCCGCTAATATGCCAAAATCGCCGTCAAACGTGCGTCCGGTGATTCAAATTGGACTTGCTGCTGTTGCCGGGTTCATGCTCGCGATCATCGGACTGTTCTTTGTCTACGATTACCGCCACTCGCAGCCAAAAGCAGATAAATCATATAGTGATAATGAGCCCGCGCAGCAAAAAGATCAGATGGACGACGAACCAAAAACTGATACCGTAAAAGAAGATAATCGTTGCACCACAATCTCACATTTTTATACCGGTGGAGTATACGAAAAAGATTAGAACGGAAGGTAATTTATATGTATGCACGTTTTGTGAAAAGAGCTTTGGATTTTATCGGAGCGAGTTTTCTATTGCTTCTTTCAAGCCCGTTATTCATCGTTGTAGCAATTATCATTAAACTAACAAGCCGCGGTCCGGTATTTTTTAAGCAGGAGCGAACAGGACTACACGGCAAGACATTTACAATGTGTAAGTTTCGTAGCATGGCAGAAGATAATGATGTCAATGACGTAAAGAGTGGTGATAAAGTGACGAAAGTCGGTAAGATTCTCCGTGCGACCTCGCTTGATGAGCTGCCGCAGTTCATCAATATCATTCGTGGCGACATGTCGTTTATCGGTCCGCGTCCATGGATTCCGGCATACTATCAGCATATGAACGCTAAACAGCGTCACCGTAACGACGTTCGACCAGGCATTACTGGTCTGGCTCAGGCGTATGGTCGCAATAACTTGAACATCTATGAGAAAATAAACTATGATCTACGATACGTTCGTAATGTGTCTTTTTTCGGTGATATAAAAGTCATTTTTGTTACTATCAAAATGCTATTTAATCGCGAGGCGTGCGAGCTCGGCAAAGAGGGGATTCATGAAGAATTGGAAATGTTAAAGAAGCAAGAAGCTGATCATAGCATGCAAGCAAACGGAATTTAATGAGCATGCGTATCGTTTATGTTATCAACTCAATAAAGCGTAGTGGTCCAAACCAGGTACTGCTTAATATGGTGTCTGGTATTCAGGATAAAGGTTATGACATTAAAGTAGTAGCGTTCTTTGATGGTGATCAGAATGAGATTGACAAGCTAAAGCAATTAAATGCGCAAGTTGATGTACTAGGCGTCTCAAAGAGGAATATCGTGACTGACGGCGCAAAAAAACTTCGTCAATATCTTGATGATTCTAGTCCGGATGTCGTTCACTCTCACGGCATATTATCGGATATTGCTGTAATTAGGTCTGGTTTTGGAAAGAAAAGCGTTACAACGATCCATAACAACATGTTTGAAGACTACATCTATTCCTTTGGCAGAATCAGAGGGACTATATATCTCATGCTTCATTTGATATACTTGAGAAAATTTTCATACATTGTATGTTGTTCAAATAATGCATGCATAAAGTTACAACGTTATATAAAACGAGTAAAGTGTATTCATAATGGAATTTCTAGCGTTTCTGTGGGCAATAAGAGAAAACAGCGCGCAAGGAGTGCTCTTTGTAAAGAACTAGGGATCAACTTAGAAGATAAAGTATTTCTGTACGCGGGAAATCTTACCTTTGGTAAGGGAGTGCTGGTATTGCTTGAGGAGTTTTCTAAGTCAGGAAAAGATGATGAGCATTTAATAATCGCAGGCGACGGTGAATTACTCGAAAGGTGCCACAACTATTCAAGCAAAAATATTCACATCGTAGGCTTCCAGCCGTCTATTCAAAAATATTATCAAGCTGCCGATGTATATGTTTCCGCATCGCTATCTGAGGGTTTTTCAATTGCTATAATTGAAGCTCTTCAAAATAATTTGCTTCTGCTTTTATCGAATATTCCTGCCCATGAAGAGGTTTTTAGGATAGACGGCACAATGTATATTGGTGAATTATTTTCAAAAAATACGTTTGAAGAGAATAAAGTTCGTTTAGCATATAGCCAAAAACAATCAAAAAAGTATTACGAGAAATACCTCACAGACACTGTGATGATGGAAGAATATAGTAAATTTTATCAGGAGCTAACGACATGAAATTTTCAGTGTTAATGTCTGTTTATGCAAAAGAAAAGCCAGAATTTTTAAATGCTGCGCTAAGAAGTCTCGTGAAGCAGACTCGTAAACCAGATGAAATTGTAGTTGTACAGGATGGTTCTCTAACGAAAGAACTAGAAGATGTAATTAATGAGTACTCAAAAAAGTTAGAGTATAAACACTTATTTAAAATTATTCAATTAAAAAATAATGTCGGTTTAGGTCGTGCTTTGAATGCTGGACTTAAATCATGTTCGTATGAGATAGTTGCACGTGCTGATAGCGACGATGTGTCACTCCCAAATAGGTTCGCAGAACAAATAAGTTACATGGAAAATAATCCAGAAGTCAGAATTGTTAGTGCAAATATACAGGAATACGATGAGTCTTTAACAAACCGACTGGCTGTACGTATTGTGCCTGAAACAGATAGATGTATAAAGAAATACATTCGACGTCGAAGCCCTTTTAACCATATGGCAGTAGTATTTCGAAAAAGTGCAGTTCAGGAAGCGGGCGGGTATATACACTGTTCATTCTTTGAGGACTATTACTTATGGTGTCGAATTGTTGCGCATGGAGGAAGCTTTTATAATTTCCAAACACCTTTAGTTCATGCAAGGACCGGCGACTCAATGATAGCGCGTCGAGGTGGTTTAAGATATGTATGTGATATCTGCAACTTTCAATATTTAGCTCAAAAGACTGGAATTTTCAGTATTTGGGACGTTGCTCTTAATCTTATTATTCGTGTTCCCATAGCGCTCGCTCCGCGATATTTACGTAGACTAATGTACATTCGGGGTTTACATAAGGAGTCTTAATGGAATGGCGTATCCACTAGCCGTAACCTTATTTTTCTTTATTTCACCGATTCTGTCGTTGGTATTTGTGATTCATGGTTTATTTACTAGTAAAAAGTACTCGCTATGGTTTGGGGCGATTTTTGCAACAACTATGGGGCTACTTGTTTACAGCATTATTCCTAACCAAGAAACAGATCTTTATCGGTACTATCAGTACCTTGATGATATAAGTAGATATAGCTTTTCGGATGTAATTTCGTCTATATGGAGTGCAGGAGATCCGTTGTCCTATAGTTTGATGTATATAGTGTCTCACTTTTTATCTAATAACTTTGTACCCTTTGTTGTTGCACTTATAGATTATTCAATCCTATTTTATATTATATTTGATTATAGAAAGCGATTTATACATAAACAAGATTGGCGTACATGTTTGTGTATACTGTTTATAATTTCTACGTTTATTGTCTTTAATAGCTTAATAGGTCTTAGATTCAGTGTTGGAGCGTTAGTATTTCTTCTTGCACTTTATCTAGATACCGTGAGAGAAGAGAAATGGATATCGAAAATTCTATACATTTCATCAATATTCTTTCATTCCTCAATGCTGTTAATGGCTGTGCTGCGTGTAGGTGCGTGGCTCTTTAGTAGGCGATCTATAATATTTTACGCCCTAGCAATAGCTACGGGTAGTATATCATCATTACTTCTGATATTTTCTGAACAGCTTTCGGCTATTCCTTTTTTATCTCATTTCGGAAGGAGAGCTGCTGATTATTTAGTTTTTAATATTCCATCGGGTTTTGTCTATCCATTTAATTTGCTGACATGTGTATTATTGTTAGTGGTTATTTTCTTGATGCGACAAAAAAAACAAAGTTCTTCAATAATAGTCAAATTGAACATCGCTACTATACTGATAGCTTTTGCAAATTTTTATCAATTTGTTATTGCAAGTCGCTTTACTACTATAAGTAAATATCTTTTTATTTTAGTATTGCTTGAGTTCTTAGTAGATAGTAAGAACGAAAAGCTAACAAGAAACAACTTGATTGCAATTACACTACTTGGTATTGTGATATTAGGGAATTTATGCTTTCAGTTCATAGCTTTTTCGGGAGTAGAACTTATGTGGACTTTTCCTGAAGTGCTGTATAAAAACGTGATACAACTTTTGGTAATGAAATGAATCCGTTAGTGTCAATTGTAATACCGGTATATAACTTAGAAGAGTATATTCAGCCTTGTATTGAATCTTTGCGCAAGCAAACATATCAAAATTTAGAGATAATAGTAGTCAACGATGGCTCAACAGATAATACCTTATCTATTATTAAGAAGTTGACAAGGAGTGATGGTAGAATTAAATATATAGACCAAAAGAACCAGGGAGTGTCCGTAGCTCGTAATAGAGGAATAGAAGAATCTTGCGGTGATTACTTTATGTTTGTTGATGGTGATGACGTCATGAAAGCGCAGGCTGTAAGTCTGATGGTAGAGGCTGCCTTAGAGACTGAAGCCGATATCGTATGCGCAGGAATTGAGAAACAGATAGAATATCCGTCTAATGATATATTATTGCGAGATACTAAAAATATCAATAATGCGCGTAGCGTGTTATCTTCCGACGAGGCATTAAAAGAGCTATTGTATGAGAAAAGGATAACGAATGGTCCTTTTGCAAAATTATTCTTAACAAAAAAGTTTAAAGCGAATCGATTTCCTGAAGGTGTATCAATTGCAGAAGATCTCTATTTTAACTACAAGGCATTGCTTCAAGCGCGTACAGTTACGCTTCTATACACGAAAGTGTATTACTATATGCTTCGGCAAGGTAGCGCTATGCAAACAGCGTTTTCATCAAAGAAGATGGACGGTTTAAGAATTTTAATGCAATTACCTAATGAGCGTAAGCCAATATGGCGCGCGCTACAGACGCGTATATTCATGGAGGCTGCGTATGATCTTGTTCAGATGTACGGTACAAGATGTTTTTCCGAAGAGCGTGAAGCGTGTATTAAAATTATAAGTTCAAATGTTTGGTCTGTCTTAAAAAATAAAGATGCAGCTATAAAAAATAAAATATATGCTTTACTGTTTCTTGTTCTTGGAGTTCAGGGTGGAGCAGGAGTCCTTGCGGTTCGGCTAAAGGCAAAAGGTAATATATCATGAAAGGTATAATTGGCGTAAAATTTTATAGTGCACTCAACTTAGGAGATGATCTGTTTGTCTATATTTTATCGCAACGGTATGGTGAAAATAATATACTAACATATAGTCAGAAAATCCCAGCGTCTCTTGATAAGATATATACTCTCCCGAGGTATAAGTACATATTATTCCGTGCATTAGAAAAAATAACTAGAAAAAACTTTTTAGATATATGGCTTAATCGGACAAGCGAAGTATATGTCTATATTGGTGGCTCAATATTTATTGAAAATAATAACCTGCAAAAATGGAAAAAAAATGCTCAAGCTTACAAAGATCTCTCTATCCCATACTACATTCTTGGTTCAAATTTTGGACCATACAAAAATCCTGAGTTTGTTAGTATTGTGCGTGGTATTGTTTCGGGTGCTCAAGACGCTTGTTTCCGTGATAGAGCCTCGTATAAGCTATTCAAAGACATTCCATCGGTCCGTGTTGCAACCGATATAGCTTTCACTCTGGATGTAAACAAATTTAGATCAACTCCAAAGCAATCAAAAACGGCAGTCATCTCCGTGATAGATGCGCATAGTCGATTTAATAAGACTACGGCTGATAGATACGAACGAGAGATTGTGCATTTCTCAAGGCAACTCGTAAAAGATGGCTACAAAGTGGCGTTGATGTCTTTTTGTAAGTATGAGGGCGACGAAATTGCAGTTCAACGCATATTGGGTAAAATGAGCAGAAAATTACAAGAATCAGTTTCGTCTTATGCATATACTGGCGATATTGATGAGGCGTTGAGTGTACTTTCTGAGGCTGAGATCATTGTTGCATCGCGCTTTCATGCGGCAGTTCTTGGACTGGTGTTTGGTAAAAAAGTTCTGCCAATAGTATACAGCGACAAAACAATCAATATTTTAAGGGATTTGAATTTTGACGGTCCGATCTTTGACATTCGTGAGATTGATAAGTTTAACGGTCGAAAATTTGATATCAGTAATCTTAGAGTGAATAACATTGACAAGCAAAAGAAGCTCGCCGAGAAACAGTTTCAGGAGCTTGATAAAATTTTAGAAAAGAGAAAATAGGTGTCCAAACAATCGTCTCTCATCAAAAATACTCTCATCATTGCATTTGGCAAGCTGTCGACGCAGTTCTTGACGTTCCTTTTGTTGCCGCTGTACACGACATATTTAGCTACGAGCGAATTTGGTACGGTCGATTTGGTGATGACGTATGTTACGCTGCTTGCGCCGATTATCACTGTTTCTCTCGAAATGGGCGTATTTCGCTTTTTGATAGATGTGCGAGGCGACACAAAAGGGCAAAAACAGATTATTTCAACGGTCGTGCAGTTTGTGGCGTGTGTGCTCGCAATCGCGACTGTGGTATATTTGCTCGTTTGGCATTTTGTGAGTATTCCGTACGGATTGTATGCGCTTGGTGCAACAGTAGCAGTAATTGTATCGAATATGTTTTTGCAGATTGCACGCGGTTTTGGCGATAATGTGAAGTTTGCGATTGGCGGCATGGTCGCTGGTGCGACGACGATTGCTGCGAATATATTGTTTATCGTCGTGATGGGTATTGGTGCTAGGGGTATGCTGACGTCGACGATTTTAGCGAATGCCGCATGTGCAATATATTTGTTCGTTGCACTGAAGCTTTATCGATATATAGATTTTTGTATCCGCGATAAAAAGTTATTGCGGCAACTACTTGGTTATTCAGCGCCGCTAGTGCCAAATGGTGCGTCGTGGTGGGCGATTAATGCCGCCGACCGCACGATCGTTGCAGTATTTTTGGGCGTAGCTGCTAATGGCATTTATGCGGCAGCATACCGATTTCCACTGGTGTTTAACGGATTATTCTCATTTTTTAGCATGTCGTGGACGGAATCGGCGTCAGTGCATATTAATAGTCCAGATCGCGACACCTTTTTCTCAAGAACGATGAATGCGAGCGTGAAACTGTTTGGATCGTTAGGCTTGGTAATGCTTGCGGGGCTGCCAATAGTATTTAATCTATTTGTCGGTACGGCATTTCGTGAAGCATATTTGTATATACCATTGCTTATCGTTGGCTCATTTTTTAACTCTATTGTCGGGCTTTACAGTGCGCTCTATATTGCTAAAAAGATGACAAAGCAAGTAATGAATACCTCTGTTATTGCAGCAGTCGTGAGTGTGGCGGTGTCGCTAGTCGGTATTCGTTTCGTGGGGTTGTATGCGCCAGCGGCGGCAATGGCGGTAGCATTCTTCGCGATGGCAGTATATCGCCACTATGATATGAAAAAATATATCACAATTCGGTATGAAGCGAAGACGTTTGTAGTGTTGGTGCTGTTGTATGCGTCGGCGATCTCGCTGTATTATATGAATACGCTTGTTGGTAATATTGCAAATATTATCATTATCGGTGTAGCGGTATTGCTACTTAACCGTTCAGTCGCAGTGGTGTTATGGAAGGGTGTGTTGAGCAAGGGTTGGGCGTTAGTAAGGAGTTGGCGAAAATAGCCGTTAATTCAATGTGTGCTAGTTTTATTTTGATCTACCAGGCATTCTTGAGTTTCCGCAAATTTTCACAGCACTCCTAATATCGCCCATACCTAAACAAGTAAGTTCTCAAAAAACGCCAAAATAAATATATAAGGAATCATTTCCCTTCTTTAATATGTTGAATTGCAATATCAACATAAAAATCATCGAATTAATCCTTATAATGAATAGCATTCACGCTTTTATTGCAGTTTGCGGAAACTCAAGCCAGGCATTACCTTGTGTCCTATCTATAATAGGCTATTGCTACACAAAAGAGCTCTAGATTTGCTATAATTTACAATGGTGAATGAGGGGTTATTTGGTGGATATTCAAGAGTCTAAAAGAAGTCGTGACGCGACAACGATTGAGTGAAAGTACGGTTCACTAAATTGCGAGAACTGTAGTTAGTAAAGATAAAAGAGTATAGAGAGATTAAAGAGAAGCATGTCTAGAATAACAGTAAGTATTATTAATGGCTATGGTATCGAGAAACTAAATCAGGATTTTGATTTTGACGCTAGTGAACAGTATCCTCACAATGATACGCATATCATCTATGCCCAGAATGGTACAATGAAATCTTCATTTACAAAAGTCCTGAAGTCGAAAGATTCAGTGTGGGACTACGTACGAAATATCAAAGGCTCATGCTCTGTGCTATTTGACGGGGTTGAAATGGATCAGGCAAACATATTAGCTGTACCCTCATTTGATAATAGTGACTTTGCGAAAAATGACAGAGTACATTTGTTGCTTGCTAACCATGAACTCAGAAAAGAGCATGGAGAGCTAATGTCAGAGCGAACCACTGCGTTACTCGAGCTATTGGATAGACTGAGAATTGTGTCTGGCATTCAGGCAAAAACAACGTTTGAAGGTATTATTGCAGAATTCTGTGCAGCATTTAACAGTGATGCGCCTGCAAACGATAGACAGTTTGTACGCCTTATTCGTTCTCACCTTGATCAAGTACAGAATGCTCATGATTTTATAGTTGACCTTCCGTATGAAATTGCTGGAGAAAAATATGTAGAAGAGTTTGCCGACATGCATAAGGCTTTTCTTGATGAATTCATAGCTCGCTATGATAAAGTTCTCGAAACCGCAGCATATATGCGTGGTGGATTTGATACGAAAGGAGCGGAAGAAGTAGGAAAAGTATTGGGAGATAGCAAATTCTTTGATGCTCGGCATTCCGTGACACTTGTGGACTTACGTGACCCAACGAAACCCAAGGAAACATTAGTCGATAATGCTAAAACATTAGTCGAGCTTTTACAGTCGGACTTTGATAGAGTTTTTGAAGATAATCCGACTTTAAAAAGTAAGTTTAAAAAGGTGCTAAAAACAATTAATCAGAAAAACCGTGTGGGATTTAAGAAACTACTTGAAGATAGGCATACACGGCAAATTCTCATTTTAATGAAGAACCCCTCTCAAATAAGACGACAACTCTGGTGTGGATATTTAAAAGGCTGCGAACCGTATTTGTCTGATTTACTAAAGAAAGACGCTGCTATTACAAAAAGGATGCAAGATATTGTCGAGAGGGCAGGAGAAGTAAAAACACAATGGGATGCTGTAGTCTCTAAATTCAATAATCGCTTCAAGCATATGCCTTTTGAATTGGAAGTTAAAAATCGGTCAGATATTCTTTTGGATGGTGCCAACAAGGTTGATTTAGTTTATAAATACAGAACGCCGGATGGCTCAAGATACCCTATTGATGACCAAAAGCTTCGAGGCTATTTAAGCACGGGTGAGCGAAAAGCCTTCTATTTACTTGATCTACTATTTGAAGTTGAACTGCGCATAGACTCACAGGAAGATCATCTAGTTGTACTTGATGACATAGTAGATTCATTTGATTACAAGAATAAGTATGCCTTTTTGGAATATATAAATGAGCTGTCTGCAGAACATCAAAATTTAAAGCTCATTATCCTCACACATAATTTTGATTTCTTCCGCCTTATGCAATTACGTCTGTTCGGACAGGGCAACAGGACACACTCTTGGTTCGCTGAACGCAAAGTCGGTCAAACAAAGCTCGTTAAGGCAGGTCAGTTTAACTATTTCAAAAATACAAAGGATCGAGCAACTTGCCATAAGGAGGCGTATCTTTCGCTTCTACCACTTGCACGTAATCTTGTAGAATATAGCCTTATTGATGCCTCTAAAAATGATGACTTTGTGGTGCTAACGCAGTGTCTGCATATGCTTGGTGAAACAAAAACATACGGTGACATTAAGGCTATCATTCAAAAGCGCACCGGAGTTGATAGTTGTAGTAAGTTGAAGGATGCAAATTCTATTCACGAGCAAATCATTGACGCTGCGGATCATTTATCCCAGGTGGATGCATTTAATATGCTCCACAACAAAACAGTACTTGCGATGGCTATCCGGCTAAAAGCGGAAGAGTTTATGATCGGCAAACTATCTCAGGATAGTGTCCGAATAGCAAAAGACGTTGAAAAAGATTTTACCCGTGAGTTGTACAAACTATATTGTAACCTGTCAGATTGCGATAACGATTGTCGGTCTATCCTTGAAGACGTTAGCCTAATTACTCCAGAACACCTTCATATTAATGCTTTCATGTATGAGCCACTAATTGATTTATCGCAAGAAGAATTGAGCGAATTGTATGAGAGAGTGAAGGAATTAACATGAAACAGGATTCAACAACAGTACGGTTACTAAATCGTCTCAGCGAACTTATAGAAAGCGCTAATTGTCTGATTTCCTCGCAGCAGGGAACAGCAGGGACGTACGGCTCACCTACTGTGGATCGGCAAGGTTATCAACGTTGGCGTACTAGCTCAGAGAGCTTAATAGTTTCTATCTGCGGGGTGCACAGCCTATATCATAGGAATTTTACTTCCGTAGCGAAGCCAAGTGCATATGCCAAAAATGTTACTGGCGGTAAAGGAGTTTTGCTTGCAGTAAAAGACGATATAGCAAGCGGCTGTATCGAACTGCAAACAGCCAACTCGTCCCCAGTATCGGTTGCTACAGTCGAGAATGCATCAGTTAACTTGCGACTTTCCAGTGCTATATATTCTCACATAGCTCAGTATCTTGACACTGAGGACTATTTCCACGCTGTAGAGGAGGCATATAAAGTAGTCCGCAAAAAATTACAAGAAACTACAGGTGAGGAAAAGGCTAGCGATGTTTTTAATGCAAATGCTGAAAGTAACAAATATCACAAAGATATTTTTGGTAAAAAAACAGAAGCAGGTACGCCAGAGAGCGATTTCTTTCGGGGGGTTGGCTATCTAAATCTTGCGATACAGTTTCTAAGAAATGAAAAATCACATACCTTAGCAACTACTCTTGATAAAAATTTGGCGATTCACTACATATCACTTGCAAACTTAGTATATGATCTGATATCTGCGAGAAGTGATGAAAAATGACTAAAATTTCCCTACTGAAATGGTTCTATCTATGTATAGTTGAAACCTTGGCTACCTTACTCTCCCACAAACATTTCGAACATCCAAACCCAAAATCCTAAACTCAAAACCTCCAAGCCTAGCCGCTAAACTCAAGCAATTTCTCCTCTGGAGTCATGCAGTTTAGTTCTAAGCGTGGTCGGAAAGTGTTGTAGGTGTTGAGATAGTCTTGGTACATGATGCTTAGTCCTAGGGAACTTTTGAGTCTTTCGATGCGTACGGAAAAACTCCTCTTCGTCGGTTCTTAAAGCTACGTTCAATCACAGCGTTTTCGCTAGGACTGCTTTTGTGAATGTAGTGATGTCTCCAGCCTAGGTTTGTAGTGCTTGCCCCGGCTATCTACATTCTTGAGATACATATGCGTTGTTTTTCTTGATACCTGGGATGGCGGCAGTTCTTGCTCGGTGCGGTTAATCCTGCCTCTTTAGAAAACGATGAACGGTATTGACTTGCTTAGCGGTATCCTTAATTTAGCAGTCTTTAGCTTGGTTGAGCGACTTTTTAGGTCGCTCTTCAGCTTTTTTAACAGCAGCTTCATAAGCTAATTTGGATCTACACTCATACACTCTCCTTGAGATAAGTATGTTATTTGTCTCGAGTGTCGGAGGAATTGGGGCATAATTAGGCGGACGAGGGCGCAATATGTTGTGGGAGGGTAGGGAGCAGTTGACATACTCTTACTAGTTTACTAAAATCTAAGCGTGTCCCCGCGCTTGTACTTGTGTCTCGTGCGGGTATTTTAGAGGCAGGTAGCTTTGGAAAAGTATGGCTAAAAAACGAATTATTCTTTTTGTGCTCGTTATATCATGGATGATATTAATTTTTTGGTTTTCGAGCGCTGGGCATGAAGTATCGAGCGGGCAGAGCGAGCGCGTGGTGCGAGGTGTACAATATATTACGAATATCTCGTTTTCCGAGGCGGTGGTGCGCAAGGCGGCGCATGTGTTTTTGTATTTCGTGCTGGGAATATTATTAACCCTGTTAGTGCGCACGTATGATGTACGCTGGCGCAATGTTGTGCTATGGGCGGTTGGTGTTGCGTGCGCGTATGCAGCGACTGATGAAACTCACCAGCTGCTTGTTGGTGGGCGAAGCGGGCAGGTGAGCGATGTACTGCTTGATACGGCAGCGGCATGTGTCGGTGCGATAGTTATTGCTGGTGGACATATGGTTATTTATAAGTTGCATAAAAATCAAAAATGTGATAGAATTTAACAGTGAAAGTGAGTAGAGAACAAAGGGCATCGCTGTTTGCATGGTTACAGCGGTTAGTTGGTGTGGGCATTGTCGTGACAGCGATTCCTGCAGGAATTAACCTATTTGCGATGGGTGTGATCCCTGATAAGTATTTATATATCATCGCGCCGTTGTATGCGGCGGTGGCGGGCATTGTGCTGTGGCAGTTGATGCGCCGGTCGAAAGCGGTATGGCGCGGTGTGCTATTCGTGGTAATTGGCATGGTGATGATCACTGTTAATGTTGCCGTGTACAAAAGCGGGCACTCGGTGAATTCGTTTTTGAATGCAGTGCAGCCGCCGCAGGTTAATTATGTAGAATACACGGTTATCGCGAAGAAAGATCACAGCGTGGCGCTTGATTCTGCACGGTCGGTCGGTATGGTTGGAGCGGATACGCTGCGTGATAAGGCCGCGAAAGCACTTGCCGGCGTGACGCCGGCGGCGCAGAGCAGCTATGACAGTTTGATGGCGCTGACGGAACAACTCAATGCTGGAGCAGTTGAATTGGCGTCAATCCGAACGGCGAATATGGGCGTATTGCAAGAAAATTACCGTGAATTTTATGACAGCGTAGCGACGCTTGCAACCTATAAAGTGCGGGATGATAATCGCCAAGCTGCACCAAAAACTGACGTAACGAAGCCGTTCGTACTGTACATTAGCGGCATTGATACGTATGGTGATGTGGGCGAGGTGTCGCGGAGCGATGTGAATATGCTAGCGGTAATGAACCCGGCGAAGCGAACGATGCTGCTCGTAAACACGCCGCGGGATTATTATGTGCAGTTGCACGGCGTAGCAGGTATGCCGGATAAGCTGACACATGCGGGCATTTACGGTATTGACATGTCGCGGCAAACGCTTGGCGATTTGTATGGTGTTGAGATTCCGTATTATGTGCGGTTGAACTTTACGTCGCTCGTAAAAATGGTTGATGTCGTAGGCGACATTACGGTTGATTCTGATTATGCGTTTCATTCGTTCCAGGCGGGCAAAAATACGCTTGATAGCAAGCGAACGCTTGAGTTTGCGCGCGAGCGTTATAGCTTTAGTGACGGTGATCGGCAGCGGGGACGTAATCAGCAGAAGGTAATTGAGGCGATCGTCGCGAAGATGAGCGAGCCGCGCAACCTGACACGATATAACGCGATTTTATCAACATTGCAAAGCTCGCTACAAACGAACATGAGTCAGGAGGCGATCGCATCGTTGATAAAAATGCAGCTTAATGATTTTAAGGGCTGGAAAGTCGAGTCAATGAGTGTTGATGGCACAGGTGCGACCCGCCAAACGTATAGCATGGGCGCGATGCCGCTGTACGTGATGATCCCTGACAGCGCGTCGGTAGAGCGGGCGAAAGAGCGGATTGGAGAGTATTTGCAGTCGTAGGTCTCGGGCGGCATACCTCCGCAGTCGCTCCCCAGCAACTGGGTAACTATGACACCTAGAGATGATGCAGAGGACGTGTGTAGGGGATGTTTGCTGTAAATTTATTCGCGTAGAGCAAGGCTACGGCAGATTTATACCGCTGATCCTTGTGCTAGATCCGGAAACTTCGCCTCAACCAGGCGAAGGCGTTTATCAAGTGACTCGTAGTTTTGTTTCTGTTCTTTGGAGATTGTGTCGTCTACTTCTTCGCGCGAGCCTTCTTCTATAAAGATGTCATGACGGAGACCGGTGATGTCGGCGCGGATGGTTAATTGTCCTGCTTCCAATGTTTCGAAGCGCTTTTCAAAACGTAGCTCCATATCTTTCACGGTATCCGTGAGGTTCTTGTGGTCTTTGCGGATGTCGGAGAGTTGGGTGTTGATCGATTCGAAGCGCTGATCTATCTGATTAAAACGTTCATCAATTTGTTCAAACCTCTTGTCGATCTGTTCAAACTTAGCATTCATTGTTTCAGCTAGTGTTTTAACGGCACTTGTGAGGTCTTGAACCTGAACGGTTAGATCTTTTACTTGCGTAGCGAGTTCTTCGTTCGTCATGGTTATATTTAATCACAGATAGGGGAGGTGGAGCAAGAAGTAGGTTAATTTACGTGTTTCAAAAACTCCCATCCATGACGGATGGGAGCCCAGTGTTATCCTGCGATCTACAGGAAAAAGACTCTCAGGTCCAGGGTTTGTATGACGAAATCGTGGTACACCCGATACGATTCGAACGTACGACCTCTTGCTCCGCAAGCAAACGCTCTATCCAGCTGAGCTACGGGTGCATACCACCTTAAATCATAGCACGATACTGGCAGGTATGCAAGAGGAGCTCGGCATTACAAACGGAGTTTTGCGAGTAGTTTATCAATAATGTCCGGGCTTGTCTCCTTCATTGGCAAACGTGCCGCCAACATGTCGACAAGTTTTTCACCAATTTCAGTTGGGAAATAGATGTTTTGTCCTAGCTGAAAGCGTTTACGCGGTATAAGCACAACATGATTCGTCGTTTCCTGCCTCACAACACTGAACGACTTGAATTGATCAAACGTATATAACCGATCGTTGACGTGAATTCCTTTGCGGCTCACTGTGTAGTCGATCGTCGCGGGCGGGCGGCGAACGTATAGCGCTAATGCGACCGCCATTACCGGCACGAGTACTGCAAATGTTGGCGATTTGAACACAAAAATCGCCACCGCAATGAGCACAAGCACGGTAGCGCCAAATCCGATATACCAAATCGGCTCGTGCTGGTGCTGCATATACTCAAGCGCCTGCCAACGGATGAGAATCTCGTCGTCAGGAAGATCGTCAGCCGTCATGTCGTCCGTAGTATCAGACTGATCTGGCGATTCTTGAGCGGGTGATTTGGTAGCTTGCTGCGCTACTGCCGTAGCGGTAGGCTCGGAAGATTCAGGAGAAGACGGAGAAGCCGTGAATACTTCGGGAGTAGTGGGCTGTGAAGCTGTTTGCGTCTCTGGTAGAGATACGGGTGTTGTTGTCAGTGCCTCTGGTATTGCAGAGGGCTCGGCGGATGGAATTGGCGCCGAAGACACCTCAGATACCGCCGCAGGTCCAGCAGATGACGGCAGTGTTTGAGGCGACGGTACCGTATTTGTTACCTGCGCCATATCTTGAATCGGCTGGTACGCTCCGTGTGCAGTTGACTGCGCTGGCTGTTGCCAATCTTGAGTTTGCGGCTCTTGGTCTTGCATACCTTTATTGTACCATGAGCAGGTTCTATTCGTACACCCACAGATATCACATCAAAAATGACCTAACTTAGGTCATTCTCTTGTTCCTGGCGGAGGAGGGGAGATTCGAACTCCCGCTGCAGGTCTCCCCACACTAACGATTTAGCAAACCGTCCCCTTCAGCCACTTGGGTACTCCTCCATTTGCAAAACAAAATACTTCACTAGTGTAGCATAATCTTAGGCTGTTGCCTAGAGTGAATGCGTTGTGGCGGTTTGCATAACTGCTTGTGTCGAGGCGCCTAGCTTGTTACTGATTAGTCGTGTATACTTTTTAAAGAGAAGCAAGTGGAAGGAGCGACCGTATGGCATTTGGACCAATCATGAAGTTAACGACCGAATCTGGATTGAAACTGGAGCTTGCACCGTTTACGCGCGAAGAAGCGACGACGTTTGCGGATGGTTTTGCGCATCACTCAGTTATTCAATATGTAACGAACCGCGTGCAGACGAAAGAAACTGAGGAAGAGTGGTATGACAAGATGATTAAGG